>ENA-OSEY01002527-OSEY01002527.1-marine-metagenome-genome-assembly--contig:-NODE-2527-length-11789-cov-3.736851_pt1 | contig 11789 bp, 13 predicted proteins | sample MGYA00248465_ERZ534230 | MGnify/ENA primary metagenome ERZ534230 (study PRJEB26409, sample SAMN06344110) | marine metagenome | isolation source: Sea water from surface | place: Atlantic Ocean:Southern... | reverse complement strand
TAATGAAGAAAATATTGATCGGATGGGTGTTATGTGTAACGACATAATCAAGCGGTTGGGTGACATTAGAAATAATTCAAGGCTGGTGGATGATGTCGGGGAGAAAAAAAGTGTTTTGTTGGTGGGTCCACCCAACTCGGGAAAATCCTCATTGTTTAATAGTATGTTGGGAAGGACAAGGTCTATCACATCTGATGTTGCAGGAACAACTCGAGATATGATTGAAAGTGAGATGGTTTTTAATTCAAATAAATTCAGTCTTTTTGATTCTGCTGGGATAAGAGATACGAATGATGAGATCGAATCTAGCGGTATATCATTGGTTTTGCAGGAAGCAAAAAATCAATCATTGGTGTTAGTGGTGGTTGATAGCACTTGTTTAGATTTTATAGAGGCTTCAAAAAAGATATTAAAAGATGTTCCACACATCATCATATTAAATAAATCTGACCTTGGTGATTGTGATTCTCACCCAGGTGTAGATTTTACAGTCTCAGCAAAAACTGGTTTTGGTGTAAGTGGCTTAGTAAAAGGAGTGGCTAAATTAATAAGTTCGGTCAACCAAGATAAAGAGCGTCTTTTTCTTATTAATAATAGGCAAGCAAAGCTTATTGATGAGGCAACTGTGTGTTGTGTAAATTGCTTGGAAAAAATATCCATAGAGGATTTTGAGTTGGCTGCAGAAGAGCTCAAACAGTCACGCGCCCGTCTTGATGATTTTATTGGGTCCAAGTCTTCAGATGATTTGCTGGGTGACATTTTTGCAAATTTTTGTATTGGGAAATGATGGGGGTATCTTGTTGGGATTTTGGTATAAAAAATAATATGCACAGCTTATACATTCACATGCCACAAAAGAGTCAGAAAGCTTATCCCCGTTTATCAACAACCCCTAACATATGCGTGGACAGTCTTACAGGGAGATACCAACAAAAAAAACACTCCTTAATAAAAACAACTAAAAATATATATTTATATTTATTATTATTCTTATATGTTTGATGTTTTAGTTGTTGGTGGTGGTCATGCAGGGGTTGAGGCAGCTCATGCATGTTATAGATTGGGATTAAAGTGCGGCCTCATAACCCATAAAAAAAATACCATCGGTCAGATGTCTTGTAATCCCGCAATTGGTGGGCTAGGAAAATCTCATATCGTAAAGGAAATTGATGCTATGGGCGGCATTATGGCACAAGCAACCGACATGTCAGGCATACAGTTCAGAACCCTCAATACACGCAAGGGACCAGCAGTTCAAGCACTAAGAGCGCAATGTGATAGAGATCTTTACAAGCAATCCATTCAATCAATCATTAATAATTCAAACATTGAAGTTATGGAGGGCGAGGTTACCGACCTTATTGTTGAAAAAGACAATGTGATGGGCGTAATCACAGACTCTTTGGGAGCCATAGAAGCTAAAAAAACCATTTTAACAACAGGCACCTTTTTGAACGGCATCTTGTATACCGGAGATGAGAAAAAGTCAGGTGGGAGAGTTGGAGATAAACCTTCCATCCCACTATCTCAAAAACTTTACGATCTTAAGCTCCCAATGGGAAGACTTAAAACAGGCACCCCAGCAAGAATAAAAATGTCTTCACTGAATCTCGGAGTAATGGAGGAGCAGCCAGGCGACAGCCCAACACCCTTCATGAGCAGCCTTCAAGAAAAACACCCTCACCCAACACAACTATCTTGCTACATAACCAGGACAACACCGGCAACCAAGAAAATTATCGAGGAAAACTTACACCTTTCTGCAATGTACTCTGGTCAAATATCAGGAATCGGGCCTCGCTACTGTCCATCTATCGAAGACAAGGTTTTTAAATTTAAAGACAAAGAGACCCACCAGGTATTTATTGAGCCCGAAGGCATCAATGTTGATCTGGTTTATCCCAACGGCATATCAAGCAGCCTACCCAAACAAACCCAAGAAAGATTTATTAGAACAATAACCGGTCTAGAAAATTGTGAGATAGATGAGTTTGGATACGCTGTCGAATATGATTTTATAGACCCAAGAAACCTTAATGACACCCTTGAAACAAAATTCTTCAACAACTTTTACCTCGCAGGACAAATTAATGGGACCACTGGTTACGAAGAGGCAGCTGCACAAGGACTAATGGCAGGGGTTAACGCGTGTAAGTCTTTGTTAAAAGAAAAGCTTTTTGTTCTAGAAAGACACGAATCTTATATCGGAGTATTAATTAATGATCTTATCTCTCATGGTGTTACTGAGCCCTATCGAATGTTTACTAGCAGAGCAGAACACAGACTAATGTTGTCACAAGATACGGCAAGAGAACGGCTCACAACGAAAGCGAACTGCGTTGGGCTAATCAATCAAAAAGATTTTAAGTCTTTTAAAAAAGAAGAGCAGGAATATCAAGGCTTTAAAAAACTTCTCGACAAGAAAAAACTTTCAAAACCTTATGAGGGGGCAACGGCTCTTGAGGTCTTAAAAAGAACAGATGTAAGCACTGCAAAACTTAAACAAGCCATCGGAGAAGAGCTTGCATCTCACCCTCAAATCGAACGAGCAATCATAGATCAGAGGTATAGCGGGTATATAAAAAAACAACTCAGAGAAATTGAAACAAACAAAAAACACTTTTCAACAAGAATACCCAAGGGGCTTGACTATTCATTGATACCTGGATTATCAAACGAGATTCAAGAAAAACTTTCAAACATTCGGCCACCAAGCATAGGGGTCGCAGCCCAGCTTGAGGGGGTAACCCCAGCAAGCATTAACCTGCTAAGAATTTATCTTAGAAAACAACCAAATCAAAATGCTGAGAAAGAAACAGGTTGATGCCTACATCGAGGAAATTTTAAAGTACAACTCAGTTCACAACCTTGTTAAAAGGTCATCAAAGGAACAAATTTACAAAGAAGACATACTCGACACGCTTTTGTTTTTAGATCACTTTAAAGCAGCAAAAAACATTTTAGACATAGGAACAGGTGCAGGGATCCCGGGAATAGTTTTGGCAATCCACCTCCCGGAAACCCAAATTACCCTTGCAGAAAAAAACCAAAAGAAAGCTTATTTTTTAGAAAAAACAATCAAAAAACTTAACATTTCAAATGCCTCTGTGTTTAACGAAAGCATAAACAAACAAACCCAACTCAAAAGCTTTAGCCACATCACAGCAAGAGCCCTTAGCGAGATTGAGAAAATTATTAACATGTCGTCACACCTTCTAAAAAAAGACGGAGAATACTTACTATTTAAAGGCAAAAAGGAAATAGTCGAAAAGGAGATAGCAAGAATAAAGAAATACAAAACAGAGGTTTTTAAAAGCGATCAAACAGACAAACAAAGACATCTTGTTAGAATAACAATTAACACGCAATGAAAATCATATCAGTCGCAAATCAAAAGGGCGGAGTGGGCAAAACAACAACAGCCGTTAACTTGGCTGCGGTTTTAGCATCCACCAAAAGAAAGGTCCTTTTAATTGATCTAGACTCCCAGGGAAACGCAACCACCGCCTCAGGCCTAAAAAAAGAAAACACACTTTTGGGTTTATTTGAAGGCAAGAAAATTAACGAGATAGTTGCAAGCTCAAACAATGGCTATGATGTTATTCCCGGAGGAGAAGATCTTGTTGCTCTAGAGGCCCACATCAGAACAGAACCCAAAAAAGGATTCATTGAGGAATCTCTATCAGGGCTAAAGTATGACTTTGTGATTATAGACACTCCCCCAGCCCTGAACTCACTTACGGTAGAGGCGTTAATATCTTCTGTTGGCACACTTGTTCCCCTTCAGTGCGAATACTATTCTCTCGAGGGTATTTCCTCGTTGCTTAATACAATAACCTCCCTTGGAAACAGGGGTTTGAGCAGCAACAAAGTTGTTGGGATTATAAGAACAATGGTAGACATGAGAAACAACCTAGCAAAAAGCGTGTCAGATGATCTTGAAAAACACTTCCCAGATCTGTTATTTAACACGCTTATTCCAAGAAATGTTAAGCTAGCAGAAGCACCAAGCCACGGACTATCTGGTACAAAATATATGCCAGAATCGCTTGGAGCAAAGGCATACATAGCATTAACTGGTGAGTTTTTAAGGAGGATAGAGGGTGCCTGAAAAACCAATACTTAATAAGGGTTTGGATGCTTTGCTTGGTGATGTAGAACAACCAAATGCCAACATAGTAAAAAACATACCAACCAACAAAATAGCACCCAACAGGTATCAACCCAGAACCTCATTTAATGATGAAAAACTATCAGAGCTTGCAGACTCAATAAAACAACACGGCATCCTCTCACCCATTATAGTGAGAGAAGCTTCACTTGATCAGTATGAAATTATTGCCGGTGAACGAAGGTTTAGGGCAGCAAAAAACCTAAAACTTAAAGAGGTGCCATGCCTCATTGAAAACACTGAAAACCAACAGTCTCTAGAAATAGCATTAATTGAGAACCTTCAACGTGAAAACTTAAACCCTGTTGAGGAGGCCAGAGGGTACGACAGGCTTAAAAGGGAATTTAACTTAACACAAGAAGAAATATCTGGTGTTACCGGAAAGGCAAGAAGCACAATTGCAAACGCAGTGAGGCTTCTATCTCTTAACCCCAAGGTTTTAAGCTTGCTTGAATCCGGAAAGATAGAGAGAGGCCATGCAAAAATTCTTATTTCTCTTCCCGAAAAAGATGCTTTAAAGGCAGCCAAAAAAATAGCTGAAGAGGGCTTAACAGTAAAAGACCTAACCTCCAAAGTTAAAAAAACAAAACCACAAACAAAGAAAGACACCGATGTGGAGGACCTCTTTGAGTCATTATCTGAGAGCGTTGGCCACAAAATCTCAATCCAAGAAAAATCCAAAAAAACAGGCCAAATAACAATTCAGTATTTTTCAGCTGATGAGAGAGAAATCATCATTAAGAAATTATCAAAATTAAGTTCCAAATAACCTTGTTTGAAGAGGACATAATTCCTATAATTCAGCCTGAAAATTTTTATTAGAAACATCAGAAACATAAAAGAAGGTTTTCCAGCAATTATTGCTCTCTTAACAATGTTGTTGTTTGACTCATTGGCGAGTGCAATCATTGGTTTGGCATCATATGTGTTGCTTGTAACACTTTTGAGTTTGATAGAAAAAATGCATAGTGATGTTGGGGCCCTGGTAGCAGGGTTTGTTGGTAGATGGGTTATATTTGTTTTGGCCTGCATTTTACTTATCACACAAAACGCAGATCCAAAAATTATTTCAATAGCGGCAACTATTTTAATAATGGCAACAACCAAACCCATCAAAAAAAGAACAGCTTATTAATTTAATGGCAACCGAAAGCTCAGAAATTACAACCACTGGTTACATCGAACACCACTTAACCAATCTTATTTGCGGCAAAACCGAAAAAGGCTGGACGTGCGATCCATATCTGGCCGACCAAATGGGTTTTTGGAGCTTTCATGTTGATTCGCTTGGTTGGTCTGTTTTCTTGGGTCTTGTTTTTATAGGCCTTTTTCGCATGGGAATCCCAAAACTATCAACCGAAGCGCCATCAGGAATACAAAACTTTGTCGAGATGTGTGTTGAATTTGTAAATGAAAATGTCCAGAGCATTTTCACTTCAGCAAAAAACCCAATTATTGGACCAATGGCATTAACTGTTTTAGTTTGGGTATTTTTAATGAACTTAATGGACTTGGTGCCCGTTGATTACTTACCAACCCTGGCTGGAAACATTGCGGCTTTCACCGGATTGGTAGAGGAACCAGGGGATGCATATTTTAAAGTTGTCCCCACCACAGATCCAAACATCACACTAGGAATGGCCTTAGCAGTTTTTGTATTAATTATTTTTTACAGCATCAAAATGAAAGGGCTAAAGGGTTTTGTTGCAGAACTAACACTCCATCCATTCGGAAAGTATTTAATACCAGTAAACTTTGTGCTCGAGTTTGTTAACCTTATAGCTAAACCCATATCTTTGGGTTTGAGATTATTTGGGAATCTATACGCAGGTGAAATGATATTCATCTTAATAGCTTTAATGCTCGTATTTAACTCTATAGCTATTGGCTTGTTAGGTGTCGGCTTACATATAATATGGGCGCTATTCCATATTTTAATTTTGGCTCTTCAGGCTTTCATTTTTATGGTGCTAACCATTGTTTATTTAGCAATGGCGCATGAAACAGAGGATCATTAATCCTCAAAATTTAGGAGAAAATTATGGAACAATCTCTATTATTTGTCGCAGCAGCAATCATCATTGGTTTGGGTGCTGTTGGCGCAGCAATCGGTGTGGGTGTATTGGGTGGTAAGTACCTTGAAGGTGCAGCGAGACAACCAGAACTTATCCCACTTCTTAGAACTCAGCTATTTATTGTAATGGGTTTGGTTGATGCGGTACCAATGATCGGTGTTGGTCTTGGTCTATACATTATGTTTGCTGCCTAATGAATATCAACGCAACGCTTCTTGGCCAGACATTAGCATTCGTGCTTTTTGTGGCCATATGTTGGAGGTATGTATGGCCCCCAATTATTGCGATTATGGAGGAGCGAGAAAAAAGAATTTCTGATGGTCTTGAGGCTGCTAAAAAAGCCAACGACTCTTTAGAGGAGGCTAAACTAAATTACGAAGCAGAATTGGATAAAGCCAAATCAGAGTCAGCAGATATTGTTGAGAAAGCCAATCAGCGTGCTTCACAAATAATCTCTGAGGCCAAAACAAAAGCAGAGGCTGAGGCAGAAAAGATTATTGCATCTGCAAACAAAAATCTTGAGGCTGAAATTAATAAGACCAAAGAAGCCCTAAGAAAAGATGTGTCAGAAATTATCGTTTCGACAACAGAAAAAATTCTTGGAGATGAAATTTCACAAGAAAAACATGAAAAAATTATTTCTGAGGCTGCCCAAAAAATCTAATGCAAGACTTAGTCCCGCTAGCAAGACCATACGCCAAAGCAATTTTTGATGCCGCTGTTGATAGTGGGTCTACTTCAGAAACTCAGGCGAGCCTTAAAAGTCTTGCCGCAGGATTTAAAGAAAAAGCAATTACAGACCTTATCTCTTCACCAACCCTTTCAAGAAGCGAAATTCTAAAAAAACTCACATCAATATTTGATGGAGAGGTGAATGAGTTGGTAAATAATTTGCTAGGGGCTTTGGCAGAAAATGATAGGTTAGAAATTTGTCCTGAAATTTCTAACTTATATGAATCTCTGCTTGCAGAACACAACCAACAACTCGACATAGATGTTTCAATTCCTGTTGATCTTGGTGATGAAAGCAAGGAAGGATTAAAACAATCAATATTAAAAAAATATGGAGAAACTTCTAACATTAACTTTTTAGTTGATCCAGCAATTATGGGTGGCATCACTATCAAAATAGATGATGAGATCCTTGACCTCTCAATTAAAGGAAGAGTTCAAAAATTAGTAAACGAACTAAATATTTAAAGGTGAAATTATGAGCCAACTTAACCCATCAGAAATCTCAAGCGTTCTAAAGGAAAAAATCGCAGGCTTGGACCTTAGTGCAGAGCGAAAGAATGAGGGAATTATTGTTAGTGTCTCAGACGGAATTGTACGTATTCATGGCATGGGAGATGTCATGTTTGGCGAACTTATAGAGTTTGAGAACGGCGTGCTTGGTCTGGCGCTAAATTTAGAGCAGGATTCGGTAGGGGCTGTTGTCCTGGGAGACTATCTTGGATTGATTGAAGGACAAAAAGCAACTTGTACCGGAAGAATCCTCGAAGTACCAGTCGGTAGCGAGATGTTGGGTAGGGTTGTTGATGCTTTAGGTAACCCCATTGACGGTAAAGGAGAAATTGGAACATCTTTAACTGCTCCTGTGGAGGTGGTTGCCCCAGGGGTGATCGCAAGACAGTCTGTTGACCAGCCTGTTCAAACAGGACTAAAGGCTATTGATGCTATGGTGCCTATTGGTAGGGGTCAAAGGGAGCTCATCATTGGTGATAGGCAAACAGGTAAAACGGCTGTTGCTATTGATACCATCATCAACCAAAAAGATACTGGTATTAAATGTATTTACGTTGCAATAGGTCAAAAACAATCAACTATTGCTAATGTTGTAAGAAAATTAGAAGAGTACGGCGCCATGGATCACACTATTGTTGTTTCAGCCGCAGCAGCAGATCCTGCTGCAATGCAATATCTGTCTGCTTATTCTGGATGCGCAATGGGTGAATACTTTAGGGATAGAGGAGAGGATGCACTAATTGTTTATGATGATTTATCAAAGCAAGCGGTAGCTTACAGACAAATATCACTTCTTTTAAGAAGACCTCCAGGTCGTGAAGCTTTCCCGGGTGATGTTTTCTATCTGCATTCACGTCTTTTAGAAAGAGCAGCACGAGTAAATGCTGACTATGTTGAAAAAATTACCAATGGTGAAGTGAAGGGAAAAACAGGATCCTTAACAGCACTTCCAATCATTGAAACACAGGCTGGCGATGTTTCGGCGTTCGTCCCTACCAATGTCATCTCCATTACAGACGGTCAGATATTTTTAGAAACTGACTTATTTAATTCAGGAGTAAGGCCTGCAATTAACCCAGGTATTTCTGTATCTAGGGTTGGTGGTGCGGCGCAAACTAAAATTATTAAAAAACTTGGTGGTGGGGTTAGGTTAGCACTAGCTCAGTTTAGAGAGCTTGCTTCGTTTGCTCAATTTGCATCTGATTTAGATGATGCAACCAAAGAACAATTGGCTCACGGCCAAAGAATTACCGAGCTGCTTAAGCAAAAACAATATTCACCTTTAAGCGTGGCTCAACAAGCAGTAACTCTTTTTGCTGCTGACCGAGGATTTTTAAAAGACGTTGAAGTTGAAAAACTTGGCTCTTTTGAGGACGCATTGCACTCGTATTTTCATGCGGAAGCGGGCGAGCTTGAAAATAGAATCAATGATACGGGCGACTGGGATGATGACATCGAGAAGCAGTTCGAATCTTTGTTAGAAAACTTTAAGAAAACACAAACTTATTAGAGACCATAAATGGCTAATACCAAAGAAGTTCGCAAACAAATTGCTAGCATTAAAAGCACCCAAAAAATTACCTCTGCGATGGAGATGGTGGCTGCTAGTAAGATGAAGCGAACGCAAGACCTAATGATGGTTGGCCGACCTTACTCTAATAAAATTCAAGAAGTTATTTCGCATATCGCGACCTCAAACTCAGAACACTCACATCCTTTTTATGAGGATCGGACCGTTAAAAAAGCCTGCTTTATTGTGGTTTCAACCGATAAGGGTTTGTGCGGCGGACTCAACATTAATCTTTTTAAATCCATAGTCGCAAAAGCTGCTGAATTTAAAACCAATGGCATTGATTCATCCTTTGCACTCATTGGCCTAAAAGCCTCAGCATTTTTTCAAAGTGTTGGAGGAGAGGTTGTTGCAACTGCAGACAAACTAGGGGACCAACCAAACCCTGAAGATCTTATAGGGCTAACCAAGGTGGTGCTTGATCTTCATAAAAACCAAGATGTGGATGAGGTTTATCTCTGTTCAAACAGATTTGTTAACACAATGACTCAACAACCCACCATTACACAGTTAATACCACTTCCAGCCATAGAAGATGAAAATCTTGTCAATACACACTGGGATTATATTTATGAACCGGAGGCTGCTGAATTACTTGATGGCCTCTTAACTCGATACATTGAGGCTCTAATTTATCAGGCAGTCGTTGAAAACAATGCCTGTGAACAAGCTGCAAAAATGATCGCAATGAAAAACGCTAGTGAAAACGCTGGAGATTTAATTAAAGAACTTGAGTTGTTGTACAACAACGTAAGACAGGCTGCTATTACCCAAGAGCTATCTGAGATAGTTGGTGGGGCTGCAGCAGTTTAAGGAGAAAAAAATGAGCAACGGAAAAGTAATACAAATCATCGGAGCTGTTATCGATGTCGAGTTTGAAAAAGATAACATTCCGAACGTCTATGAGGCCCTAACAATTGATGGTTTGGAGATTATCTTGGAAGTCCAGCAACAGCTTGGCGACGGTATTGTTAGAACCATTGCTATGGGAACCACTGAAGGATTAAAACGTGGCCTTCAAGCCGAAAGAACAAATGCACCAATATCAGTTCCTGTGGGAACAGAAACACTTGGCCGCATCATGGATGTTTTGGGTAACCCAATTGATGAAAAGGGCCCAATTGGTGAGCAGGAAAGAATGCCAATTCACAGAAAGCCGCCTTCTTATGTTGATCAGTCTGGCTCCAATGAGCTTTTAGAAACAGGTATCAAAGTTATTGATTTAATTTGTCCTTTTGCTAAGGGTGGAAAAATTGGTCTCTTTGGGGGTGCTGGTGTTGGTAAAACAGTAAACATGATGGAGCTCATTAATAACATTGCAACCGAGCATTCTGGTTTATCTGTGTTTGCCGGTGTTGGAGAAAGAACTCGAGAAGGAAATGATTTCTATTATGAAATGCAAGAATCAGGCGTTGTTAACGTAGAAAAACCAAGCGAATCAAAAGTTGCGATGGTATACGGTCAAATGAACGAGCCCCCAGGCAACAGACTAAGAGTAGCTTTAACAGGCTTAACGATTGCTGAAAAGTTCAGGGATGAAGGGCGAGACGTGCTTCTCTTTATTGATAATATTTACAGATACACACTTGCTGGTGTTGAAGTATCAGCTTTGCTAGGTAGGATGCCATCAGCGGTGGGCTACCAGCCAACTCTAGCTGAAGAAATGGGAGCTCTTCAAGAAAGAATTACATCGACTAAGACAGGATCGATCACCTCCATTCAAGCAGTTTATGTTCCAGCTGATGACTTAACCGATCCTTCACCCGCAACCACTTTTGCTCACTTAGATGCTACCGTTGTGCTTTCAAGGCAAATTGCTGAGTTAGGCATTTATCCGGCTGTTGATCCGCTGGATTCTACTTCAAGACAGTTAGATCCGTTGGTTGTTGGAGCCGAGCATTATGAGGTTGCACAAGGTGTTCAAGGAGTACTGCAGCGCTATCGAGAGCTTAAAGATATTATTGCAATTTTAGGTATGGATGAACTTTCTGAAGAAGATAAGTTGACTGTTGCAAGAGCAAGAAAAGTTGAGAGATTCTTGTCTCAACCATTCTTTGTTGCAGAAGTCTTCACAGGGTCACCTGGAAAATACGTTTCTTTAGATGATACTATTAAAGCCTTTAAAGGAATCTTAGCTGGTGATTACGACGACCTTCCAGAGCAAGCTTTTTATATGGTGGGAACCATTGAAGAGGCCGTTGAAAAAGGAAAAACCCTTTAATTAATAATGAGTGAAATTAAGGTAAGTGTTGTTTCTTCTAACGAAGAAATATATTCAGGTGAGGCTAAAATGGTTTACGCCACTGGTTCACTTGGAGAGCTTGGTATTGCACCAGGACACACACCCTTATTAACAGGTCTGGCGCCGGGTCCTGTAAGGCTTGAAACTGATAACGGTGAAGAGACTTTCTTTTGCTCCGGTGGATTTATTGAAATTCAACCCAATGAAGTGACTTTTTTAGCAGACACCGCAGAAAGAGCAGACTCTTTGGATGAGGCAGAAGCTATTAAGGCGCAAGAGCTTGCCCAAAAAGAACTATCCGACAGAGATGCTGACATGGATTTCACTAAAGCCGCAGCCCAACTTGCAGAAGCTGCCGCAAGAATCAAAACTATACAAAAGCTCCGCAAAAACAAGTAAGGTATTCTTTATTTAGTTTACTTGTGAAATTACATACTATTATTCTCGCAGCTGGCAAAGGCACCAGAATGCATACGAATCTTCCTA
>ENA-OSEY01002525-OSEY01002525.1-marine-metagenome-genome-assembly--contig:-NODE-2525-length-11799-cov-6.735711_pt1 | contig 11799 bp, 6 predicted proteins | sample MGYA00248465_ERZ534230 | MGnify/ENA primary metagenome ERZ534230 (study PRJEB26409, sample SAMN06344110) | marine metagenome | isolation source: Sea water from surface | place: Atlantic Ocean:Southern... | reverse complement strand
GTTGGACATTTAAATTCAAAATTTGGAATTCCTGAAGAAAGATTAGATGAAATTTTAGAAATGGAATTAGATAAAAAGATCAAAGTAACAACTCTTCATATTCATACTGGTAGTGACATAATAAAGGATAATGATTTTCAATTAGGAATAAAAAAGATTTTTTCAATTGCTCACAATTTTAATAATATAGAAACAATTGATCTTGGGGGTGGAATCAAAATACCATATTTTGAGGGAGATACCGAGACTGACCTTGATAATTACGCGAAAATTATTAAAGATGAACTTAAAAAATTCAAATCAAAGAAAGGAAAAGACTTAAAACTAATTTTTGAGCCAGGGAAATTTTTAGTCAGCGACTCAGGTTATTTTATTACCAAAGTTAATTATGTCAAAAAATCAAGTAGAAATACTTTTATACAAGTCGACTCTGGTTTTAATCACTTTGTTAGGCCTACACTCTATAATTCTTTTCATGATATAATTAACTTATCAAATCCCAATGATGAAAAATTCGAGTACTCTGTTGTCGGCTATATTTGTGAGAAAGACACTTTTGCAGAAAAAAGAATAATATCAAAAATATCATCAGGTGATATATTATGTTTCAAGAATTCTGGAGCATACGGTTTTACAATGACTAGTAATTACAATAGCAGACTAAAACCTTCAGAGGTCTGTATTTATAAAAACAAAATTACTGAAATTAGAAAAAGAGAGGAGTTTGATGATCTTCTTTATAGACAAATCGATATTTTTAAAGATTAACACTTTTAATTTACACCAAGATTAATTTAATGTTAAATACCTCTATTGCATAACATGATTTAATAATATTATAATTAAGTTTGCGCAGTTACATATCATAATGAAAAATATTTATATCCTTTTATCTACATTTCTTATCTCTTTTAATCTTCATTCACAAGGAAATATTAATGGAAATATTACTGGTGCAACTCAACAAGCACTCATTGATTTTGGAAATAGGTCAACTAGAGCTCCGCAACCATTAAATGTTCAAGGTAGTCATTACTTTGATGAAAATTTCAGTATTGCAAAGCTCGAATATTTTGGTAAAGAACTAAATGATACTGGCTATATGAGATATAACGCGTTCAGAGATGAAATTGAAATGGCTGATACACCATCACAATCTGAGACGGATGTAATTTTAATCAAAAGTGCAGATGTGATTCCGTTAATTAGTGGTGAGAGATATGAGTATCTTCCATATAGACTTGAAAGTGGAAACGCCTACATGGGCTATTTGATAAATATTTTTGATGGTCAGAAAGATAAGTTGTTTTTAAAGAGAAAGAAGACGTTTATGGAGGCAAAGATTGCCAGAACTTCACTTGAAAACTCATTCCCCCCTAGATATGTAGAAAGCACAGAGCTTTACATAAGTTCAAGTGGTGGCACACCCGTGAGACTTAAACAATCAAAGAAATCAATAATCAATTACTTTGGAGAAAACTCTGATAAAGTCAAGAAATTTATTAAATCTGAAAAGTTAAAAGTAAGTGATTTAAGCTCTATTATTAGAATTTTTGAATTCGTAGAAAATCTTTAGATTTATTAATAATTTGATAATTATTTAACATAATTGTTATCAAATTTTTATTATTATTTACTTTTTTGTATTAAAATCTTGTTTTTTTTATTTTTTTTCGAATAAACTTTACATGTTTCTTTTTTTTTTGAATTATTGATGTATCTTAGCGTTTACGAAAAATTTAAGAAAATTTTAACAAAAATTTATTAATAACTAAATAACTAAGTATGAAAAGCTTATTCAGATTACTAGTGGTTTTCTTGCTGACGGCACAACTTTCGTTTGCACAGAAGACAGTTACTGGTGTTGTTTCTGATCCAGATGGTCTTCCTTTACCGGGAGCAACTGTTTTAGTTCAGGGAACAACTACTGGTGTAACCACTGATTTCGATGGGAACTTTTCTATTAATGTATCTGAAGGTCAGACTCTGGAATTCAGTTTTGTTGGTTATGAATCATCAGCAGTAGCTGTTGGTGCAGGCAACGTCATTAATGTATCACTTTCCCTAGGTAATCAACTTGAAGAAGTTATCGTAACCAGTTTAGGTATTACAAGAGAAAAACGTGCACTAGGATATGCTGTATCGGAGGTTGACAATAGTCAAATCGAAAATAGAGCTTCTGGTGATGTTGCGCGTGTTCTTTCCGGTAAAGCCTCTGGTGTACAAGTAACAAATCAAGGTGGTATTTCTGGATCAGGAACAAGTGTTATAATTAGAGGTTTAAGTACCTTTAGTTCAAGTAACCAACCGTTATTCGTTGTTGATGGTGTCCCTTTCGCAAGTGACACTAACGCAATGGGTAGTTTTACCTCAGGTAACAATGGTTCATCAAGATTCCTAGATCTAGATCCAAATAATATTGAATCTGTTAACGTTCTTAAAGGTTTAGCTGCTGCTACACTTTATGGATCGGAAGGTAGAAACGGTGTAGTTTTAATAACTACTAAATCCGGTACTACAGCTTCAGGTATGAAAGCTCAAAAAAATGAAGTGACTGTTAATACGTCTTACTTCACGAATGAGCTTGCCATGAAGCCAGAATATCAGAATCAGTATGGTAATGGTTTTAACCAAAACTTTGGATGGTTCTTCTCTAACTGGGGTCCTAGTTTCGACGAGGCAGGTCCAGCAGGTTGGGGTAGACAGTCTCAAATTAATGGTTCAGGTGCTTCACCGCACGGTACTACTCAAGCAGGGTTCTTAAAACACCCATATGTGAGTAACCTTAATGCTAGATTCCTTGCAAGAGATCTATTGCCTTTACTAGGCTTATCAATGGATTCAATGTGGGAATGGAAGCCTTATGACAGTGTTGGAGACTTATTCCAGCCTGGAAGCATTATCAATACTAACATTAACTTCAGAGGTCAAAGTGATGACGGTAAAGTTTCTTATAACGTTAACTATGGTAATTTAGATGATGAAGGATTTACTCCTGGAAACACTCTAAGAAGAAACAATATTAGTTTCGGTGGTAGAGCTGTTTTATCAAACAAAATTACTGTTAACGGAACACTTAACTATTCATTCACTGATTTTAAAACTCCACCAATTGCTGCGGCATATAGTAGTGGTAGTTCTGATTCATCATTATATGGTAACGTATTCTATACTCCAAGATCTGTTGGTATAGGTCAATTACCATATGCACACCCTATTACTGGAGCATCTATCTACTATAGATCTTCAAATGGTATACAACACCCACTTTGGACTGTTGCAAATACTCAGGATGCGCAAGCAACTCACAGGGTTTATGGTGGTACTTCAGTACAATATGACATCTCTGATAATTTAAACATTCAATATAGATATGGTTATGATGTATATAGTGAGGATAACACAAGTTATCAAAACAAAGGTGGTGTTGACGGAAGTCTTGAAACACAATCTGGTTTCTACGAAAAGTGGAATAACACTGCTACTATATTTAACCACCAAATAACTGTTAATGGAGATTTCGAACTTGACAGTGATTGGTCTATGACTTTTAACGCTGGTGCTACATCAAATGCAAGAGAATATGATAGAAATGGTGTAAGAAGTACTGGTCAGAATGTATTTAACGTATTAAGACATTATAACTTTAACTCACAGGAAGAAATTGAATTTTATTCTAGAAGAAACATACTTGGTGTATTTGGTCAAGCTTCTCTAGATTATCAAAATTACTTGTATTTAACATTAGCATCTAGAACTGACTGGGTATCTAACCTAGCAGAAGAAAATAGATCTATTACTTACCCTTCTGCAAGTATATCTTTCGTTCCAACTTCAGTTTTAGACTTTGGTAACTTACCAGTCGATTTCCTTAAAGTTAGAGCTAGTTATGGTACATCTGCAACGTTCCCAACGGGATATCCGATTTCATCTGTACTTAACTTAAATACAAAAGATTTTAAGATTGATGGTGTTGATGTAATTACAAACACATCTGGTTCATCTCTTGGTAACCTAGGTTTAAAGCCTGAGTTACTTGCTGAACTTGAGTTTGGTCTTGAAGCTAATTTATTTGATAATAGATTATCTGCTGAGATTTCTTACTTCGACAGAGAAACTACCGATCTTATTATAACTCAACCACTTGACCCATCAACAGGTTATACTTCTACAAGTACTAACATTGGTCAGATTGGTTCATCAGGTTGGGAGATTGATCTAAACGCTGATTGGATTAGAGGTGATAAGTTTAACTGGAACACTAGTGTAAACTATACAACTAACCAATCGATTGTTGAAGATCTAGGACAAAACACGGATCAAATTGTTTATGCTGGTTTCTCTACAAGAGGTAACGCTGCAATTCCTGGATTACCATTAACATCTATGATTGGAACATCTGTTTCAAGAGATAGTTCTGGTAGACCATTAATTGATGCTGCTGGTAGTTATGGTACAAACAACGATACAAACTACAAAACCAATAAGTACTCGTTAATCGGTGATAGTCAGCCTGACTTTGTTGCAAACTTAGGAAACACTATTACTTATGGAAATTTCTCTTTAAATTTCCTACTTAACGCTACAATTGGTGGTGATATGTATTCAAGTTTTATCATGACATTACTTGGAAGAGGTCAAACAGTAGATACTATTGATAGAGAATTACCATATATTTTACCTGGTGTTCTTGCTGATGGATCTCCGAACAATAAACAAATTGATAACGCTACAACTTACTTCGGTAACTTGATTTTAGGAGCTGACGAGTTAAGAACTTGGGATGCTAGTGTGATAAGATTAAGTGAAGTTTCACTTACTTTTGATGTACCTAAAAAATGGTTAGATAAAACTCCATTTGGAGCGGCTTCTGTTGCTGCACAAGGTTTCAACCTTTGGTATGATGCTTATAATACTCCTGAAGGTATTAACTATGATCCAAACATCGCCGGTCTTGGTGTTGGTAACGGTTCTGGTTTCGAATACTTTAACGGTGTAAGTGCTAGAAGATACGGTGTAAGTTTAAAATTAACGTTCTAATTCAAAATTTATAAATTATGAAAAATTTAAACAAACTTTCGATTTTAGCTTTTTCTAGTTTACTAGTATTAAGCTCATGTGAAACTACTGAGTTAGATCTAACTGTTAACCCTAATGCGTTAAACCCTGCTCAGGCAAGTACTGACTTATTTATTAATAATATTCAGGAAGACTTTGCTTCATGGGTTGATGATGTAGGTGATGTAGGTGCAAGACTTACAAGAGTTGCGTACTTAGGTGGTGACAGAATGTATAGAGATGCTTATTCTCCAGGTTCATTCTCTGGTACTTGGTCAAGTGCTTATCAAGGTATGATGGAGGATATTAGATTAATGAATGCCCTAGCAAGTGAAAACGGTCTTACTTATCATATAGGTATGGGTCAGGTTTTCCAAGCTTACATTATGTTAACTTTAGTAGACATGTTTGGTGATGTTCCTTATTCTGAAGCATTGTTAGGTTCTGAGAACCTTAATCCTGCTGCTGACTCTGGTCAGTCAGTATATAATGCTGCACTAGGATTACTTGATTCTGCAATTAATAACTTTGGCCAAGGTGGTGTTCCTCCTACATACGATATGTATTATGGTGGTAACGCTGACGGTTGGATCAAAGCTGCAAATAGTATCAAGAAAAGAGCATACCTAAACCTAGGTGAATATTCAAACTACAATGCTATTACTAATTATATTACTGATAGTGCTGATGACTTTGAATTCAAATGGGGTACTAATGCTATTAACCCAGATACTAGACACCCAATTTACAGATATAACTACTCTAATACTGGAGCCGGTGATTATCAGTCTAACTGGATGATGGATCGTTTAATGAAAGGTAGAAATGGTTACAGAGACCCAAGAATTCTATATTTATACTATAGAAACGTTTCTGAAACACCAGGAGCAGATGGACCTCCAAATGAAGTCCAGATAGAATGTTCTACACCTGGATATTATATCGAACCTCACAGGGTTGCTTACGGATTGTACTGTGTACTTCCTGAAGGATACTGGGGTAGAGATCACGGAAACGATGAAGGTATTCCACCTGATGGTTTCGAGAGAACTCTAGCAGGTATATTCCCAGCTGGTGGTGCTTATGATGACCTAAGTTTTGGTGGTCTTGGTGCCGGAGATGGTCAAGGTGGTGCAGGTATTACTCCAATTGTTGCTAACTCATGGATGCATTTTATGAATGCAGAAGTTGCAGTTATGACAGGAGGAGATCCTACTACTGAAACTCTAGCAGGTATTAGATCCCACATGAATAAAGTGGATGATATAACAGGTGCTCCAGCAATTAGCCAAGACGCAGTTGATGCTTACATAGCAGGATTTACTGCTGAGTGGACTGCTGCATCTACATTAGATGCTAAGCTTGAGCTTTGGGCTGAAGAATTCTGGATTACTCAAAGAGGTAACGGAATTGACGCATATAACTCGTATAGAAGAAATGGTTATCCAAAAAATCTTCAACCTATGGTTGAGCCTGATCCAGGGCCATTCCCTGTATCAATGTGGTATCCACAAAACTATGCAGCTAACAACTCTAATGTTACTCAGAAATCTGATTTAACACAAAGAGTATTTTGGAACACTAACGGACCAGCGGTCGATTAAATCAAGAAAACATGAAAAAATTATTTATATATCTTAGTTTAATTACTCTAGTAGTCTCTTGTTCAAAAGAATTTTCTTCTGATGAATACGGAGGGTATGAGATGATGACAGACTACATGCTTAAAGAGTATACACAAGGTGCTGCTCTTAGACAAATTTCAAAGACTGGTGAGTATCAAGCTGCTACTCCAGGTACATCAGTTGTAAACTGGGTGCTTGAGCCGCACGATGCTGAAATGGGTGGATTAACTCAAAATGTAGAAATTTATCTACAATTCAACTCAGGTGCTGAAATTTTATATCAAACTGTTAACAGGTCTGATATGTATGACGGTCCAGTAGGACTTCCAAGATTTGACTTTTCACTATCATTAACTCAAGCACTTGGTGCACTTGGTGTTGGTAGCTTTAAAGGTAATGATGTTGTAACTGTAAGATTTGCATTGAATCTAACAGACGGAAGAACTATTTCAAGATCTGCTGTTACTGGATCTATGACCGGTTCATATTTCAAATCTCCTTTCTTATATCCAATAGTAATTGGATGTAGATTTGACGCTAACAATACTGGTGCTGTAGCTGGTGTATATACTATTACAGGTCAGGACAGTTGGGGAGACGGATGGAATGGTGCAACGCTTAAATGGACAATCGATGGTGTATCTACATCATGGTCTGTATCAGGAACAGACGGAACAACTTCGTTTACAGTTCCAGCGGGCACTTCAACTTTCGGATTCGAGTTTACGTCAGGAGACTGGGATAGTGAGATTACTTATCAAGTTAATTGGGTAGGTTTAGATGGTTCTGGATCTCAAACTGCTTTATCGGATGGCGCAAGTCCTGCAGTTGGATTCAAATCTATGAACATTTGTCAATAATTTGATAAATTAATATTTTAAAAAGGAGGTTTTTTAACCTCCTTTTTTTTTATACATATGGATAAAAAAATAGAGATCTATGGTATTAGATCAATCATAGAGGCAATTGAATCATCAAAGGATATATCTAGAGTATATCTACTTAAATCAAATTCGCATAAAAGCAGTTTATTTAGGTCCTTAGTTAGTTTATTGGAAAATAATAATATTAAATACTCATTTGTTCCTAAGGAGAAATTTAAGAAGTTTGAAAATAAAAACCATCAAGGGGCAGTTGCGATATTATCTCCAATTAAATTATTGTCAATTGAGGAGCTAATTTCTGTAACATTCAATAAAATATCTTCTAAAACATATGTATTACTTGATGGAATAACTGATGCTAGAAATTTTGGAGCTATTATTAGAACAGCTGTGGCATCAAATGTTGACGGAATAATTATCCCTCAGAATAACTCAGCACCTGTAAACTCTGATGTTATTAAAACATCTTCAGGAGGAGTATTTAAAATACCAATAGCAAGAGTTAACAATATCAAAGATGCTATTTTACACCTAAATTCAATAGAGATGAGTATTATTAGTTTATCAGAAAAGGCGAATAAAACAATATATGATTATAATTTTAAAGAGTCTACTGCAATTATTATGGGATCTGAAGAAAAAGGCATATCTAAAGGTGTATTATCACTTTCAAATGAGATTTTAAAAATACCCATAGACTCAAAGATTGATTCACTTAATGTCTCATCTGCATTTTCAGCTGTAGCATTTGAAATTATTAGACAAAGAAATTTTTAAGCTAAAAACTGTAATTTAGTAAAAAACTTAAGTTGCCTTTAAAAATAAATCTTTACTTACTTATAATTTTTTTGTTTATAAGCAGTTGTAGCTCAAGGCTTTATGATAGATTTGAGAGTCCGATTCTAACAGAAAATACATTTATTGTCAACGATACAATAGTTAAAAAAAATCCTGTAAAATTACTAATTCAGCCCTCTACTCCAACCAATAAATTTCTCGGTTATCCACTTGGATTATACATTTATAATTTATCTAGTGAAAACGCAGATGAAAGATTTGATTCATGGATTAATAAAAAACCTAAAAGGTATGCTAGGCTTTCAAAAATATTATCAGAAAAACAGATCATTCAACTAAAAAAATACAATAACTCATTTAATGAATTTATTAAAAATCTAGGTCAGAAGCCCTTCAAACTTATTGATAGTGATGTCAGTGGTAATTTGTCCAGGTTAAAACAATTTTATAATAATGAAGGTTATTTTGATTCTGAGGTAAATGTAGATACAATTGTAAAGGGTAATAAGGCCAACCTTCAATATAAGGTAAGAACTAACAAAAGATACTTAATTGATTCAATCTCCCTAAAATTTAAGTCTAGTGATATAGATTCTTTATACAAAATTACAAGAAATGAAAGTTTTGTAAAAAAAGATGAATACTTCTCTATTAATAAATTGATACTAGAGAGAGAAAGGTTAATATCATTATTTAAAAATAATGGAATACATGATTTCCAGCAAAGAAACATAAACTTTAATGTTTTAATTGATAGCACTGGCTCAAAAAAGAAAATTCCACTAATATTATCGATTAATAATAAAAGTGAAGAAGATGAATATAGTATTAAGAAAATTAATGATATAAGTATTTATGTTGAATCTTTGGATGAGCTATCAAATATTAGTTCATATACTGATTCTATTAATTATAGGGGAATCAAGATATTCTCAAAAGGGAATTTAAATTACTCTTTAAGATCTTTAATTGAACCAATATTTTTTGAAAAAAATACAATATATACTGATAGTGATAAACTCTTAACCTCTAGATACTTTTCTAATATAGGTGCATTTAAATATCCAAGAATATTAATTGAAGAGAAAAATGACTCTCTAAATACTTCAATATACTTATTACCAAGGGATAGATTTAGTTTAGGATTTGATTTGGACTTTACTCATTCAAATATTGAAGATTTCGGAATATCTTTTGGAACAAATTTTAACATAAGAAATATATTTAGGGGTACCGAAAATCTGTCAGTTAATCTAAATAATAGAATTGGTGCGTCTAAAGATATTGGTGACCCTAATGACTCTTTTTTTAATCTTTTTGAATTAGGTGGTAATCTTAATCTAAGAATTCCAAGGGCAGTGCTTCCATTTAGAACTTATGGATTGATAAAAAAAGAGATGAATCCTGTTACAAATTTTATTGTAGGATCAACTTTTCAGAAGAATATTGGTTTAGACAAACAATATTATTCTGGTATATATGAGGTTAATTGGAATCCAACAAAATATTCAAAAATTAATTTTAAACTCCTTGATTTTGAATATGTTAACAATCAAAATATATCTAATTATTTCAACGTATATAAAAATTCATATGATAAGCTCAATTACATTTCATCACTATATAATTTAGATCAAACGACTCTTGATCAGAATGGAGACCTTACTATTCCAGAGGGCTCAGATAAATTTATTTCACAAGTACTTAATAACGAGACAACATTGAGTTCAGATACAGATTTTTATAAGAATGTTAATTCAATTTTAGAGAGAAAAGATAGATTAACAGAAAATAATTTAATAGTTGGATCTTCTATTTCAATTAATAGAAACACTCAAGATAACTTCTTGGATGAAAACTTTTCAATATTGAGACTAAAATTTGAAATGGTTGGGAATTTATTCAATGAATTACTAAGGCCTGGGAATCTTAATTCAAATAATAAAGTTGAAATATCTAATATATTGCCATCGCAATACACAAAAGCTGAAATAAACTACATTAAACATATCTTATTGAATAATGGTAATGTTTTTGCTTTTAGAGCATTTACAGGAATAGCTATACCATATGGTAATTCAAATTATATTCCTTTTACCAGATCATACTATGCAGGTGGTTCAAATGATAATAGAGCATGGAAAGCTTATAAGCTTGGTCCAGGAAGCAGTAACAATATTAATGAGTTCAATGAAGCTAATTTTAAAATTTCTCTAAATTTTGAATATAGAAATAAAATTTCTGGAAAACTTAATGGAGCATTTTTTGTTGACATTGGAAATATATGGAATGTTAATGACAATATTGAGGATGACTCAATGACTTTTGATAATTTTTCAGATTTGAATGAGCTAGCCGTAGGATCAGGATTTGGATTAAGATATGATTTTAACTTTTTTGTATTAAGATTAGATACTGCTTTTAAAACATATAATCCAGCTAGAGTAAAAAATCAAAGATGGTTTAGTGATTTCAGCTTAAATAAAGCTGTATTTAATATTGGTATTAATTACCCTTTTTAGAAATAAGTTTAATATTTTTGACAAAGATTAACAATTATTTATTTTGAAAAACAACTTCATCTTTGGAAAAAATAATCAAGAGTTATTCAACCTAGCAAAAGAAAAAAAATTTGCACTTCCTGCAGTTAATGTTTCAGGTACTAATACTATAAACTCAGTATTAGAAACTGCATCAGAAGTCAATAGCCCTGTTATAATTCAGTTTTCTAATGGTGGATCACAATTTATTGCAGGTAAAGGAATGCCTAACAAAGGTTTTAATTCATCAATTTCAGGGTCAATAGCAGGAGCATACCATATTCATAAGACTATTGATGAGTATGATGCTAAAGTAATAATTCACACAGATCATTGTTCAAAAAAACTGCTTCCATGGATAGACGGTCTTATAGATTATGGAAAAGATTTTTACAAAAAAAATAATTATCCATTGTTTTCATCACATATGATTGATCTTTCAGAAGAACCTATTGAAGAAAATATTTCTATATGTAAAGAATATCTAAAAAAATTAACTGATCTAGAAATGACATTAGAAATTGAACTTGGAGTTACGGGAGGAGAAGAAGATGGTGTTGACAATACTGATATAGATTCATCAAAGTTATACACTCAGCCAGAAGAAGTTGCGTATGCATATTCTGAGCTTATCTCTGTGAGTGACAGATTTATGATTGCAGCAGCATTTGGTAATGTCCATGGAGTTTATAAGCCAGGAAATGTGAAGCTGACACCTAAAATCTTAAAAAATTCTCAAGAATATGTATCTGATAAATTCAATATTCCAAAGAATTCATTGGATTTTGTTTTTCACGGAGGATCGGGATCATCAGTCGAGGAAATAAGAGAAGCAATTGACTATGGTGTTATTAAGATGAATATTGATACAGATCTTCAATTTGCATTTACGGA
>ENA-OSEY01002523-OSEY01002523.1-marine-metagenome-genome-assembly--contig:-NODE-2523-length-11802-cov-2.311898_pt1 | contig 11802 bp, 12 predicted proteins | sample MGYA00248465_ERZ534230 | MGnify/ENA primary metagenome ERZ534230 (study PRJEB26409, sample SAMN06344110) | marine metagenome | isolation source: Sea water from surface | place: Atlantic Ocean:Southern... | reverse complement strand
CGCATGCAATCAAATAATCTTTGACGTCACGAATCGTTAATTCCCCATAGTGAAAAACGCTTGCGGCAAGTAAGGCATCTGCTTTCCCTTCCAGCACTCCTTGAGAGAAATGTTCTAGTGTCCCTACTCCCCCCCTCGCAATAGTCGGGACATTCGTGGATTGCGAAACATTTGAAGTCAGTATGCAATCAAAACCATCTTTGGTTCCATCGCGCCCCATAGAAGTAAGTAAAATTTCTCCAGCACCGCATTCTTCGCCTCGTTGCGCCCACTCCACTACATCAATCCCTGTGGGTGTTCTCCCTCCATGCACATAGACCTCGTAGCCCGATCTACAATCAGAATTATCGCTCTTCTTTGCATCGATTGCTAAGACAACGCATTGAGTTCCGAATTCTCCAGCTATTTCGGAGATCAATTCTGGTCTTTCAACTGCAGCAGTATTTACAGAAATCTTTTCTGCTCCTTCGCGTAGAAGCTTTCTAGCATCGTCGACATTGCGAATTCCACCCCCGATCGTGAAGGGAATAAAAATTTCTTCTGCGCACCGCCGAACAAGGTCAAAGACAGTTTCTCTTTTATCGGATGATGCAGTTATGTCTAAGAAAACGATCTCATCAGCGCCTTCTTGATCATATTTTGATGCAAGTTCAACTGGATCCCCAGCATCTTTGAGATCTACGAAGTTGGTCCCTTTCACCACCCTTCCATCGGTGACATCAAGACATGGGATAATACGGACGTTAGTCATGCTCTAGCTCAACATGCTCTGAACCCTCTGTTATAGCAATGAGTTCTCTTAGGTCTAAACATTTTTCGTAAAGTGCTCTACCAGTTATAACCCCGGCCAACCCTGATCCATCTACTTGCAACTCAACAAGATCATAGAAATCCTTGATTGACCCTAAGCCACCTGACGCTATTACTGGAATATTAACATCGCCAAGAATCTGGGTTAAACCTTCAAGATCAGAACCTTGCATAGTCCCATCTCTTTTTATTTCCGTCACTATTCCAACTTCCGCGCCACTTTCCTCAAGCCTCTTTAGGAGGTCAACTACCTTAAGGTCTGTAGTGACTTTCCATCCGCGAGTCGCAACATAACCATCTTTCCCATCGACCCCGACTGCGACGCGATGACCATGTTTGGCTATTCGTAGGACCAATTCAGGATCCTCAACTGCTGCTGTTCCAATCACAGTTCTTTCAACCCCTATATCATAGAGAAGTTTTGCAGTATCTGATGACCTGATGCCGCCACCTACTTGCACTGGGATTGATAGCTCTTCACAAATACCTTTTATCACTGTCGTATTTTTGAGCGAGCCAGTTCTTGCTGCATCAAGGTCCACCAAATGAATCCATTTAGCCCCATCGGATTCAAACTTCAGCGCTTGAGAAATAGGGTCATCTCCATAGATTGTTGTCTTTGCGTAGTCCCCTTGGTAGAGACGAACACATTTACCATCAATCAAATCAATTGCTGGGTATACGACAAAGCTCATTTAGACCTTTCACAGATTCTAAGAAAATTTTGTAACAATAATCGCCCTGCTTTACCTGACTTTTCTGGGTGGAACTGTGTTCCAAATATTAAACCCTTTTGAACTGCAGCAATGACAGATGAGCCGTAGGTACATGTTGCAATTGTTGTACTTTCGAGATGGTTTTGTTCCGCAGCATATGAATGAACGAAATAGAACCACTCGTCTTCTAAACCTTTGAGCAATGGTGAATCGTTTTGGAGTTGTATTTGATTCCATTGCATCTGAGGAACTCTTGGAGCATTTTCAAGCATCTTCACTTTCCCTGAAAATAAACCTAAACCTTTTGCGGCAGGCGACTCATCAGATGTTTTATAAAGTAGTTGCATGCCCACACAAATTCCAAGAAAAGGAAGGCCATTTTCTACCGCTAGAAGTGCTAGTTCTCTTACTCCCGAATCAGTTAGGGCTTTTGCACATTTTCCGAAATTCCCTACGCCGGGAAGCACAACACCATCCGAGGCTAGTACCAAGTCTTTATCTGCAGTCAAACGGGCCTCAGCTCCTGATATTTCAAATGCTTTTTGTGCCGATCGCAAGTTTCCAATGCCGTAGTCAAGTACGGCGACTTTAACCATTTATAGAACGCCTTTTGTGGAAGGTAGACTGTCCCCCTTAACCCTCGTTGCCTGTCCTAAAGCTCGTGCAGTGCTTTTAAATAATGATTCAATAATATGGTGAGTGTTCTTTCCTCGTATGAGCACTTGGTGCGCTGTTATCTCACTGGACATTACAAAGGCTCTCCAGAATTCCTCGATGAGTTGAGGGTCAAATGGTGGGTCACTAAGTATTTTCTGCCCTGGCGCTTCAACATCATAGAAGTGAAAAGGTCTTCCTGATAGGTCTAAAGAAACGTCCACAAGGGCTTCATCAAGCGGGCACGATGCGCTAGCAAAACGCTGGATTCCGAGTTTCTCCCCGACTGCTTCTTTGAAGCATGTGCCGATGGCTATACCAACATCTTCCACGGTGTGGTGCGCATCAATCTCTAGATCACCTTTTGCTTCTATATTTAAGTCAAAATTTCCATGTCGTCCTAGCTGGTCAAGCATGTGGTTGAAAAATGGGATACCAGTTTCAATCTGGGTTCTACCTTCACCATCCAAATCCAATGAGATATCAATTAGAGTTTCTTTAGTTTCGCGCCTGAAGGTCGCTGATCTTTTCTTCATTATCCTAGTATCGCCTTAAGTGAGTCAATAAACGAGTTATTTTCCTGTTCTGTACCTATTGTAACTCGTAAACAATCAGTTAAATTTGGCCAGTTTGAACAATTACGGACTAGCACCGAATAGTCTACTAGCGCTTTCCAAAGGTCATTACCGGACATACCGACAGTCTCTAGTGGCTTAAATAAGATAAAGTTTGCAGCACTATCCCAAACTTCAAGAGGAAGGTTTTTGAGCTCTTCAGATGTCTTTTCTCTTTGCGACTTCAGGTATTCGACTCGTTCAGTCATTTCGCTTCTATATTTAAGTGCTGTTATAGCTGCTATTTGCTTGAAAGAATCTAGATGATAGGGAAGCAATACTTCTTTCATTCCGTCTATAACCCGTGTTGCACCAACGGCATACCCCAACCGTCCTGCAGCGAAACCATGAGCTTTTGAAAATGTTCGGGTTACGACAATTGGTGCATCATTCTCCACGAGCTCTATTGCTGACCAGTCAGAAAACTCTCCATAGGCCTCGTCAACAACTAGAAGTGAACCACTTTTTGAACAGTATTCTAGAGCAGAAATAATTGTTTCTTTCGGTTCGATAATCCCCGTTGGATTATTTGGGGAACAGAGAAATATAACATTTGGTTTTGTTATTGTAAGAGTTTCCAATTCGTCGGACCCGCACAGAAGGGATTCGCCCCGATCGCAGGAGATAATCCTAGTACCGGTAATTCTGGCAATGTGGGCATGCATTGCATAGGTTGGTTCGAAAATTATTGTGGATCGATTATTTCCTCCGTAAGCAAGCAAGATGGATTGGATTATTTCGTTTGAACCATTTGCCGGTATAACATTATTTGGCTGTACACCATGGAATTCAGCTAACTGAGAAACTAATTCAAATGCATTCCTGTCTGGGTACCTATTCCATTCAATAGTGGAGACTGCCTTTTGGATTTCGTCAACCCACTTATCCGGAGGAGGTAACGGGCTCTCGTTGGTATTTAATCGCACATTCACTGCAAGTTGAGGAGAGTGATACCCTTCGAATAACTTAAGGTCATCCCTTATATTAGGCCAAGTCATTTAGTTCCTTGATCCGAAGTCGAATTGATTCAGCATGCGCTTCCAAACCTTCTTCATCTGCGATTTTTATTATGGTGTCAGCAGCTTCCTTAAGGGCATTCGCACCCAGTGAAATGACATGGATGTCTTTAACGAAGTCATGTATCGTTAGCGCACTTGCGAAGCGTGCGCTTCGATTGGTAGGTAATACGTGTGATGGCCCAGCGTAATAATCACCCACTGACGCAGGTGCCATATTCCCCATGAAAACAGCTCCAGCATTCTGGATAAAAGAGAGATAATCCTCTGGATTTTCTATCATTAACTGGAGGTGTTCTGGAGCGACTGTGTTCGCAACATCAAATGCCTGGGATAGATCTTTTACGAGTACAGCAAAACCGCCCTCATCAAATGTTGACATAATTTCTTGTCGTCTCTTTGATTTATTTACGAGAATGTTGAGTTCTTGGAGTATAGCTTCAATAATTTTTTCATCTGGAGACATCAACCATGCCTGACCATCGGGGCCATGTTCTGCCTGAACCATCAAATCAATCGCAGCAAATTTAGGGTTTGCCGTCTCATCAGCGATCACAGCTATTTCCGATGGGCCTGCAAAAGCTGCGGCAATCCCAACGTCTTGTGAAACCATCCGTTGTGCAGTAGCGACATAGATATTCCCGGGGCCAACGATAACGTCGACTGCGGATATGCTTGCGGTTCCATACGCCATAGCAGATACGGCTTGCGCTCCTCCTATTGCGTAGACAGAACTAGCCCCAGCTATTCTGGCTGCTACTAATACTGCTGGGCTAATCTTGCCATCCTCTCCTGGGGGTGTACAGATTACGACATCATTTACACCAGCAATGACAGCTGGTATTACAGTCATCAGGACAGTTGATGGATAGGAAGCTCTACCTCCTGGTACGTAACACCCTGCTCTATTTACAGGACGATACACGGTCTGGACTTCCAAATTGCCTTCGTCAAATGAACTACTACTATGCAATTGGGTCCTGTGGAATTCCCTAACGCGCTCGGCCGCCTTTTCCATGGCGTCAATTAGATCTGCTTCACAGCTCTTATAAGCCTCATCAATTTCGGCATCACTGACCAAAAAATTTTCAGGGATAAAGCCATCAAATTTTTCTGCATAGTGGCACAAAGCATCGTCTCCCCGTACCTTCACATCATTGATTATTGCTCGGACAGTCTGTTCAACATCAGCATTTGCTAAGGATGCAGCCGAAAGAGCTGTACTGATGGCACCAATATCGTTTTGCTTGAGGTCTATTCGTTTAAGCACACTTATACGGTATACCCCTACAAAGTGACTTGTGGCGCAATTTAGGTTAAGAAGTAAATATGTCAAGTCATAAGTTGTTAATAAAACAATGCGAAGCTGAGCTCTCATCTATTGATTTCCAAATTGATGACCTTGTTTCAAGAGTAATTTCTGCGGCAAAGTCTCTAGAGGAGGCTGGGCTGGAAGGCAGTTCTCACGAACTATTTGAAGTTGAAAGATCTTTAGTAGCTGCTTCCAGGCGTTTAAGACGAGCTTCCAGTGAGCTTAAACTTTGAAAGCGGCTGGGCAAAAGTAACTCAGAACGCATTCGGCGCAGTTAGGCTTTCGAGCAAAACACACTTGTCTTCCATGCAAGATAACCCTTAGGCTAAAATCGCCATGTTCATCATCTGGCAGCATAGAGCCCACTGCCTTTTCTATTTTTACAGGATCAGTTTCCTTAGTAATTCCAAGTCGTTGAACTATCCGACTGACATGCGTATCAACTGGCAACCCTGGCAATCCCAGAGAGACGCTTCTAACAACATTCGCTGTCTTCCTTCCCACACCGGGGAGGCTTACCAGATCATGCATATCGGAAGGGACCTCTCCTGCGTAGTCCACAAGCAACCTTTGGGCCATCCCTTGTAAATTCTTAGCTTTGGATCTATACAGACCAATGGTCTTGATTAGCTGCTCGATTTCATCAATTTCTGCTTCTGCTAGTTTCTCAGGACTTCCGAAAGCTTCAAATAGCTTTGGCGTTGCCTTATTCACAGATTTATCTGTGGCCTGCGCAGAAAGTATGGTTGCAACCAATAGTTGAAAAGGAGTTTCGAATATCAGCTCACACTCTGCTTCAGGAAAAATAGTTTTCAGTTCTTCGTTGGTTCTCCTGCATCTCCCTTCAGGTGTTCTTGGCTTAGCCATGTTCACAACATAGTATGGCTACGGGCAGTAACTTAATGATATGGACATTCTTATTTCCGATGAAGCACCCTTAGGCTTTGACCTTTCCATAACGGTACCTCAGGGGTTCAGTCGCGATTTACTCACAGTTGAATTGGCTGCAGCTTTAAGAGAATCGTTAGTACCTACAGATTCCTTAATTCAAATTTGGATTGAAGATACCCAAATAGATGATGATAACTTACTAGATTCCATTGGCTTTTCTAGCTATCGAGATCTCTGGCAAATGCGGTGCAAATTTCCTCCGAATGGGGAAGATATCCCAACTAGGAAGTTCATTTGCGGCGTCGATGACGAAGCTTTTCTTATGGTAAATTCAAGAGCATTTTCTTGGCATCCTGAGCAGGGCTCTCTAGATTCGTCAAAGTTAAATGACCTCTTCAAAGAGGATTGGTTTGATGATGAAGGGTTTCTATTATTGGAAGTTAAAAATCGTCTCGCAGGGTTTTGCTGGACAAAGGTACACCACCAGGGCGACCTTACGGTGGGAGAAATTTTCGTAATAGCAGTTGACCCAGATTTTCATGGTAGAGGTTTTGGTAAACCGCTTACAATATCGGGCCTGAACTACCTCGCGAATGTAGGAGCAGATCTTGGAATGCTTTACGTTGAGGCAGACAATGAACCCGCTATTCGAATTTATGAGGATATTGGATTTACACATTTCTCCACCAATAGAGCCTATAGAAAAAGTGTCTAAATATATTTCGATCAGTACGATGTATATATGGACTTAAATCCAGACCTGCCAACAGGAGACGAAAAGGCGGAGAAAGTTCAGGGCATGTTTGATCGGATTGCCCCAAGATATGACTTTGTGAATAGGATCATGACCTTTCGCTTAGACGTGCGTTGGCGAAAACAAACCGTTCAAGCTCTTGAACTTAAAAAGAGATCATTAGTAGTTGATCTAGCTTGTGGAACCGGAGACTTTTGTTGCGAACTTGAAAATGCTGGAATGGTTCCACTCGGGTTTGACTTCTCTATGGGGATGCTACAAGCAGGGCGGTCCGCTTCACCCCTCTGCCAATCAGACGTATTAATGTTACCCATCAGAGACGCTTCAGTTGACGGTGCTACCTGTGGTTTTGCTCTGAGAAATCTTACTGAGCTGGAACCATTCTTCGCTGAAGTCAATCGAGTGCTCAAAGTAGGCGGCAGAATTGGCTTCCTTGATGTAGCCGAACCCGAGAACAGATTCTTAAACTGGGGTCACCACATTTATTTTGACCGAATCGTTCCAAAAGTTGGGGCCCTTTTATCCGATAAGTCTGCATACTCTTACCTTCCAAAATCTGTTTCATACCTGCCACCGCACCAAGAGATTGTGTCCATGATTGAAAAAGCGGGATTCAGGAAAGTTGAACGAAAACTGTTTGCTCCAGGCTCAGCCCAATTGTTTACTGGTGAAAAAGCCTAGAGAAATGACATCAGGGATTCACCATATTGCTATTAACGTCGACAACGTGGAGGATGCGGTTGACTTTTATTCTAAATACTTTCGTTACGACAAGTAGCTAAACCAAACGATAGAGCGGGAGCTTGGCTTCAAGCCAATGACGGAAGACAAATTCATCTTCGTCAAGCAACAGTTCCGAAAGATAACGGGCAACACCTAGCGCTACTGGTAGATGACATTAAAGAAACATACAAAATGCTCACTGGCGCCGGAATAACCGTAACTTCTCCAAAAACAATCTGTTCCTCACTCCAATCATTTCTTCATGACCCTGCTGGAAATCGTATTGAAATTCATCAATGTGAGTAAATCAAACACCTGCCGTTAAGCCAATTGAAAGTAAAATTCCAGCAAACAAATGAAGCTTCGCCGTATTCTCTAAAATATTTATAAGATCTTGTGCATTCTCTTTAGAAAAGATGTCAGAAATTAATTTTAGAATCAATGGGATAACTACGAGAGTGATAAGGACAAGATAGGTATAGAGCACAGCTATCAATACATACATCCCCAAAGATGCCAAGAGCAAAAACGCAAAGAACATTTTAGTCTTTGCTTTACCTAACCGAACTGCAAATGTTTGCTTGCCCGTCTCTGAGTCTGTTTCAATATCCCTGAAATTATTCACCACCAGAAGTGCTGACGCCAAAAGACCTACCGGAACGCTACATAGCATAGAAATCGTTTCGATGGTTTGACTTTGAACGTATGAAGACCCCACAGTGGCCACTAATCCAAAGAAAACAAAAACTGAAACCTCTCCATAACCCGAGTAACCATACGGTCTTGACCCTCCTGTGTAAAACCAGGCAGCTAAAATCGCAATACAACCAATAAGGATTAGCCACAGGCTTGTCATAATTGCAAGTACGAGCCCTGCAATAGCAGCTAACAGGAATGAGATTCCAGCGGCTAACTTTACTTGATTGGCGTTTATGAGCCCAGACCCTACAAGTCTTCTTGGTCCTATACGGTCTTGATCAGTTCCACGAATTCCATCAGAGTAATCATTTGCATAATTGACCCCGACTTGTAGAGCGATTGATACCACAAGAGCAAGGACAAACCTATGAAGGGTCAAACCAGTTTCTACTGACGCAGTTCCTACGATAACTGGAACTATTGCTGCAGGTATAGTCTTAGGCCGTGAGCCTTCAAACCATATATTGAGCTTTGGGAGTTGAATCATTTAACTCTTAAGCCGAGAGACCTCCAAGTATGGCTTTGACTTCCATGAATTCTTCTAAGCCGTGTGTGCCCCATTCTCTTCCATTGCCTGATTGTTTGTAACCACCAAATGGGGCATTGAAGTCTGGACCCGCTCCATTTACATGCATATTGCCAGTTCGTATTTGGCGCGCTACTCGCACTGCTCTTTCATGACTTCCAGAGATGTAACCTGCTAATCCATAGACTGTGTCGTTGGCTATTGAGATTGCTTCGTCATCGTCTTCATAGCCTATTAGAACTAGAACAGGGCCGAAGATTTCTTCCTGTGCTATTTGCATATCATTGGTTACATTTGCAAACAGAGTTGGTTTGACATAATACCCCTTCTCAAGCCCATCGGGTCTACCTAAACCTCCACACACTAACTCTGCTCCTTCGTCAATGCCAGCTTGAATCAGGCCTTGGATTTTCTTCCATTGAGTTTCTGAAACAACGGGGCCGATAGTAGTTCCATCACTTGTGGGGTCTCCAACCGTTACTGCTTGCATTGAAGCTTTCGCAATTGCTTTTGCTTCTTCCATCTTTGAATTAGGAACAAGCATTCGGGTACCTGCATTGCAGGATTGGCCTGAATTCATGCACATTCCGAAAGCATCGCGACCTACTGCTTCCTCTAGGTTTGCATCGTCAAGAATTATATTTGCAGATTTACCTCCGAGTTCTTGAGCTACACGCTTAACGGTAGTTGCAGCATTTTTGGCTACCTCAATGCCTGCTCGTGTTGAACCAGTAAATGACATCATGTCAATGCCTGGGTGACTTGATAAGTACGCCCCTACAGTCGGCCCATCGCCATTCACTAAATTAAATACACCTGCTGGAACTCCCGCTTCGTGCATTATTTCAGCAAATATTATCGCGTTTAGAGGAGCAACCTCAGATGGCTTAAGAACCATGGTGCAACCTGCTGCTAAAGCTGGAGCGACTTTGCATGCAATTTGGTTTATCGGCCAGTTCCATGGAGTGATCATTCCAACAACTCCAACAGGTTCTTTTACAATCAAACTTTTGCCTAATTCCTCTTCAAAACTGAAGTTTGCCAAAATACCAGCGGTAGTAGCGAAATGGAATAGACCCGTACCGGCCTGCGCGGCTTTAGCTAGGCCAGTAGGGGCTCCCATTTCTGAAGTTATAGCTGTTGCTAAATCCTCAGATCTGGATCCGATTATCTCAGTTATTTTATTCAATAATTCAAGTCGTTCTTCAACTGTTGTCTGGGAGAATGTTTCAAATGCATTCTGCGCAGCTGCAACAGCTAGATCTACGTCTTCGTGGGTACCGAGAGCAATCGTTCCAATTGCATCCTCTGTAGCAGGGTTAATAACGTCGACAGTATCCGATCCGATGGGCTCTACCCACTCGCCATTTATATAGAACTTTCCAGTGTTACTCATCTCAACTCCATTCATTAGCCTTTTATTGAGATTACACGAGGTTTAGAGTCCCCAAAAACCCAGAACTGATCAAGATAGGAATATCGCCAAATAATTTTTCTTGCTTAGTTTAACTCTAACCCAACATAAGAGGAGAGGCGAGAGAACTACTATGCGACCTTTTCAAGTATGTGTACGCCACAAGCAGAGCCGAGTCCGATTACATGAGCCAGCCCAACTCTTGCACCTTCAATTTGTCGGTCACCTGCTTCACCACGTAGGTGCATAACGATCTCATGTATGTTAGCAATCCCTGTAGCTGCAATTGGATGCCCTTTTGATTGCAAACCGCCAGAGACGTTAACGGGTTTGGCACCATCACGCCAGGGAGCTCCAGACTCAAAGAAGTCAACAGCACCCCCTTCTTCACAAAGCATTAAATTGTCATAATGTACAAGTTCAGCAGTTGCAAAACAATCGTGAAGTTCAACCAAGTCTAGATCCTCGGGCCCGATACCGGCTTGTTCATAAGCTTGGGATGCCGCGTTTCTAGTCAATGTATTCACATCTGGTAGTATCTGGCATCCATCAACGTATGGGTCCGAAGTCAGCACCGAAGCTGATATTTTCACTGCCCTCTTTTGCACTTCTAATGGCAAAGATTTCATCTTCTCATCACTAACAACAATCATTGCTGCTGCTCCGTCGCAATTTCCAGAACACATAGGTCTTGTATTCGGATACGCGATCATAACATCATTCATTATCTCCTCTAGTGTGAACCTCTTCTGGTAAGCAGCAAGCGGATTTAGTGTTGAGTGAGAGTGGTTTTTTTCTGAAATTTTGGCAAAAAGCTCGAAGCTAGTACCCCCATATTTATGGCCGTATTCCATACCAACTTGGGCGAAAATGCCTGGCATGATACTTGTTCCTATCCTTCCTTCAGTCGACGAAAGGGCTCCGAACCGACCACTTGGCTGCCACGTATCCGATTCAGGCTTTGGGCCTCTTTGCCCCAATAAGCCGGCACCGGCTAACTTTTCTACTCCAACTGCCATCCCAACATCAGTCTCTCCTGCTTTCACTGCCATTATGGCTACTCTCAAAGCAGTTGCTCCTGTTGCACAGGCGTTAGAAACGTTGAATACCGGAATTCCAGTTTGCCCTATCTGTTTCTGTAATTGCTGACCAATACCTGCACCTGCGTTCATGAGGTTGCCGACTCCGAGCACTCCGACCTCCGCGAGGGAAATACTGGCATCCTTCAGTGCTTCACGGCTGGCTTCTGCAGCAAGATCTACGACATCTTTATCAGGGTGTTTACCGAATCTGGTCATGTTAGATCCGATAATCCAAATTGTGTCTGATCCCATATTTTCTTCCTCTCTATATTGGTTCAAAGCCGAAAGCTATTGCTTCCGTACCTTCACTATCTTCTCCCATCGAATATGTCATCAGCTTAACTTGCATCCCCAGAGTCACATCTTTAGGTGATGGCTCAACGTTCATGATTGTGCATTTGACACTGGTTCCTCCACAATCAACCACTGCGGAAACGTATGGAATAGGTCCCATTTGAACAATGCTGAAGCTTGTGACAACCCCCTCTTGCTCAATCGCCACAGAGCGAAATTGATCCTCGAAACAACTAGCGCATGCATTTCTTCTGTCAAAATATCTCGCCCCACAACTCGTACATTCTTGAGCCTGCA
>ENA-OSEY01002521-OSEY01002521.1-marine-metagenome-genome-assembly--contig:-NODE-2521-length-11805-cov-3.300392_pt1 | contig 11805 bp, 10 predicted proteins | sample MGYA00248465_ERZ534230 | MGnify/ENA primary metagenome ERZ534230 (study PRJEB26409, sample SAMN06344110) | marine metagenome | isolation source: Sea water from surface | place: Atlantic Ocean:Southern... | reverse complement strand
CATTTATGATTTGTTTAGTAATTGTAACAATTTGCTTATAAATTTCCATTTCAGCTTCGGTTCTTGTTTCAATCCACGCTGTTGCAAGCTTTTGTGCAGAAACAATTTTTGCTTTATTCTTTTCAGAAATATTTTGAGTAAATTCTTCAAAATCAGTTTTATCTAATCCGTCAGCTATATTGAAATACTTAGAATAATTTAATCCTATTTTTTTTGGATTTCTTTCATCAATAATTTCATTTAATCTTTTCCACTGGTCTGGTTGTTTTTCTTTGTCCCACGCAGAAATTATATTTTCTCCAAAATTATACCTAGCAACTGCAAGTTTATCCAAAGAATTATTTTCTTTATCCCTGTAGAAAACCAATATAGTTCTTCTTCTTGCATTTAGCCACTCTGCTGGAAGCATTGTTTTTAACACTGGATCTTCATTATACTCTCTTGAAATTAAAATCCACATATCAATACCAGTTTTATCCATTAGTTCAGGTAGTACATTTTCAAACCTGTTTTTTAGAATTTCATTGATTTTTACTGCACGGTTTTTTTCGCTTAAAATTTGGGAATTCAAAGAAAATGTTGTGAGAAAAAATAAAATAATAATTTTTTTCATAATCTATTATTAAAGTATATTTATAAGCTTAGTAAATTTAAACATTATCAATCAAGAAAAATTATTATCGATATGAAAAAAAAGTTTTTAGTGTTAAAAATTTTATTGATTGTATCTTATTTTAATACATATTCCCAGAGCTATTTAAATATTGATTGGGACAGTGACAAAACAATTTCATTTCCTTCTGATAATGACTTATACGGAATCTTTAACAATCACTATGTAGAATATTTTAAATCCAAATTTACTGAGGAAGTTTATGTTTATGAAACACGTCACACTAAAACGAAAATTAATAGAATAAACAACCCGTTGGACAACGAAATTATTATATCCAAGATTAATGTCTCTGAAATTGTTGATGTTAGGGCAAAAATTATAAATCAAGACACGATCATTAGCTATAGTTTTGACGAAATGAAAAAAATGATTAACAGTGATAATTCTGATGAAAATTATAATAATTACAAACTACCAAATTTAGATGAAGGAGACATAGTTGAAATTATGTATACCGTTAAAAAAGATTTTAACTTCAACGGTAATAAAATAATTGAAGAATCATACCCTATTTTACTTTCTAAGTTCATTTTAATTGAAAATAATTTTAAATCAAATATTAAAATTTATAATTCTAATAATTCTTTTGTCTCTGATATAATTTTTGACGGAAAAAAAAGTAAACAAATAATTTTTAATAATCTTAATGCAACAGCTAATGAGCAGTATTCTACTCCGATAGCAAATAAAATTAAGATTTCTTATCAGTGTTACGAAAATAGAGATGATGTGTCTCAAATTGAATACTGGGGAAATTTGGTTCAAAATGTAAGCGAACTATTTTTTCCTAAAACAGTTAATGAAAAGGCTAAAGAAATTTTAAGAGAAATCAAACACGGGTATGTAAAAATTCCCTGGAATGAACTTAAAATTGCTAATGCGATTGATGAATATATAAAAAATAATTTTGTTATTTCAGATGAAGATGATCCAAAGCTTAACGATATTGAATACATATTAAATAATAAAATTTCTAATGATTTTAGTATAATTCAGGTATATTCAAGTCTTTTTAAGGAGGCAAATATTGAATACGAGGTTGCAATAAGTTGTAACAGATATTTTTTAAAATTTGATCCGGAACTTTTTGATCCAAATCAATTAAGAGAGTTTTTAATTTTCTTACCCAATCAAGAAAAATACATTAGTCCCAATAGAGTTGAATATCGAGTTTCTGAGGCTCCTGAAGATCTATTGGGAAACTATGGAATATTTATCGACAAAGACTTGGATTATTATTTTAGTGAAATCACACTGTTTGATCAAGATTTTAGTCAGATAAAAAAGAACATTGAGGTCAATATTTCCAGAAATTTAAATAAAATAAAAATTGATGAAAGTAGGTCATTCAGTGGATATTGGGCAATTACAAACAGAAACTATATTTATTTGTCTGAGACTGAAAAAACCGATTTTTTGGTTGATTTTTTCACTATAAATGGTCTCGATAACAAAAAGGTAAGTAAGTACAATATCAAAAATTTCGATATTTCACATAATACCTTTAATACACCTCTTGAAATAACCTCAACCATATCAACTTCAGACTTAATTGAGGAAAAAGAGGGATTAACCTACTTAAAAATTGGAAAAGTAATAGGGCTACAGAGTAATTTATTTGATGAAAAAGAAAGAATAAACCCCATTGAAATTAACTTTCCAAATTCATATGATTATAATATAAAAGTAAATATACCTCGTGGATATAAAATCGTGGATTTTAGTGAATTAAATAAATCTAAAGAATACATTTCGGTTGATGGAAATTCTACTGCTAAATTTCTGTCTAAAGCAACTGTAAATGGAAACGTATTAAACATTAATATTAAAGAGTACTACAAAGAATTGAGGTACAATAAAAAAAGATATCAAGAATTTAGGGAAGTCATAAATGCAGCTGCAAAATTTTATGAATCTTCCGTACGAATAGAAAAAATTTAAATTTTTCCAAGTAGTTTCCCCTTCCAGTCTGTCCAACCATATTTATTAGCGAAAACAAGTAATATAGCAGGGAAAAAGACTAATACAGGTACTAAAACTTCGCCTAATGGCATGGTTTCAGGATTGGAAATATCTTTTAGTACTGAATGTGTTTGCAGAGCTGTCCAATCAGCTGTGACAAGTAGTGCTGCTACCATATTATTTGCTGCATGCCAACCCAAAGCGAGCTCTATCCCCTCATCCATTAATGTCATTATACCAGCAAATAATCCAGAACCTATATAAAAAACAAAAACAACGTTACCAAACTTTGCAATTTCAGGATTAGCATAATGCATCAAACCAAAGGCTATTGATGTTAAAATTAATGGTAACCACCTATTACCACTTGCTATTCCTATTCCTTGCATTAAATAACCTCTAAACAAGTATTCTTCAGCAGATGTTTGTATGGGTAGTAATGTGATTACTATCAAAAATAAAATAAGGAATTGTTCATATTTAAAGTTCCACTCATAATTTTCTGGTGATATAAACAGATAATCTATACCAATCATAAAAGCACTTATGGATCCCCAAAGGGCAAAAGCAAAAAATACTCTACTCCAATCAATCTTTTCTCTTGATGTGGTTAAATCTCTTAAAGAATTCTTGTGTATAAATTTTGTAGCAAAAAAAACTGCTAAAATCATCCCAACAAATGGTAATAACATTAAAAAAAGATTCTGATTAGGCTCTAATACACTCATAATAGCGACAATATCATTAGATGCTATTTTTGCCATTAACTCCTCATCACCAAATGCTTTTGATGCTAAAATTAAACCATGAGGAATAGAGAATAAAAAAACGGCCAAAGGCACTATTAATACAACTGTTACAATATATCCCCACCAGCTTTCTTTGTTATCGATTACTTGTTTTATGTACATGTTATTTCTTTTTAATTGCCAAAGTAGTAAGTTTTCCGAGAGAAATCAGATTATTTTGTTCATCTGAAACTCTAACCTCCCATATTTGCATTGTTCTACCCATATGTATGTTGGTTGCTTTTGCATACACAAAGCCTTCGCTGATACTTTTAACATGATTAGTCGAAATCTCAACACCTCTTATTGCCATTTCTCTATCTTTTATAAAATATCTAGAAGCAAAACTTCCAGCAGTTTCAACCAATGCAGCAGTTGCTCCTCCGTGAAGTATACCAGCTGGCTGATGTACTTCAGGGGTTACTGGCATTTTACAAACAACATAGTTATCACCAATTTCAGTAAATTCAATTTTCAAGGTTTCCATTAATGTATTGGAACTCATTTTATTTACCTCATCTAGAATTTCAGAATTATTCAAAATAATATGATTTTTTCAAATTTAAACAAAAAAAGGGTGCTGTCAAAAGCACCCTTTTCTAATTTTGTTCAGTACAAATTACTCCTTGACTTCTTCAAAATCTACATCTTCCACATTGTCAGAATTATCAGCTGACTGTTCATCAGCAGGCTGCTGTGCCTGACCCTGTTGATTCTGTTGAGCTTTATACATTTCTTCACTTGCTGCTTTCCAAGCTTCATTTATCTTTTCAAGAGCAGGATCAATCTTCTCTAAATCTTTGCTTTCAAATGATTTTTTTAGATCTTCAAGTGCCTCTTCAATCGGTTTCTTTTTGTCATCAGACAATTTATCGCCAAACTCTTTTAATTGTTTCTCAGTTTGAAAAATCATAGCATCTGCACTGTTTAATTTATCAACTGTTTCTTTAGCTTTTGCATCAGCTTCAGCATTTGCTTCAGCATCTTTCTTCATTTTTTCAATTTCCTGTTCGGTTAACCCAGAAGAAGCTTCAATTCTTATGTTTTGCTCTTTTCCTGTTGCTTTATCCTTTGCAGTAACATTAAGAATACCATTTGCATCGATATCAAAAGTAACCTCAATTTGTGGAGTGCCTCTCGGTGCTGGCGGTATATCGGTTAAGTCAAATCTTCCAAGTGATTTATTTCCTGAAGCCATCTCTCTCTCGCCTTGTAGTACATGTATTGTAACAGCAGGCTGGTTGTCTTCAGCGGTTGAAAATATCTGAGATTTTTTTGTTGGTATAGTAGAGTTCTTTTCTATAAGAGGTGTTCTTACTCCACCCATTGTCTCTATACCAAGAGTTAAAGGAGTTACATCAAGAAGCAAAACGTCTTTGACGTCGCCGCCTAGTACACCTGCCTGTATCGCGGCTCCCATTGCAACCGCTTCATCAGGATTGACCTCTTTCTTTGGTTCCTTGTTGAAGAATGATTTAACTACTTCTTGAACTTTAGGCATTCTTGTTTGGCCACCTACTAATATAACCTCATTAATATCACTAGATGATAAGCCCGCATCTTTAAGTGCTTTCTCGCATGGTGTAATCGTTTTATTTATCAAATCTTCTACGAGTGATTCTAATTTTGCTCTTGTTAATTTCACATTTAAATGTTTAGGTCCTGATGCATCAGCAGTAACGTAAGGCAAATTGATATCAGTTTGATTACTAGATGATAGTTCAATTTTCGCTTTCTCTGCAGCCTCTTTGAGTCTTTGTATTGCCATTGGATCATTTCTAAGATCCATGCCTTGATCTTTTTTGAATTCATCTGCTAGAAAATCTATAAGTCTGAGGTCAAAATCTTCACCTCCTAAAAATGTATCTCCGTTAGTAGAAAGCACATCAAAAGATTGCTCTCCATCAACGTTACTTATTTCTATAATTGAAACATCAAAGGTTCCTCCGCCTAAATCATATACAGCAATTTTCTGTTCGTTCTGTTGCTTATCTAAACCATAAGCTAAAGCAGCAGCGGTAGGTTCATTGATAATTCTTTTTACGTCTAATCCTGCGATAGCTCCTGCGTCTTTGGTAGCTTTTCTTTGGTCATCATTGAAGTAGGCAGGAACAGTTATTACCGCCTCTTTAACTTCTGCGCCAAGATAATCCTCAGCCGTTTTTTTCATTTTTTGGAGAATTTTAGCAGATACTTCTGGTGGAGCTATATTTTTACCCTTAGCTTCTACCCATGCGTCACCGTTATCAGCTTTTGTAATTTTGTAAGGAACAATATCCTGATCTTTCTTAACTGCTTCTTCATCAAATTTGCGACCAATTAGTCTCTTGATTGCGTATAAAGTATCTTGTGGATTTGTAACAGCTTGTCGTTTAGCTGATTGGCCTACAAGTATGTCCTCATCTGTATACGCTACTACAGATGGTGTAGTTCTATCACCTTCGCTATTTTCAATAACTTTTGGTTTGTCACCATCCATCACAGAAACACACGAATTAGTTGTACCCAAGTCAATTCCAATCATTTTAGACATACTTTATCCTCCAAATTAAACAATTACAGTAAATATGGGGCTAAAGACTATATTTTCAAGTAAGTAATTTATTGATTTTTTATCACTACAACTAAAGCAGGTTTAATTACTCTTCCATTTAGCGAATAGCCCTGCTGAACCACCTCGGAAACAATGTCATTTTCTTTAGAGGCGTCCTTAATTGTGCTAACTGCTTGATGAAAATCTGGATTAAATTTTTCATTTAAAGGATTGATTTCTATGATATTATTTTTTTCAAATATTTGCTTAAACATTGAAAGTAGCAATTCGTTACCTTTAACAAGCTGATCAGTCTTAACTTTATCTTTATCTAATTTGCTACTGAGAAGTAAACTATCATAAATTGGTATTATTTCGCTGAGTAACGACTCAATCGAGTATTTGTATGCATTTTCAACCTCTTTTTCTGTTCTTTTCTTCAGATTCTCCATTTCGGCTTTTTCCCTAAGAAGTAAATCATAGGTCTCCTTGTATTTTATCTCAAAATCTTCAATATCGGACTCGGAGGCATTCTCTACTTTTACATCTTCTTGGTTTGAGCTGGTCTTATCCCCTTCGGTTTGGTTTTGATTGTCTTTGTTGTCATCAGTCTCTGCCATCACTTACCTCGGTAATTTTGTTTTATTAAAGATATCAATATTTTATCTATTGAATATCAATATGCAATATAATACTTAAATGGATAAACGTAAAAAAACGAATTCAGTTCAAGTTGGGAGTATCAAAATCGGCTCAGAACACCCAATTGTGATTCAGTCGATGACTAGCACTCCTACGTCCGATGTTAATAGGACGGTTGAACAAATTATACGGTTAAATGAAGCAGGATCTGAGGTTATAAGGATGACAGTTAATGACTCTAAGGCCGCGGAATCTGTGATTTCTATCAAAAATAGACTTATTCAGAGTAACTGCAATGTTCCATTAGTTGGGGACTTTCATTTTAATGGGCATATACTTCTGACAGAGTATCAAGAAACTGCCTCAATTTTAGACAAATATCGTATCAATCCTGGAAATATTGGTACTTCGAATAAATATGACGCTAATTTTGAATCAATTATCAATATAGCAATAGCCAACGACAAACCCATCAGAATAGGCGGAAATTGGGGGAGTATAAATAAGAGCATCTTAAATGATATGATTATAGAGAAAGAAAGTCATAAAAGCTCTATAAGTTATTCAGATTTAATAAAAAAAGCCTTAATTAAATCTGTAATTGATTCAGCTAATATGGCTCAAGAAATAGGATTACCAGCCAACAAAATTATTCTTTCATGTAAAACTAGCGACATAGCCTCACTTGTAGATATATATCGCGAACTCTCGAAAACAGACTATCCTCTTCATTTAGGTTTAACGGAAGCCGGAATGGGAAAAGACGGTATGATTGCATCTACATCTGCTCTATCAATACTCTTATACGAAGGTATAGGTGACACTATTAGAGTATCTTTGACTCCAGAATCCGATGAAGATCGAGTAAATGAAGTTTTTGTTTGCAAGGAAATTTTATCATCATTAAATCTAAGAAAATTTAAACCTAGAGTTGTGTCATGTCCGGGATGCGGACGAACTAGCAGTGATTATTTCATAAAATTATCTCGTAATATCAATCAATTAGTTGAGAATAAAATGTCTGAATGGAAGAATATTTATCCAGGCGTTGAGTCTATGACCATAGCTGTGATGGGATGTATTGTTAATGGCCCTGGCGAATCAAAACATGCGGATATTGGTATAAGCCTACCTGGCGATAATGAGGATCCGCATGCTCCTGTTTTTATTGATGGAAAAAAATTTAAAACCCTTAGTGGCCCAGATATAGAGGGTGAATTTATTAATATATTACAAGGTTATATCGAGACTAAATATAGAAATACTTAATCTGACTTTGCAATAGGTCTACTAGGATTAGTAATCCATTCGCTCCATGACCCAACATACAACTTGGCTCCTTTGAAACCTGCGATTTCCATTGCCAATAAGTTGTGACATGCGGTTATTCCTGAACCACACATCGAAATTACATTTTCTGGCTTAATTTCTCCTAAAAGTTTAGAGAAATGTAACTTTAGTTCCTCAGATGATCGAAAGAAGCCATTTTTATCTAGATTTAGACCGAGAGGGCTCGAGATTGCACCTGGAACGTGGCCATAAATATTGTCAACTGGATCTTTTATTCCTAGATACCTCTCTTTAGATCTAGCATCGATAAGAAGTCTATCTAATTGATATTGAACATTTTCTACTTCTTCAACATCTACATGCATCTCATCAGCAGCAGAGGGAACAAAATTAGACGGAACAATCTGGCTGTGATCTGACGTTAGTTTATGACCCATAGAGATAAAAGAGCCTATCCCACCATCTAATACAGCGACATTATCATGTCCTAACCACCTCATTATCCACCACATTCTGCTGGCAAATGCTCCGCCAGCATCATCATAAATCACAGCTTGAGTATCACCTGAAACACCCCACTTTGATAATTTATTGACGATGACCTCAATATTTGGCAACGGATGTCTTCCGCTAGTTGGTGTTTTTTCACTTGCCAGATCATTGTCGATATCAACAAAGATAGCTCCAGGGATATGACCTTCGTTGTAAGCCTCCAAACCATATGCGGTATCTTTGATATCGCATCTGCAATCAAACAATCTATAATTAGGGTTATTGATATTCTCTATTAAATTCTTTGCAGAAATAATTGTTTTATATGACATTATAGCCCCCTATAGACAAATAATATTCCAAGTATCAATATTATGAAATTAAGTATAACGCTTAATAAGTGAAGTTTCTTAAATCTTATTTTACCTTTCTCTCCTGCATCTCTCGCGTTATTAATTAACGGGATCAGCACTAGACTGACTAGAGTACATGCAAGCATTAATCCAATGATAACCAAATTACTTGCCGTAAGCGCTTGAGAGAAGCCTAATAGAAATAATGATGTTGTGCCAAGAAATATCCCAAAATAGTAGTACTTAGGAAAGAAAGCACGAAGAAATAAGCCTGCGTTTTTTTCATCTACCGCACTAAACACGGTTGGTGCTATTACAGCTGAAAAAAAGATTATTACAAAACTCCAAGACCCTATAAATATTAGTGCTAAAGTATCCATTTGACCTCCATTTCGATAATTATCACAATAGCGATTATACATCATAAACAATAATGCATATAATCTATTATGCCTATGTTCATTCCAAGCAAAAATGCTGCTATAGATCGAGTTAATAAATACATATCTGAAAAACTAATTCACTATCAATCTAAAAGAAATCATGATTTTGGAGGAGTTGATGCAAATTATGTGAGCTATTTATCTCCATATTTACGGCATAGAGTTATTACCGAGGAATATGTTATTAAACAAGCATTATCCCTCTACCCTTTTAATAAAATTGAAAAGTTTATTCAGGAGATTCTATGGAGAACATACTGGAAAGGCTGGCTTCAATTAAGACCAAAAGTATGGAGTGATTACAGGAATGATTTAGAAAAAATAAAGATAAATTATAGTCTTAATGATATTTTAGAATATAAGACTGATATAGAATGTTTTGATAACTGGACTAAGGAGCTAATTGAAAACAATTATTTACATAATCATGTAAGGATGTGGTATGCAAGTATTTGGATTCATACGCTCAAGCTTCCATGGCAATTAGGAGCTGATTTTTTTATGAAGCATTTAGTTGATGGTGATCCAGCTAGCAATACACTTAGCTGGAGATGGGTTGCTGGTCTTCAAACTAGAGGCAAATCATATCTAGCTACCAAATCTAATATCCATAAATTTACAGGTGGTCGATGCACTCTTAAAGATCATGCGTTAGCTACGCTCCCAGTTAATCATACTTTTTTAGATTATCCTCCTAACTCAATGAAATTCAATGAAATGATTGACGTTGAGTGGGATGAAAACACCGGTCTATTAATTACATGCGAAGATTTAGCACTCGATACTGCGACAGATATTGTTTTTCCAATCAAACAGGCATATATGCTTATGCTCACACCAGAGGAAAAAACGATTTATAGTGATAAAGTTATTAATTTCAAAAAAGAGTTATGTCTTGATGCTGTTGAAAATATTAATAAAAAAGTTCAATCAGTAAATAGAAGTGATGAGATCGATCTGGAGTCTTGGATAAAAGAAAATAAGCTAAAAAAAGTTGTTACACTGTCCACTCCTGTTGGATATATTAATGATTATCTCAATGGTAAAAAAAACGAGATGAAAGAATGCGCGGTCGAGTTTGTGAAAATATTCAGAGAGCATGACATGAAATTCTGGAATTTTGCAAACAAGGGGTTTTTCAACTTCTTTCAAAAAGCTAAAACCAAATTCACTAACTAATCGCGCACGGGAGGATTCGAACCCCCGACCCCAAGCTTAGAAGGCTCGTGCTCTATCCAGCTGAGCTACGTGCGCATATTTAATCATTATCATTTGTCTTGCGAAGATTCTCTGGCGTAAGCCTTTTTGGTTCTAATCCACCTATTTTACGCATTTTATCAACTTTGTTAACAAGATTCTGTGACCTCTGCATTGCTTGATCAATTTTTTTATTAGATTTTTCATATAAATCATTGAATTCATTGAAACTTTCACTTACCAATACGGCAGCCTCATAAATTGATGTTGCCTGATTAATAACTTTGACCGTATCTTCAGATTGCTGTTTATTGGTCCACACTCTACTTATAATCTGAATAATTGCAATGAGAGTTGTTGGGCCAACAATTGCAATTTTATTTCTGAGAGCCTCTTTAATTAAATCATCCTCGCATGCAAGGATATATGCGCCTTCTACATTCATAAACATTATAACTAAATCAAGTGAACTATTCCCGTAAAGAGACCTATATTCCGTCGATGAAAGTGTCTTTATGTGTTTTTTTACGGAGTTAATATGATTCTTTTTCGCCAAATCTTTACTCTGATCATTATCGGCATTCAAAAACATACTATAATCATTTAACGAAACTTTGGAGTCTATCACAACCTTTCGGTTATCAGGCAAGTGAACCACTATATCTGGTTTCTCACTACCAATTTGCTTTTGTTCGTCAAAGTTAATACCTGATTTAAGACCGCTACTTTCGAGTATCATTCTAAGAGTAACTTCTCCAAGTTGCCCCTGGTGCCCAGATCTGCCTTTGGTCATTAATGTGTATAGTTCAGAGACATTCTTAGATAGCTCATATGTAGCTGACTGTTGAGTATTTTTAAGATTATCCATAGCTTCTCTTAGAACTTTGAGGTCGACCTTTTGATCGAGCATATCTTGAGGTCGTGACATTGTCTTATTTTGTTGCAAATTAACCACTAGGAGTATAATGGCTATTAGGAGTAAAATTATTATAAATATTTCAAAAAACATATCTTCTTTATGCAATTATAACACTATCAAATTATATCCAGGCAACCAATGAAGATAGTATTATTTACGGAAAATCAGCGGTTTGGAGGTATGGACACCTTCATAATAAATCTCATTGAAGCATGGCCAGATAAGAATGATAGCTTTTTGCTAATCTGTAATGAGGATCATCCTGGATTGAAGTACTTGGGTGATAATCTCGATATAAAAATAATTAAACATAATATACCGCTATCATGGTCCTATTTACATATATTAATCAACATTTTACCAGATATTTTAAAAAGATTTTTAAGACAAATATTTAAACTGTTGCTTTTACCCTATCAATACTTTGGTATTAAAACACTCTTGAAAAGTATAAGTGGCGATGCCTTGATATCTATAAATGGGGCATATCCTGGCGGAGAAACATGTAGG
>ENA-OSEY01002518-OSEY01002518.1-marine-metagenome-genome-assembly--contig:-NODE-2518-length-11811-cov-11.706750_pt1 | contig 11811 bp, 10 predicted proteins | sample MGYA00248465_ERZ534230 | MGnify/ENA primary metagenome ERZ534230 (study PRJEB26409, sample SAMN06344110) | marine metagenome | isolation source: Sea water from surface | place: Atlantic Ocean:Southern... | reverse complement strand
TTTTGAGAGTCTCCCTTATACTTTTTAGGGTTAGAAGGCCTATATATCCCTTTATAGCTCATATATAGTAATAACAAGTTAAACTTATTTATTGTGTCAGAAAATAATTTATTTCCAAGAAGATCAAATATATTTAAAGGTAACATTGCAGATGTTAGAGATAGTGTCGCACGTCCAGCTCTTGACACTCTTTATCAAGTTAGTTTTTCTTTTGGAAAATATCAAACTTGGTTGAAAGGAACTGCTTACAATGATAGAAAGAGAACTCAAGGTCGAGGTTTCCAGAACAAAATGTCTATATTATGCACAGAGGCAGAGATTCCAGGCACACGATTCGAGACAAGTAATGCAACTGGACATCATCAGGGTATTCAAGAGGCTTTTCCAAATCTTAGATCGTTCCCACCTCTCAACCTTACTTTTTATTGTGATGCAGACATGATTATTTTGGAGGTTTTAGAAACATGGATGACATACATTAATCCAATTCAAACGAATCAAAGACAAACTAATGCGTATTCACGATTTAACTATCCAGAGGATTATAAAGAAATCATTCATATTACTAAATTTGAAAGAGATAGTTTTTTAGATGGTAAAAGAGAATATCAATCTAGAATGTCAAGTTATGAGTTTGTAAATGTTTGGCCAACTAATTTGACATCAATGAGAGTTGCCTATGGCACTCCAAATGTGTTAAAATGTAGTGTGGAGTTTACATATGACAGATTTTTCACAAGGTTTGATTATATTGATCCTAATCAAGCAGTCCTTAATAATGGTTTTGTAAATTCAAATAATCAATCAAAAAGTGGTAGTGGACTTAGCCCTGCACAAAAAAATAAACTTAAAGGCGGCTACGATTTGAATGTATTCCCCAATCAATAACAATTAGTAAATTATTAAAAAAACTATCCTATATAAATTACTGAATAAAATATTATGCCATTACCAACCATTGAAACTCCAACATATGAGTTAAAAGTTCCTTCTTCGGGTAAAAAAATCAAATATAGACCATTTCTCGTTAAGGAAGAGAAGATTTTAATTATAGCTCTTGAGTCAAAAGATCAAAATGAAATTACAAATGCTGTTAAAGATGTGTTGAAAAAATGCATTTTGACAAGAGGTGTTAAAGTTGATGATTTTCCAACATTTGATATTGAATATATCTTTTTAAACATTCGTGCGAAATCAATCGGTGAAGATATCAAAATAACAGTTACATGCCCTGACGATGGAGAAACACAAGTTCCTGTCACGGTATATGTAGATGAAATTAAAGTTATAAAACCAGAAGGTCATGAAACTGATATTGTTATTAATGATAAACTCACTCTTCGGATGAAATACCCATCATTAAATCAATTTGTTGAAAATAATTTTGAAGTTGATGATGATCCAGAAACTCTTGTCAATAAAACTTTTAAGGTTGTTGCTGATTGCATAGATACTGTTTTTACAGAGGAAGATGCATGGGAAGCTAAAGATTATTCATCAGATGAGAGAGTTAAGTTTGTTGAACAATTAAATTCAAAACAATATAAGAAAGTTGAAAACTTTTTTGCAACAATGCCTAAATTATCTCACACAATTGAAGTTATAAATCCAAACACAAAAGAAAAGAATAGTATCGTTCTGGAGGGTCTAGCCGATTTTTTCGGTTAAGTATTGCAAGAGAGGATCTTGAATCTCATTTCCGTATCAATTTCGCTCTTATGCAATACCATAAATATAGCTTGACGGAACTTGAAAATATGATGCCTTGGGAGAGAGACATTTATGTTGCTCTTCTCCAAGAACATATTGAACAGGAAAATCTAAAGAGACAACAAGAAGAGGGTGTCCGAAAGTATGGAAGATGAAGAGTTAGAACAACCTAAAAATAAAATTACGTTAAGTAGTTTTTTTGAATCAATCGCAGCGGTTGAGAAGGTGGCTAATAATGCTCTATCAATCTCAAACTCTAATTTAAATATCATTCAAGAACAAAAATCATTGATTGACGCTCTTTCCTTGTCAATTGAAGGATTGAGATCAAATATTCAAGAAGTTAATAACTACATAACAATTGAAAAAAACGAAGCGAGTGATAAACTTGTAGAAACTCAAGATGATAAACAGAAACAAATGATATCAGAAAGACTTCAAGGTCTTCAAGGTGAAAAAGGTGAAAAAGGTGAAAAAGGTGAAAAAAGTGCAACAGCTCCTAGTGAGTCTGCAAGACTTAAATCTGAACAACAAGAAAAAAAACAATTAGAAGAATTTGTTAATGAAGTTATAGATAAAAGAGAAGAGAAAAAAGAGAATGAAAGAAAAGATGAACTTAGAGAGAAAGAGGATGCTGAACAGAAGAAAGAACAATCAGAGAAACTTAAAAGTAAAAGCGAAGTCGGTCAAAAAGCAACAGTAGGCACATATGGAACTTTTGATGAGGGTGGGTCAACAGGTGGTCAAGGTGGTCAAGGTGGTGGTAAGAAAAAAGGAGGATTACTAGGTCTTCTAACAAATCCACTTGCGCTTGGAATTGGAGCTCTTGGTGCTGGTGCATCTCTTCTTCAATTACCAAAAATGTTAACAAGCATGGTTGGTGCATCATTTGGTGGTGGTCGTGGTATTGGTGGTGCTGCAGATTTTTTAACAGGTGGTTTGTTCGACTTTGATGGTCGAAGTGGTGGTGGTGCTTTAAAGAAAATTTTTGGTGGAAAGAAAGATGATGATAAAGAAGGAGAGGAGTTATCCAAAAAAGGAAAAGTTGAAGAAACTGGAACTGGTAAAGATAAGAAAGATAAGAAAGGGATGACTCCTTATGATTTTATTCAAGAAAAAGGACTTGAAATTAAAGATACTGAATCCATGTTTGAAAGAGTGGTTCATGTCTATAATCCAGATGTTCAAGATAAAGATGGGAATTATCAAGGAATTAAAGTATCAGGAACATTTCAGAAAAAAGATAAAGTTTCGACAGAACAATTTATTAATGCACATGAAGGTTTTAAAATTAAAGAACTTAGAACAATTGTAAAAGACCGTAGGAAAAAAGAAAATAAATTGATGGACTTTGTTAAAAAAGGTGGCGTAGCTGGTTTCTTAGGCAGAAAACTATTTGGTGGTAAGGAAGATAAGAAAAAGGATGATAGTAAAAAACTTACAACCAAAAGAGAAAAAGGTGAAGAAAAAAAATCAAAGAATGATTTATCCGTAAAAGACTCTGATCTCTCACCGAAAGATAAACAGAGACTGCTTGAAATAGAGATGGAGATGGAGAGCCTTGAAAATGAAGGTAAATTTGGAAGTAAGGAATGGCACAAACTTGATGAAGAAGAAAATGCAATTCTTCAAAAATATTCAGGCAAAGGAAAGATTGAACCAGAGAAAACAGGTAAAAAGAAAGATAAGAGAGGAATATTAGGTATGATTGGTGGTGGTATCGATGCTCTCACTGGTAATCTTACTGACTTTGATCGGAGAGGTGGAAAAACAGTGGGCGCCACAAGAACTGTTACAGGAATGGCAGACTTTTTTACTGCTGACATGTTTGATCTTGATAAAAGGGGTAAGATGGATCTGTTTGGTATGAGAAAGAAAATGGAAAATAAAAGGAAAAAAGAAGCTTTTGAAAACCACCCTCGTGTAAAGAATTCAAGAGAAAGGTTCAAAAACTTCATAGATCCTACTAGAAATTTTGAAATCACGACTGAAGATGGCAGAGTCTTGAGAAAAGGTGACGAGGGTTTTGAGGAGGAGTATAAAAAAGCTCAAGGGTTATTTAAGAAAATGCAGAAGGGTGATTTTTCTTTAAACTCTGTAGTAGAAAGTAAAGAAAAAAACGTATCTCAAGAGACTCTTACATCTCCAGATGCATCAAGTCCCCAAATCATTATGATGCCAGGTGCAAATGAAGAATCTTCAAAGAAAAATGTAATTACACCTAATAATTCACCACAGGTGGATGCATCAGAGTTAAAATCAACTTCATCTTCGTCATCTTTTGTTCATACAATATCAAATAATGTATTAGCTTCTGCTAAAAAAAGTAAAAACTTACCACCACAAATCGCAACAATGTTAAAGTAATGGCTTCTGATTTTCTTATCTACAAATGCATGTTGATTCCAAATAAGGGATCATCCTTGAAAGAGGATTATTCAATACTTGCTGGAGGCCCTATCATTGATTACTTTGAAAGTGTGATGAGTCCATCTATCTCGTTGACCATAACTTTTATTGATGTTGATCAGGTAATTAATAGAGAGGGAATAACAGGTGGAGAATCTTTAGATCTTTCTGTTAAAATAGCTGGTTTTGATGATTTTAAAATCACATCTAAAAAACATAATTTGATGTTAAATTCTGTGAGAGATGTTGTAACAGATAGTCAGAAACAGATAGCGACTTTAGAATTTGTGTCAATGGATTCAATTATTAATGAAACCTGTAGAGTCAACAAAAAGTTCACAGGAAACGTTACTCAAATTGTGGAACAATTATTAACTAAAAAGGGAGGATCAGATAAAAAAGGAATTCAAACTAAAAAGGAACTTAAGTCAGATAAAGCTGTTAACAAATACACCTTTGTTGGAAATTTAAAAAGACCTTTCGATACAATTCAATGGTTGTGTCCAAAGGCTCAATCATCAAATAAAAACTTTGGTTTTTTATTTTATGAAACTTTAGATGGTTATAATTTTAGATCAATTGAAAAGTTACTCAAAGAAGATGCTGAGATATATGAAAAATTAGACAGACCAGTGGAATCACCTTTTAGGATTATACAGAATTCTCTTAATGAATCAAATGATATTGGACATAATTGTAGAATGGGTATGTATTCAAACAAAACAATATACATTGATCTTGAGAATGAAACATATAAAGAAGAAGAATTTAAAATTACTGAAATAAAACCAAAATTAAAAAAACCACCTAAACTGCCAGATAAATTAGAGGACAAACCAACTCGATTAATGTTTAGAATATTAGATCAAGGAGCCTTACAAAAAGGATCTACTAAAAAAGATGTTGAAAAAAGAAATGAGCTTGCCGTTTATCAAAATAAATCTTATATTAGGAATAACTTATTGTTTTCTCAATCATTAAACTTATCAGTTCCACTCAATCCTGATTTGAGAGCTGGTCAAATGATTGAGGTTAAATTGCCTCTTAGAAAATCAGATGATGGAGACCCAGTGAGTTCTTATGGATCTGAAAAAGATAATGATATCAGTGGTAAATATATGATATCAGAGTTAAGACACTTAATTGGTGGTGGAAGTGGAGAAACACAACTTGAATTAGTTCGTGATGCATTTAACGCTTAAATAAAAGAAACAGGAGAATCAAATGAAATCAATCGAAGATCACATAGAATACGACAAGAAAATTGCTGACGATCCACAAGCAAATCCAGCAGCAAGAAGACATGCAAAAGATGAATTGCATGAACTGGAAGAGTATGTGGAGCATCATAAAGAAGAGATCGCTGCAGGCGATCATCACGATCCAAACGCACTGGAATTATTCTGTGACATGCACCCTGATGAACCAGAGTGTCTTGTATATGACGATTAATTAAATGTATCAACAATCGACTAACTTTTTTGGAAAAGATCCTATGGTATGGTGGATTGGTCAAGTGACTGATCCAGATAAAGGAGAGTGGGGAAATTCATTAGAGAAGAAAAGATCTGAAGATGGTGAAGACATATACACTTTCAGATGTCGTGTTCGTATTGTAGGATATCATGCATGTGAAGAGGATTTGCCAGACAAAGATTTACCTTTGGCACACGTTCTTCTACCATCAAATACAACTACTGTAGGTGGTGCTGGACAAACAATGCAATATCAAGGTGGGGAAGTTGTAGTTGGATTTTTCTTTGATGGTGAAGATGCACAACAACCTGTGATTTTTGGAACTTTGTTTAAACAATCTTTTGTTGGAGATCAATTATCAAACAAAGATTTTGATAGTAAAAAACACACTTGTTTCGTTCCATATACACCACCAAAAGTAGTTCAACGATCTGGTAAGACAAGATACAATGCAAAATGGCAACCACAGTCACCACCTATAAGAGGTTTTACTGATGGTGAGAGTATCAAAACTCCAGCACAGGAACAAAAAGAAGCAGCAACAAATATTGTCATAGATCAATTCACTCCCTGTGAAGATAATGAGATATCAAAAATAAGTAATGCAATAAAAGACTTCACACGGAAAATGGAACAGTTACAATCCATTGGAGGTGGATCTGCTGTTGACCCGATATATGGTGGCGTGGTTGATATTCAAGAAGAATTAAAATTGACATCTGCAAGAATTCATAACTCAACTACAAAATTAGTTCGTCGTGCTAGATCGTGGTTGATTCAAGATACTCTTGATAAATTAAATTTAAGTTTGAAAGATAAAACACCGAAAACTTTACAAGCACCTGTGGGTCAAGCAACGAAAAGTTTGACTGACGTAATTTTTTGTAATCTTGAAAAAATACAAGAAGGTCTTGCAGATTACCTTTCAAAAAGTTTAGAAAATATGATTGGCCAAGTTTTAGATGTCCCTATTTGTGGTGTTGAAAACTTTTTAAGTGATATGTTTGGTCAGATCAATGGTATTATCGATAATGAATTAGGAGGTATGTTTGATCAGTTGAATAATATTCAAGGTGGTGACATTGGACTTCCTAGTGATACTTTTTCAAAAGCTATTAGGTTTGCAAATATTATTACAAACGTTCTTGATTGTGACAGATTGAATTGTCCAGAACCAAGTTCATTCTCTTCTAAAAATGGTGTTGCAAAAAATGGCCCTGATGATTTTGGTGGTATTCTTGACAAGATAGGTCTTAAAAAGTTAGAAGCAAGTCTTTTAGATACTCTTGACGGTGCTATTGCAGCAGAACCATCAGCTCCAGATTGTTCAACAAATGTTCTTAAATGTGGGCCACCAAGAGTGGATTTTATAGGTAGTAGTGGACAAGGTGCCAGTGGAAGTGCGATTGTAAATGCAGTTGGTAATATTATAGGTGTATCAATTAATGGGCCAGGATTTGGATTTAAGGAACCACCTTTACTTTCCTTCTTTGATAGTTGTGATAAAGGATTTGGAGCTGGAGGTTATCCAGTCATGGGGCCTGTATCGCCAATAACTGAAGATTCAACGGTAGCTGCTGGTGCTGTTGGAGGATTACCAGTAACTTCAAACGGACTTCCTGTTGTTGCTGGTGGTGTTGGTGGAACACCTGTAACATCACCAAATGGTCAGTCAGTTGTCACAGAGGATGGAGATACCAATCTAAACAATTTACCAGTAAGTGTTGGAGCTTTAGGTGGTGTGCCTGTTGTTGGTGGTGGAACTGGTGGAGTGCCTTTAACTGTTGAGGGTGAACCAATTGTAATTAATGGAGAAGGTGGCGATGGTTTAGTCGCTGGAGGATTCCCTGTCACCATTGGTGGCCCTGATACCACACCGCCCGTTGGTGGTATTGGTGGTGGAACTGGTGCTGGTGCTGGTGATATAAACACGAGTTTGACTACATCCTCGCCTGATATATCACCACCATCTGAAGATGGAACTCCAACTGGCGCAATTACTTCGATAGGCCCATATACATCTACTGAGTTTATTATTATAAAAGATGAACTAGGTCAAGACGAAGAGGATTATTCACAAGGCCCATATTGCGAATATAAAGTTATTGGAGCTGTAAGTGGAACTGACGGAAAGGGATCTTTATTTGATGTATTTACTGGAAATAGTGGACTTATAGAAGGAATTATAATCAATTCTGGAGGTGGTGGATATCAAAAAGGTGAAACAATAACTATCCCTGGCAATGTTTTATGTGGATCTACACCAGAAGATGATGTTACTTTTGAAGTGACTGGAATATCATCGCCAACACAAGTTTCTCCCTCTCTTCCTCCATTACCACCACCAATACCAGCTGGAACTGGTGGTGTCAACGCTGGTGCAGCTGGTGGTGTTGATGCAAACACCCCTGCATTTAATGGACTTAGTATAACTGCTGGTGGTGAACCCAACACTGATGGATTATATGTATCTGATCCAAACGGAACTGAATTGGGTGTTGTAAATGTTGTGATTACTGATCCAGGCCAAGGATATCTGCCAAACACAACGGAAACAACTCTTGAAGTAATGACTGATGAAGATGGAAATGAAATGGTTGATGAAAATGGAAATCCAATTTCAACTCAAACTACAAAAGAAGTCATACCAGATCCAAATGCTAGTTACGATGGAGAACAAACATTTGTCACATCACTTGGAGATGTAGTCGTTACAAATACTGGATTTGGTTATGAAGATGGTGATACAGTCACAGTTGATGGTGGTGAAACTGGAACTGGTGGAGCAGAGGTTGAATTAGAAATAAAAGATGGTCTTATCATAGGTGCAAAAGTTACTAATGGTGGATTTGGATTTACCAATCTCCCAGATTTGACGATAAATAGTGAAACTGGAGTTGGAGGTAGATTATTACCTGTTCTGAACTTTACAAAAGTCCAAGATGCGTCTAAACTAGTAGAGAGCGCAAGACAGTCAGCTGTCACAGTTATTAGTTGTATTACAAAGTAAAATGTCAAAAGCACCGAAAGATAAACAAAATTTAGAAAGAGATGTTAAACTAAGATACTGTGTTCAAAGTGGGCAGAGTAGTATACATGGTGAAACTTTGTATGAAGTTCAGACACAAGAAGCACAATCTTTTTCTTTTCATTCTGGAACTGGACAAGGTAGCACAGGTAAAGGGCCTGGCACAGGTAAAGCAGTTCTATACACGCCAGGATGCTCGATGGAGGTTCTTGGTGAAGGATTAAAGGTTAGAGGCCCTGGCGATATCAGTCAACTTCCAGCAAAAATTATAAAAGCTAAAAGGGGTGATATCCTTTTTGATGTTGAAAACGGAGACATCACATTTAGAGCAAGAAATATTAACTTTGAAGCCGTTGGTGGCGGTCAAGATGGACAGTTTCTTGCAAAAGCAACTAGGGTTGCCACCATAGATGCACCTGATGTTAGACTTCAAGGTGAAAAGATATTGATAAAAGCAGATAATACTACTAATATAATAAGTAAAGGTTTTTTAGAACTTAAATCTGGTTTTACATTATCAGCTTCTTTTGCTGATGAAAACTATGGAACCATGTCTCAAGTTTTAAAAGCAGCAACAACAATTAGTCCTCCAACATTATAATGAACATATCCAGACAACAACTTGATAAATTAGTCGTAGGGACAAATGATGTCTCTTTCGTTCCACCTGATATTTCTCCAACAGGAACTGCTGTATTAAATGGGCCTGTTTATGTTGGAACACCATCTGCATCACCAAAATATGAAGCGGTATTTAATGTTGGCACTCCACCGCCACCACAAAACCCACTTGATACCCAACCACCATTAAGTGCTTCTTTGGGAATCAAACTTGATGGTAGTATGGTGATAAATGGTGATGGTAGAGTTCCTAATGCATTACGCATCAGTGGTGGACAAACAAATAAATTATATGTAGAAGGTGATGCTTTCTTCTCTGGTGCGGTTGATTGTGGTAATAAAGGTAAACTCGCTGCTAGATTCGGTGCTGCGGATGGTCGTCCGAAACCATTTGACATTGAACATCCTACAAAGGGTAAGGGTCATCGTCTTCGTTATGCTTGTATTGAAGGCCCAGAGGTAGGAGTTTATTATCGTGGTAGATTGAAGGAATCAAATGTAATTGAATTACCTTATTATTGGAAAGATTTAGTTGATGAAAATAGTATTACTGTTCAATTGCAACCAATTGGATCAAATCAAAATCTTGTAATTCAAGAGTTTAATAATGAATTTATTGTTATTGCAGAGGATTCAACTAATACTGATTTGATCACTGATCTATCTACTATTGATTGTTTTTATCATGTATATGGAGAGAGAAAAGACATCAATCCATTGATAGTTGAATATGAAGGCAAAACTTGGCAAGACTATCCAGATCCTAACTTTGATCCAAATAAAGTTGATGAGGATAAGAGAACATACACTGATCCTCGATTCGCAGGCCCACCTAACACTTATACCGCTTGAAAAAATTAATTTATGTTGAGGAGAACTTTATTTCTCCTGATGAGTGTCAAAGATTTATTGATCTATCTCTTGCAAATAAAGGAAAAGAGATGCCTTATGGTGATGAAACCAGAGGTGGTGATACTTATCTAACCACTGTTGAATGGAAGGATCACACTGCTGTTTATCTTGGTGGTGATGTTGATCCTACTATCCCATCTTTAGATGATGAGGTTATAACTAGGGTAAATAGTATTTGTAAAAGTTTTGACTCTACCGCAAATCTTGATTATGTTGGAGTTATAAGATGGCCTGTTGGCACTTTTATGAAACCACACTTTGATGACAACAACGTTCATAATCCTGATATATTTGCAGCGATGTTGTATCTAAATAATAATTTCTCTGGTGGATGCACTTGTTTTGAAGATTTTGAAGTCAAACCAGAGCCAGGAAAACTAATAATATTCTCAAATTCACAATATCTTCATTACGTTAGTAAGGTTGAAGGTGATGAGAGGTTTGTTTTATCATTCTGGTATAATTCATTGAATAAATAAACTTAGACAGAATCTGTAATTAGAGAAGAATAGGATGCCTCTTTCAAGACTGGAGAATTTTCTAAAGAATATACAAGGTAATGTTATCTACGTTGACCCCAACGAATTGGATGCGACTGATAGTATTGAAAACCAAGGAAACTCCCAAACACGACCATTTAAAACGATACAGAGAGCTCTGATTGAAGCTGCTAGGTTCTCTTATGTTGTAGGGCAAAGAAATGATAAGTTTGATTTAACAACCATAATCCTCGCTGCTGGTACACATACAGTGGACAACAGGCCAGGATTTATACCTGTTAATGTAAGTTCAGAAGCAAGATATACAACAAGATTTGGAAATACTAATCAGATATTAAGTCCTTTTGGATTAGGTAGTAACTTTGATTTAACATCACCTGATAACGAACTATTCAAATTAAATAGTGTTCGTGGTGGTGTCATCATACCAAGAGGTACATCAATTGTAGGTAAAGACCTTCGTAAGACAAAGATAAGACCAAAATATGTTCCAGATCCAGAAAACGGCAATATCGAACCAAGTGCAATATTCAGATTAACAGGTGCTTGTTATATTTCACAGTTTACTATATTTGATGGAGATCCATCAGGTAACGTATATAAGGACTACACTGCAAACTTATTCACACCAAGTTTCTCTCACCATAAACTAACTTGTTTTGAATATGCTGATGGTGCAAATGCAGTTCGTATCAAGGATAGTTTCATTGATGTAACATCTACATCAACTGACCTTGACATGTATTACCAGAAGGTTGGTGATGTTTATGATGCTGGTACAGGTAGACCAATTGAACCAGACTTCCCATCAGGCAGTCTTGACTTCCAGACAAGAGTTGAAGAGTATCGTATTGTAGGATCAAAAGGTCAACAGGTTGGTATTTCATCTATCAAGGCTGGTAATGGTGCAACTTCATCTACAGTTATCACAGTAGATCTAGATTCTAATCTCACAGATCTTTCAATCGACACACCTGTTCGTATCTCTGGTATCAGTACATCAGGATATAATGGTATCTTTGTTGTATCTGAAGTCGTATCAAATACACAGTTCAAGTATGTTGTTACTGCTGCACCAAACAATCCACTACCAACACTGACAAGTGCAAACGTGAACATTGAAGTTGATACTATCAACTCTGCTTCACCATACTT
>ENA-OSEY01002516-OSEY01002516.1-marine-metagenome-genome-assembly--contig:-NODE-2516-length-11813-cov-2.870910_pt1 | contig 11813 bp, 23 predicted proteins | sample MGYA00248465_ERZ534230 | MGnify/ENA primary metagenome ERZ534230 (study PRJEB26409, sample SAMN06344110) | marine metagenome | isolation source: Sea water from surface | place: Atlantic Ocean:Southern... | reverse complement strand
ATAACTTTAGTGGACTCAGGGCTTCTCATGGAGTTTCAGTTTCACACAGGAGCCAAGGTTCAACTGGTCAGTGCCAAGACCCTGGTAAAGTTTTCAAAGGTAAAAAAATGGCTGGCCAATACGGCGATGTCCATAAAACTATTCAAAGTCTTCAAGTCGTCAAGGTTGATGATAAACAAAATATTATTTGTGTGAAAGGTGCTACTCCCGGTGCAAAAGGTACCTATTTAGTAGTGCAAGATTCACTCAAAAAAAAGGGCGCTTCTTCTCAGGGAAGTGATGAAAAATAATGGAAATTAATTTAATTGAAATAGGTAGCAACAAAGTAAATAAAGCGAACGTAAGTGATGCTATATTTGGCCTTGAAGCAAATGCAAATATAATTAGCTCACTCGTTAATTGGAACTCTGCAAACGCTAAGCCTCTAAGGGCTAGAACTAAAAATAGGTCAGAGGTAAAAGGGACTACTCAAAAATCAGTTAGACAAAAGGGAAGTGGTGGCGCAAGACATGGCTCAAAGAAAGCTAATATATTTAGATCTGGAGGAATGGCACACAATTTAAGAGGCATTAGATCATCAAAAAAAATGCCTAAACGTACTCGCAATTTAGCAATTAAACATATTTTGTCCTCTAAAATTAAAGATAACAATATTATTCTGGTTGAAAACTTAATGTTGAAGGAACCAAAAACAAAAGCTCTAAATGAAATAGTTAATAACTTAAAGATCTCATCAGCTTTATTCCTTGAGGGTGATAAACCTGATTTAAATTTTGCGCTAGCCTCAAGAAACTTAAAAAATATTAAATTTTTAAATGTAAGCATCCTTAATGCACTTGATTTGCTTAAATATGAAACCATTGTAATCAGTAAAAGCGCAATGGAACTGTTAGAAAAGAGAGTTTTAAATGCCTAATATTAAAAATTTTGAAACAATTATTAAGCCAATTATTACTGAGAAGTCATCTTTAGGATCTGAAAATAATCAAGTTACTTTCCATGTGAAGAAAACAAGTACTAAAGATGAAATAAAAGTCGCTATTGAGGAAATCTTCAAAGTTAAAGTAAAGAAAGTAAATACATCCATAGTAAAAGGTAAACTCAAATCTTTCAGAGGCTCAGTTGGTAAAAGGTCTGACTATAAAAAGGCATTTGTTTCTCTCGAAGATGGACAAAGCATAGATCTGAGTTCAGGAGTATAATAGTTATGGCATTAAAGAAATATAAACCTAATACCCCGGGAACCAGAGGACTTACACTAATTCAAAAAAAAGGTCTTTGGACTGGTAAGCCCGTGAAGTCACTAACAACTGGTATTTCAAAAAAAGGTGGACGAAATAATACTGGAAGAATTACGATGAGACGCAAAGGTGGAGGTCATAAAGTTAAATATCGTGTAATCGATTTTAAAAGGAATAAAAAAGATATTGAGGCTGAAGTTCAAAGAATTGAGTATGATCCAAATAGGTCATGCTATATAGCTCTCATTAAATATAGTGATAATCAGCATTCTTATGTTCTTGCGCCAAAAGAGATCAAAATTGGTGATAAAATTATTTCTGGAGAAAAAAAAGAGATAAGAGTCGGTAATTGCATGCCTCTTTCTGACATTCCAGTCGGTATAGATATTCATAATGTTGAACTAAAGCCTGGCTTTGGAGGTCAACTTGCGCGTTCTGCAGGAGCGTCTACTCAAATAGTTGGTAAATCAGAAGGTTACGTTGCAGTAAAGTTGCCTTCAGGCGAGCAAAGAAAAGTGAGAGAAGAGTGCAGGGCCACTATTGGAGTACTCTCTAACATTGATAAAAAGAACCAAAAATTAGGAAAAGCTGGAAGAAAAAGGTGGCTAGGCGTAAGGCCATCAGTAAGAGGAGTTGCAATGAATCCTGTAGATCATCCACATGGAGGTGGTGAGGGTAAGACTTCTGGCGGTAGAGATCCTGTAACGCCTTGGGGTAAGCCAACCAAGGGTAAGAAGACAAGGAATAATAAAAGAACTGACAAATTTATCATTAAGAGAAAAACAGATAAGAAAGCAAGGTTAGAGGTATAAAATGACAAGATCAGTATGGAAAGGACCTTTTGTTGATAGTCACTTGCTTAAAAAAGTGAAGCAGGCTAGTGAGCAAAATAAAAACACTGTGATTAAAACTTGGTCAAGGAGATCAACAATCTTACCAGAGTTTGTCGGTGTTAATTTTGCTGTTCACAACGGTAAAAGGTTTATTCCCGTAAATGTCACCGAAGATATGGTTGGTCACAAGTTTGGTGAATTTTCGCCGACGAGAACATTTAATGGTCATACTGGAGATAAGAAAACTAAATAGTTATGAGACAGTTAAAGATAAAAGAAAATGAAGCATATGCAGTTTTGAGGAATATGAGAGTTAGTCCTTCAAAAGCTAATAGTGTTTTAAGTATGATCAGAGGGAAAAAGGCATCTGATGCTCTCAATATGTTAAAGTTTTCATCTAGAGGAGCAGCCAAAGACATTGGTAAGCTTTTAAGTAGTGCGATAGCAAATGCTGAAAACAATCATCAGCTTGATATAGACATACTAAAAGTTAGCGAAGCATATTGTGGCAAAGGTATGGTAATGAAACGCTGGAGGGCTAGAGCAAAAGGAAGACCTGGCAGGATCAATAAATTTTTAACAAATATAACAATTAAAGTTGTAGAAGACCAAAATAAAAACACTACTAAGGAGTCTAAATAGATATGGGACAAAAAGTTAACCCAGTAGGCCTAAGGCTGATACTTAATAAGAAATGGCAGTCTAGATGGTATGCAAATAAGAAAGATTTTGGTTCTTTTTTGCAACAAGATTTGAAAATTAGAAAATATCTTGAGCAAAAATTAAAAAATTGTGCTGTTGCTAAAATTCAAATTGAAAGACCAGCTAAAAAAGCCCAAGTAACAATATATTCTGCAAGACCAGGACTAATAATTGGTAAAAAGGGAAGTGATATCGAAAAGCTAAAGAAAACAATTAGTGAATTTACTTCTGACGAGGTATCAATAAATCTAGTTGAAATCAGAAAGCCAGAAGTTGAAGCACAATTAATTGCAGATGCAATTGCAGAACAATTAGAGCGGAGGGTTTCCTTTAGAAGAGCTATGAAAAGATCTGTTCAGTCAGCAATGCGCCTTGGTGCTGATGGCATAAGAGTTAATTGTGGTGGTCGTTTAGGTGGTACTGAGATTGCAAGAACTGAGTGGTACAGAGAGGGCCGTGTTCCACTGCATACTTTTAGAGCAAATGTTGATTATGCAACAGCTACAGCACAAACGACTTACGGTTCTTGTGGTATTAAAGTGTGGATCTACAAGGGAGACATTGACGATAATGCTCCTCACGAGATGGAAAGTAATCAAAATAAATTAGGTTAATTATGTTACAGCCAAAGAAAACAAAGTTTAGAAAAGCACATAAAGGCCGTATCAAGGGTGTTGCAACATCTGCAACTTCGCTTAATTATGGTACATACGGCTTAAAAGCTCTTGAAGCCGAGAGAATAACTGCACGACAAATCGAAGCAGCTAGAGTTGCAATGACAAGATTTATGAAAAGAGCTGGACGAGTATGGGTAAGAATTTTTCCTGATGTTCCCGTTTCAAAAAAACCTACTGAAGTAAGAATGGGTAAGGGTAAGGGCTCACCAGAATATTGGGCATGTAGAGTAAAACCTGGAAAAATACTTTTTGAGGTTGATGGTGTTTCACAAAACGTTGCGAAAGAAGCGTTTGGTAGAGCTTCTTCAAAACTTCCAATTAAAACAAAAGTAGTCGAACAACTAATTAAATAAATTTTATGAAAACTGAAGAAATTAGAAATAAAACAATTGATCAACTAAAAACAGAGCTCCTGAATCTGTATAAGGAAGCTTTTAACTTACGTTTTCAAAAATCTTCTGGTCAGTTAGAGAATACTTCAAGAATTTTTAAAGTAAGAAAGCTGATAGCTAAGATTAAAACAATTATTAGAGAAAAAAGAGACTAAATATGCCAAAGAAAATACTTCAAGGAACAGTAGTAAGCAATAAGCAAGATAAAACAATTACTGTGCTTGTTGAAAGAAAGTTTAAACATCCAGTGCTTAAAAAAGTTATTAGAAGATCAAAAAAATACAGTGCTCATGATCCAGAAAATAAATACGTAAATGGAGATAAAGTTAAAATTATGGAGTCTAAGCCAATTTCAAAATCAAAAAGGTGGGTTGCAATAAACTAGATGATACAAGTTGAATCAAGATTAAATGTAGCTGACAACTCTGGTGCTCGAGAAGTGCTGTGTGTTAAGGTATTAGGTGGATCTAAAAGAAGATTTGCTTCAGTTGGTGATATTATCGTGGTTACAGTAAAAGATGCAATTCCAAAGGGGAAAGTTAAAAAAGGTACAGTTCATAAGGCTGTGATTGTAAGAACTAGAAAAGAATTACAACGACAAGATGGCAGCACTATAAAATTTGATTCTAACGCTGCTGTACTAATTAATGCTCAGGGTGAACCAGTTGGAACTAGAATATTTGGTCCTGTTTGTAGAGAGTTAAGATCAAAAAAACAGATGAAAATTATTTCCCTTGCTCCGGAGGTTATCTAATAATGAGAATAAAAAAAGGTGATCAAGTGATCGTAAGAACTGGAAGAGATAAAGGTAAGATAGGTGAAATTATGAAACTTATGGGCCCGAAGGCTTTAGTGAAAGGTGTAAATTTGTATAAAAAACACCAAAAACAAGATCAAAAAAATGAGGGCGGCATTCTTAGTAAAGAACTTCCAATAGATGTTTCAAATATTATGCCTGTAGACACAAAAACAAAAAAAGGTTCAAGAATAAGTTATCAAAAGAAAAAAGACGGTAAAAAAGTTAGAATATTAATTAAATCGGGAGAGCAACTAGATGGATAATTATACTCCTAGACTAAAAGAAATATACAACACAACAGTTACACCTAAACTTAAACAAGACTTGTCTATTAGTAATGAGATGGCTTTACCAAAACTTCTAAAAGTTACTCTAAACATGGGCTTAGGTGAAGCAGTTAATGACTCAAAAGTTATACAGCTCGCTTCTGAGCAGCTTTCTCTAATTTCTGGCCAACTACCAGTTGTAACCAAAGCAAAGAAATCCATTGCAACATTTAAAATAAGAACTGGAATGCCTCTTGGTGTAAAGGTAACTCTCCGAGGTAATAGAATGTACGAATTCGTAGATAGGTTAACAACGATAGCGCTTCCAAGAATTAGAGATTTCCGAGGCTTGAGTAATAAAGGGTTCGATGGAAGAGGAAACTACTCATTCGGCATAAAAGAATTAACTATTTTTCCTGAAATTAATGTTGATAAACTAGATAAGGTTCGTGGCTTAGATATATCAATCGGAACTTCAGCAACTAATGACAGTAATGCATTAGTTTTACTTAAATCTTTAAATTTTCCAATAACAAGTTAGGTGATAAATGGCTAAAAAAAGTGCAATAGAAAAAAATAAAAGAAGAATAAAGCTTTCAGATCAAGATTTTAATAAAAGATTGGCTTTAAAGTCAAAAATTATGAATAAGCAAACTTCAATTGATGATAGATTTCAGGCACAATTAAAGCTTGCAAAATTGAGAAGGAATGGTGCTAAATCAAGAGTTCGAAATAGATGTGAATTAACTGGAAGACCAAGAGGGTATCATAAAAGAGTTAGATTATCGAGAATCGCTTTGAGAGATCTTGCTTCTAAGGGCCAGATTCCTGGAATGAATAAATCAAGTTGGTAGAAAGGTAGAATATGTCATTACAAGATCCGTTGTCAGATTTATTTAGTCGTATTAGAAATGCTCAAATGCGAAATAAATCTATTGTAACCTCACCTGTTTCTAAATTGAGGGAAAATGTTTTAGAGGTTCTAAAGAAAGAAGGTTACATAAGAGGTTATGCTCGTACTACACATTCAACGGGAAGAGAAGAATTAGATATTGAATTAAAATACGATGATAATGGTCCAGTAATATCAAACATAACAAGGATATCAAAGCCAGGAAGAAGGGTTTATTCTGGAGCAAGTAGAATTCCATTTATTCATAACGGCTTAGGTATTTCAATTATATCTACTTCAAGAGGAGTGATGACGGATGCGGATGCTCGCGAGGCAAATATTGGTGGCGAAATAATTTGTAAGGTTTTTTAATATGTCAAGAGTTGGTCTAAAAGAAATAAATATTCCTGATAATGTAAAAGTATCTTTGCAAGATGCAAAAATTATTGCTGAAGGCCCATTAGGAAAACTTGAGTCAGGTATTCATAATACAATAGAAGTTAAAATTGATGGAAATATTATAAAAGTGTCTCCTAAAAATGAAGATAAGGAAACAAGGTCTTTTTGGGGACTTCAAAGAAATCTCGTAAACAATATCATAATTGGAGTAAGTGACGGTTTCACAAAAAAACTAGAGATGAACGGCGTAGGTTACAGAGCGAATCTTAAGGGAAAAACTCTCGAACTTGCGCTTGGCTATAGTCATCCAATAAACTATGAAATTCCTGAAGGCATTAACTTAACTGTGGACAAACAGAATAACATTGAAATAAAAGGTGCCGATAAGCAGCTTGTTGGTCAGATAGCTGCTGAAATTAGGAACTTTAGAGGTCCTGAACCCTATAAAGGTAAAGGAATAAAATATGCAGATGAATATATTAATCGTAAAGAAGGAAAGAAAAAATAATGTTATCTCCTAAAAAAGCAAAAAGAGCAGAAAGGGTCAGATATAGACTGAAAAAGAACAATAAAGATTCTTTAAGACTATCAGTATATAAGTCTTCTCAGTATCTATACCTCCAAATAATTGATGATAATAAAGGTCAGACTGTATGTAGTGTTTCTTCACTTAAAAAAGGTGATAAGGGAAATGGTTGCAACATTAAAACCGCTAAGGAGTTAGGATCTAAAATAGCTGAAGTGGCAAAGAGCAAAAATGTTGAGTCAGTCTATCTAGATAGAGGCGCAAACATTTATCACGGAATAGTTAAAGCTATTGCTGATGAAGCGAGAGCGGGCGGACTAAGATTGTAGGTAAAAATGGTTAAAGAAAATAAAAATAAAGATCAAAATTCTGATATTAAAGACAAGTTAGTTGCAATAAATAGAGTGACTAAGGTTGTAAAAGGGGGCAGGCGTTTTGGCTTTGCGGCACTAGTTGTAGCGGGCGATGAAACTGGCAAGGTGGGCTTTGGCCATGGTAAAGCTAAAGAGGTGCCTGAAGCAATAAAGAAAGCTACTGACTCTGCTAAAAAAAATTTAGTAAAGATTCCTCTACGTGAAGGTAGAACTTTGCATCATGACATTGTGGGTATACATGGCTCTTCACGAGTTGTTATGAGATCTGCTCCATCCGGTACAGGAATTATTGCTGGTGGATCTGTCAGAGCCGTATTCGAGCTGCTTGGAATTCAGGATATAGTTGCTAAATCAGTGGGAAGTTCTAACCCATATAATATTGTTAGAGCGGCTGTTGACGGTTTAAAGCAGCAAAAATCTCCAAAGATGATAGCTGCTAGAAGAAGTAAAAAAGTAACAAATATAACGGCTGCAAGAGAGTAGAATATGGTTAAGAAGATTAAAATTTCATTGGTTAAAAGCACTATTGGTTCTGTACAATCACAAATTGCATCAGTTAGAGGTCTAGGTCTTCGCAAATTAAATAGTCACTCAATATTGGATGAAACTCCTGAGGTTCTTGGAATGATAAAAAAAGTTAAGCACCTAATTACAGTTGAAGAGTTAAAATCATGAAGTTAAATCAAATAAGTAAATTAAACACAGCCAAAAAGGGTAAAAGAGTAGGTAGAGGTATTGGCTCCGGAAAAGGTAAAACATCGGGCAGTGGGCATAAGGGACAAAAAGCTCGTTCAGGTGTTGCAATAAATGGTTTTGAAGGTGGTCAAATGCCACTTTATCGAAGATTGCCAAAATATGGTTTTAAAAATTTTACTAAAAAGAACTACCTAGAGCTTAATCTTAGCTCAATTCAAAGTTTCATTTCAAAACACAATATTTCAGAAACCGATACAATAAATACAGATCTATTAAAAAAATACAAATTTATAAAACCTAATGATAAATCTGTTATAAAAATTCTTGGAGGTGGAGAAATTACTTCAAAGAATCCTATTGAGTGTGAGAAGATAACAAAGGTTGCTGAAGAAAAAATTAAAAAACAAGGCAACGATCTAAAAATAAACTTTAAAAATTAATATTTATGGCATCAGCCGCAGAAAAATTAGCTTCTAATTTCAATTTTAGTACTTTTTCAAAAGCTACTGATCTAAAAAAACGTATCTGGTTTACTCTAGGTGCACTTATTATTTATAGATTTGGAACATATATCCCGCTCCCTGGAATCGATATTGATCAATTAAAACTTTTAGTTGATACAAACCAGAGCGGTATCTTAGGAATGTTTGATGTATTTGCAGGTGGTGCTATCAGCAGAATGGCAATCTTTGCACTTGGAATAATGCCATATATTTCATCTTCAATTATCATGCAATTAATGACCAGTGTTTCATCGCATTTGGCCGCTCTCAAAAAAGAGGGCGAACCAGGAAGAAGGAAAATTACCCAATATACTAGATACGGAACAGTAATTTTAGCTTTAGTGCAAGGATATGGAATTTCTGTAGGCTTAGAGTCTGCAGGTAAGGTAGTAACTGATCCAGGACTTTTTTTCAGGTTATCGACAACAATCACTCTAACAGGTGGAACAGTATTTTTGATGTGGCTTGGAGAGCAAATAACCAGTAGAGGTATTGGAAATGGTATATCACTTATAATTTTTTCTGGAATTGTAGCCGAGATACCAAGTGCACTTATAAACACTTTAACATTAGGTCGACAAGGTTCGATATCTACTCTCACTCTCGTTCTTCTTTTATTAATGATCGTAGCAATTATAATTTTTATAGTTTTTATGGAACGAGCCCAAAGAAGACTCTTAGTTCAGTATCCAAAAAGACAAATGGGCAATAAGATGTTTGCTGGTGATAGCACCCACCTTCCATTAAAATTAAATACTTCAGGAGTAATACCAGCCATTTTTGCCTCTTCAATATTGTTGTTACCGATCACAGTTGCAAATTTTAACTTATCATCGGAATCCAACTGGATTAATGACATGGCTTCTTTACTTGGAAGAGGACAGCCTCTTTACATGCTTCTTTATGCGTCTGCAATAATTTTCTTTGCATTTTTCTATACATCAATTGTTTTTAATCCATCTGAAACTGCTGATAATTTAAAACGTCAAGGAGGGTTCATTCCAGGAATAAGACCTGGTGAAAAAACTGCAGAGTATATTGATTTTGTGCTTTCTAGAATTACAACTATAGGTGCACTATATTTAGCTTTTGTTTGTATATTACCGGAGATACTTATTTCACAATACTCCATTCCTTTTTATTTAGGGGGCACATCACTATTAATTGTTGTTGTAGTTGGAATGGATACTGTTGGTCAGATACAAAATCATCTTTTTGCATACCAGTATGAGTCTCTTATAAAAAAATCTAGACTGAGGAGTACTAGAGGGTGAATCTTATTCTTCTTGGACCACCTGGTGCTGGCAAGGGTACTCAAGCATCAATGATTTGTAGTGACTTTAATCTTACTCATATATCGACTGGGGATTTACTCAGAAATGAAACAAAAAGTTCAAGTGATCTTGGAAAAGAAATTAAAAGTATTGTTGATGCTGGAAATTTAGTTTCAAACGAAATTATCCTTAAAATTTTAAAAAATTTTATTAGTAAAAATAATGATGCAAGTGGATTCTTATTTGATGGCTTTCCAAGAAATGCTGAACAAGCCGGATTACTAGATCAATTGATGCATGAAATGAATTTTAAGTTAAACGCTGTAATAATGTTAGATGTTGATAAGGAATTATTATTAAATAGAATTCTTAAAAGAAAAGAAGATGAAGGTAGAGCAGATGATAATGAGAAAGTTTTAGAGAACAGACTCAGAGTTTACTTTGAAGAAACCCAGCCTTTAATTGAAGTTTATCAGAATGAAAATTTATTGATAAAAATTGATGGTGAAGGAGAAATTAGTCAAGTAAATCAAAGGATTAATGCAAGTTTGAGGTCTCTTTAATATGCTTGACCAAATTAAGAATAAACATATAATCCGCCCATCCCAACTCAAAAATAAAGATTAACAATTTATATGGCTAGAATTGCAGGCGTCAATATACCTTCACAAAAAAAGTTAGGCGTAGCTCTTACATATGTTTATGGAGTAGGAAAAAAAGTATCAATTGACGTATGTGAAAAAGCCAATGTTGACTCTAATACAAGAGTTAATGATCTATCCGAAAGTGAAATTAAAAATATATCTGATGTAATTGCTTCATCTTTTTTAGTTGAGGGAGATTTAAGGAGGGAAGTATCTGGTAATATAAAGAGATTAAAAGACCTTGGGACTTATAGAGGTGTAAGACATAGAAAAAACTTACCATGTAGAGGACAAAGAACTCATACAAATGCCAGAACAAAAAAGGGTAAGGCAATTGCTATTGCTGGAAAGAAAAAGGTAACTAAATAAATGGCTGAAGCAAGAGTTTCAAAAAAGAAAAAACAGAAAAAAAGTATCATATCTGGATTAGCTTTTATTAATGCAACTTTTAACAATACTATGATTACCATTACTGATGAGCAAGGAAACAGTATTGCTTGGTCTTCAGCGGGTGTAAAAGGTTTCAAGGGATCACGTAAATCAACGCCTTATGCTGCACAAATTGCAGCTGAAGATGCTGGAACGAAAGCAAAAGAATTTGGTTTAAAAAATTTGCAAGTATTTGTGAAAGGACCCGGTGGTGGTAGAGAGTCCGCATTAAGAGCGTTACAAGCTGTTGGTTTTTATATTACATCAATAAAAGATACCACTCCAATACCTCATAATGGATGTAGACCACCAAAAAAACGTAGAGTTTAAAAGAGTAAAAGGAAAAAAAAATGAGCATTATTAATAACTGGCAATCACTTATCAAGCCATCAAAACTTAAACTAACAACAGAAGATGACTCTCAATATAAGGCTACTCTAGTTGCAGAACCTCTAGAAAGAGGCTTTGGATTAACACTAGGAAATGCATTAAGAAGAGTTTTGCTTTCTTCACTTCAAGGTACAGCTGTTACTGCAATTAAAATTGATAACGTTTTACATGAGTTTTCATCAATTGACGGAGTGAGAGAAGATGTCACTGACATTGTTCTAAATATTAAATCACTTGCATTGAATATGCATTCTGAGGGTGTAAGAAAAATGAATCTAAACGTAACTGGACCTGGTGAAATAACCGCTGGTATGATTAATAATCCCTCTGAAATTGATATAATTAACCCTGAACTAGTTATTTGTAATCTTGATGAAAATACTGAGTTAAATATGGAGCTTGTTGTAGCAAAAGGTAAAGGTTATGTTGCTGCAGAGCATAACAAACCTGAGGATGCTGCAATAGGTTTAATACCCATTGACTCCATTTTTAGTCCAGTGAAGCAAGTTTCTTATAGCATTGAAAATACAAGAGAAGGTAAGGTTCTTGATTATGATAAACTTACCATGTCAATAGAAACAAATGGATCTGTTTCACCTGAAGATGCGATAGCCTTTGCCGCAAGAATAATTCAAGATCAACTTCAATCATTTATTAATTTTGAAGAGCCAGAAGCAATTCAAGAAGAACCAGACTCATTGGAACCTCAATTTAATAAAAATCTACTCAGGAAAGTTGAAGAGCTTGAGTTATCTGTTCGTTCGATGAATTGTCTA
>ENA-OSEY01002515-OSEY01002515.1-marine-metagenome-genome-assembly--contig:-NODE-2515-length-11816-cov-3.760542_pt1 | contig 11816 bp, 12 predicted proteins | sample MGYA00248465_ERZ534230 | MGnify/ENA primary metagenome ERZ534230 (study PRJEB26409, sample SAMN06344110) | marine metagenome | isolation source: Sea water from surface | place: Atlantic Ocean:Southern... | reverse complement strand
GAGTATTATGCAGATGGCTATGATGAAAGCGATCTTGTAACAGCTTGGTCAGTAGCAAAAAGTTTTTCCTCAACAATAATTGGAATTGCAATTGATGAAGGTTATATAGGTTCGGTGGATGACTCCATCGCCATTTATCTTCCTGAGTGGGATAAGAAGCCTCAAGAAAATATAAGTTTAAAATATCTTTTGAGTATGCGATCTGGAATGGATGATCATTCTGGTCTTGGTGTGTATTTCCAAAGTGACATGATTAGCTATTCTCTTGATCGTGAAATATCGAGGCAGCCAGGTGAGGCATTTAGTTACTCTAATGAGGACTCAATGTTGCTTAGTAGAATTATAGAAAATGCTACAGGATTAAATTTTCAAGAATATGCTGATATAAAACTTTTTAACAAACTAAACATTGATGAGATATGGTGGACAGATCAGACAGGTAATACCTTGTCATATGCTGGTTTAGATATGACAGCTAGAGATTTTGCGAAGTTTAGCTTAATGATAGCGCAAGATGGAAGATGGAAAGGTGAGCAAATTGTTTCAGAAAATTGGATCAAAGAAGCAACTAGCGAATTTGATAATCTTGCCTCGTATGGATACCAATGGTGGACCTCAACAATTTCTGATAGTGGTTGGGGTAATGCCAGAGATGTTGACTACCCATTTTTTTCTGCTCTTGGTTTGGATGGGCAATATCTTTACATATGGCCCGAAACTGATCTTGCATTGGTTAGATTCACTAAATATAAACATCAAGGTAACACAACATCTTCAATAGTTGATTTTGGTAATGGTACTTACCATGGAACCCAAACAGGAAATATGGTAATTTCTGAGCTAGAGGATTTATTTTATGCTGTTGGAAATAATTTAGAGGATCAAATTGCTCCTACATATTCTGAATTCGGATAAATAATGATTAATATTGAAGAATATTCAAAAAAAATGAAGAGTGCTCAATTATTTCAGGGTATGGGATTTAATAGAATATTAGAATTTAACGATAATATTGTTCGTTTTGAGTTTCTCGTTGAGCGTCGACATTGTCATTCAGGAAATATTGCACAGGGCGGATATGTTACAGGTTGGATTGATACTACTATGGCGCATTTAGCAATGGCTTCATCAGATTTTACCATAAACCCATTGACATTGGAGCTAAAGGTAAGCTTTTTTAAGCCTGCTCATCCAGGAATTGTAACTACAGCGGCACAAATTATCAAAATGGGTAAATCGACTGCTTTTATTGAAGGTAGTCTTTATGATAATGAGGGGAATATTCTAGCTAAAGGATCATCCTCAAATAGATTAATACCGAGTGAGAAATTTTCAGAGAGGTTCTAAAATAAAATGCAAAAAATAAATTTGATATTTTTTTTATTTCTTTTTTTATCACCTTTAGTTAATAGTAAAGTCATGGAAAATCCATTTTTTAAAGAATACGAAACAAATTTTAAGATACCGCCGTTCTCGCAGATTAAAGAAGAGCACTTTATGCCGGCATTCGTAAAAGGTATGGAAGAACATAATGCAGAAATTGATAGTATTATTAAAAATACAAATGAACCTTCCTTTGATAATGTAATTGCAGCCATGGAGAGGTCTGGTTCCCTTTTAAGTAGGGTCAGTGCTGTATTTTTTAATTTATCAGGTTCAACAACTAATCCTGAAATCCAAGCTATAGAAAAAGAAATATCTCCAAAACTTTCTGGTCATTATGACTTAATTAGTCTTAATCCTGAAATTTTTAAAAAAGTAAGAATCTTGTGGGAACGCATAGATGATCTCGAGCTATCATCAGAGGAAAGAAAAATTTTGGAAGAAACATATAAAAGGTTTGTTAGAAGTGGAGCACTTTTAGAAGGATCAGATAAGAAAAGATATGCTGAGATAAATCAAGAAATTACCAAATTATCTGTTCAATTTTCACAAAACCTTTTAGCAGAAACTAATGATTTTGAACTTATATTAAATAAAAATGATCTATCTGGCCTTACTGAAGATGTCATTGAATTATCAAGGCAAGAAGCAGAAAATAAATACGATAGTACCAATGATATTAAGTATAAAGACAAATATGTCTTTACAGTCCAAAGAAGCAGCATGTATCCTTTTTTAACACATTCATCACGACGAGATCTTAGAGAAAAATTATACAAAGGTTATATTCAAAGAGGTGATAACAATAATAAATATGATAATAAAGCAATAACCTCAAAGATCGCTTCTTTAAGAGTTGAAAAAGCTAATATTTTAGGGTTTGAATCTCATGCTCATTATGTACTTGATAATACAATGGCAAAAACCCCAGAAGCAGTTTATGGGCTGCTTAACCAGCTTTGGGCTCCTGCATTAGAACGAGCTAAGAATGAATTAAAAGAAATGCAAATTCTTGCTAATGAAGAAGGTAATAATTTTAAGCTTGCAGCATGGGATTGGTGGCATTATGCGGAGAAAGTCCGTAAAGATAAATATGATATCGATGAGGAAGAAGTAAAAGATTATTTCACTTTAGAAAATACAATAGATGGTATTTTTAAAACTGCTAATAAATTATTTGGCTTAACATTTGAAGAGCAATTCAACATTGATCTTTATCATCCCGATGCTCGTGTTTGGGAGGTAAAAGATAAAGATGGGTCTCATGTAGGTTTGTATATAGGTGATTATTATACACGCTCAAATAAAAGGGGTGGCGCTTGGATGAGCGCTTTCAAAGGTCAATCAAATTTTGACGGAAAAGAGAGACCAATTATTGTAAATGTATGTAATTTTCCACCACCCTCTAAAAATAAACCTTCACTTCTTAGTTTTGAGCATGTGACAACACTATTTCATGAATTTGGTCATGGCTTACATGGTTTATTAACAAATACGAATTACAAAAGTTTATCAGGTACAGCTGTATCCAGAGATTTTGTTGAGTTCCCATCACAAGTTATTGAGCACTGGGCAAGTGAACCAGAGTTACTTAAATCATATGCCAAACATTACGAAACTGGCGAAGTAATTAGTGATGAACTCATTGAGAAAATGCAAAAAGCAAGCAAATTTAATCAAGGATTTGCCAATACGGAATACCTTGCAGCCTCCTTCTTAGATATGGATTGGCACACACTGACAACTACTGAACTACAAGATACAAATTCTTTTGAAAATAACTCATTAAAAAAAATTGGATTAATAGATGAAATTGTTTCTCGTTATAGGACAACCTATTTTCAACACATATTTACACACTCTTACTCAGCTGGATATTACAGTTATATCTGGGCTGCGGTGCTAGACTCCGATGCTTTTGCTGCTTTTAAAGATACAGGTGATGTTTTTAATGAGGACTTAGCAAATAAATATCGAGAATTTATTCTTGAAAAAGGTGGTACGGAAGATCCGATGGAACTTTATCGATTATTTAGAGGAGATGACCCTGATATATCAGCTCTATTGCAAGATAGGGGTTTGAACTAATTTTCATACAATTAGATTAATATGACTTATATAGTAGAAACACTTAAATCATCTTGTCTTTTAGTTCTTTGTTTAATTGTATCAAGGTTTATAGGTTTTCCAGCTAATTTCACACCAATATTAGCTTGTGCAGTTTTCTTACCCTTCATGACTAATAATAAATATATTCAGATGTTTTTACCCGTAAGTATAATGATAATAACTGATCCATTTCTTGGATTATACTCTGCAATGCCAGTTGTATATTTGTGTGTCATTGTAGCAAGTATAATTTCATCACTATTTAAAATTTATAATTACAAAAAAATGATTTTTGCAGCCTTTGCCAGTGTTGTTATTTGGCATTTAATCGTTAACTTTTCTGTATGGGCAACAGGTTTACAGACATTGCCATTAAGTGCGGTATATATAGCTGCAATTCCTTTTGATTTTAGATTATTAGTCAGCACAATTGTTTTTTCTAGTCTATTTTATGTATTTCGATCTGTATTTCTAGGATGGTACAGCCGCCTAGATTCGAACTAGGGACCTCCTGATCCACAATCAGGCGCTCTAACCAACTGAGCTACGGCTGCATAAAAATTTTATTATCATATTAGTTTAGAATTAGAAAGCTATCTTTAATATTGTTACTATTAAGTTTTTTTAGTTATTCTTTAGTGCATATGACATCTAAAAGTACGCCATTGGGAGAACCAGCTTTTGCATACATCCACAAGTTATCACTCTTTTCAGAAAGCTCTAATTCTGTACCACCACCCATTAAACCCGAATAACCAAAGATACGAACCGCTCTTGCTCTCATATTTTTGCAGTCGATTTCAAAATACATACTTAAGGAATTAAAATCTGTCCCTTGTGTAGATGTATCTTGCATTGTAATTACATATTTTAAATTATTTTGTTGAAAAAGACTTTTTACATCCACATAATATTTGATTCCTACATCCGTTTCGGCATAGAGCTGCCAATTGGGTACATATATTTGTGCTTTTATATCAAAATTTAAGAAGAAAATTAAAACAAATAATATTTTTTTCATTATTTAATAACCTTGGCACATGATTTACATTTTAATCTAATATATATAAATTTCACTCATGAATAAAAAATATTTTGGTGTACATAGAGAGGGCTGGAAATTTTTTCTAATTTTTTCTTTGCTCTCTTTTCTTAGCTTAACTATTTCTAAAGTTTTGTTCTTATTGTTCATAATATTTTCTTTTTTTACTTTATGGTTTTTTCGTGATCCTGAACGAGCTTCTGAGAATAATGATGATCAGTTATTAAGTGCTGCTGATGGTAAAATTTGTTTTATAGGAGAAGAAATTCCACCAAGAGAAACTAACATTAGAAACAAAATGAAAAAGGTGAGTATTTTTATGAATATTTTTAATGTACATATTAATAGAAGCCCAGTTAATGGTGATATTGAAAAAATAATATATAAAAATGGAAAATTCTTTAATGCTAGCCTTGATAAAGCTAGTAATTATAATGAGAGAAATTCATTCATTATCAATGCCAATGGTGATCAAATTATCGTGGTCCAAATTGCAGGACTAATTGCAAGGAGAATATTAGGTTTTATTTCTGAGGGACACAAAATTAGTAAAGGAGATAGAATTGGACTTATACGTTTTGGCTCAAGGGTTGATATATATCTTCCTAATAGTTATGAAATTGTAATAGAAAAAAATGATAATGTAGTCGCTGGTGAAACCATAATCGCTATAAAATAAGTCATGAAAAAAATAACAAGAATAGATTTTAAATCTCAAATCCCAAATTTAATTACTCTTGCGGGCCTATCATTTGGATTAAGTTCAATAAGATTCTCATTAGATTATAATTTTGAAGTCAGTGTGATATGTCTACTTTTGGCCTCTGCATGTGATGCATTAGATGGTTTCTTTTCTAGAATTCTAAAAAGTGAGTCTGAATTAGGTGCAGAGCTTGATTCATTGTCAGACTTTTTATCTTTTGCTGTTGCTCCATGTATTTTAATATATATGAGTCTTATTAACCAAAATGAAGTCATAGGGTCTATAGCGTTACTTTTATTTGTTGTTTTTTCCTGTATAAGGCTTGCAGTTTTTAATTTGAACAAAGATAACATAGAGAATGATAGTCAATTTTTTAATGGTGTCCCAACTCCGGCAGGATGTGGATTACTAATTTTACCACTGGTTCAAAGCTTTCTTGGTTTTGATTGGGCTTCAAAAAATGAGATTCTCTTATCAATTTACATAATATTTATAGGTTTTCTCTTAATAAGTAATTTACCGACTTATTCTTCAAAACAAATCAAAATTAAATTAAATAGAAAAAATTATTTATATTTTTCATTATTATTTTTCTTAATATACTTATCGTTTATAAATTTTTTATGGATAGCAATTAATGTTATGGGCATTATGTATTTAATCAGTATTCCTATTGCAATATGGTCATATAATAAAAAAAATTAATTTTTTTTAAAAAAAAGTTCTTTCTTATTAGTCTTTATATTCCTATTCTAAATTTTTCGTAATGATTTTCTATGTATAGAGTTGCTCTAAAACAAAAGTTTATTGGTTGGCGCATGATAATTGGCGCAAATCTTGTTGATTTTTTTTCAGCTGGTCTTGCCTTTTATGCCTACGCAGTATTTTTTAGCTTTATTCAAGACGAATTCTCAGCAAGTCGTTTTCTTGTATCACTAACAGTGTCTGTAACTATTTTAGCGGCTGGAATCTATTCACCTTTATTGGGTTATGTTCTTGATAAATTTCCTATAAAGAAAGTTTTGACTGTAGGAGCGATAATTTTCGGAGCAGGTCTTATTTTACTTTCTTTTACGCAAAGCTTTTTTCAATTTTTGCTTGTTTATGGTCTTGTAATTGCATTGGGAATGGTGATTTTTGGAAATTTAAGTACCTCTAAATTAATTGCAAATTGGTTTAATGATAAAATAGGAACAGCACTAGGTTATGCTTCAATCGGCTTATCTTTTTCAGGAGTTATAATACCTCCAGTAGCAGTATTTCTAATCTCAACTTTTTCTTGGCGAGGTGCATATTTAATTTTTGGTTTATTTGTTCTTATTTTCTGTTCAATAGCTTCAAATAAATTCTTTATTGATAAACCTTCCGATGTAAATCAATTTCCAGATGGAAAAGAAATTGATAATGTTCACAAAAAAACAAATACATTAAAAACACTATCTTTTGGAGATATTTTTTCAAATAGTATATTTTGGATTTTAACAGTAATTTTTACACTTCAGTTAACAGCCAATCTTGGTGTTTATACACATATACCAATATTTTCTCAAGATTTAGGATTTAATCCATTACAAGCCTCCTGGATTTACTCTGTAGCAGCTTTTCATGCCGCCCTCGGTAAAATAGTTTTTGGTAAATTATTAGATGGTTTGGGTGCAAAAAAAACAATTTTAATTTCTTTATTGCTTCATGGCCTAGGAATAGCAATATTAATTTTTACAAATAATTTATTTATGCTTTTACTTGCTGTAATGACAATGGGTCTAGGTTTGGGTGGAACAATACCTCTGATGAATTCAACATTTGCAATAGCTTTTGGTAATACTAATTTTGGTAAAGCAAGAGGTTTAGTAGGGCCTTTCATGGTTCCAATGCAAATTACAGCTGCACCGCTATCCGGCTGGCTTTATGATACTTATGGTAATTATACTTTGGCATTTTCTATAAATGTGTTTCTATGTATTATGGCAGGTATTGTTGTTCTATTTTTAAAATTACCAAATAAACAATAGATTATGCTTTGAATTAGGGGGATCAAATGTCAGAAAAATTAAAACAAAAAATCGCACTTATTCTAGGTGCTGCAGGAAAAGACAACATGGGTCAGGTAATGGCAAGACGATTTGCGCAAGAGGGTGCTAAAGTTATAGTTGCAGGACGGAATGAAGATTCCCTAATAGAAATTTCAAATGAAATAAATGGAGATTATGCAGTTTGCGATATAACAAAAAAAGAAGATATTAACTCAATGATATCAAAAGTTATTGATCTTCACGGAAAACTAGATATTGGAGTTCAAGCAACAGGTTGGGGTTATTTATCTCCATTCCTTGAAAGCACAGAAGAAGATTTAGTTAAAATAATGAACTTACAATTTAAGGGGCCTTATCAATTTTTCCAAGCTTGTATTCCAGCAATGAAAAATGGAGGAAGTATTATTCAAATATCCTCAGCAACAGCAACTATTATGCTTGATAATCATGCAGCTTATATGGGTACAAAAGCTGGAATTGATCATGTAATTAGAACAATTGCCAATGAATTTGGTGAAATTGGTATAAGAGCCAATTCAATTTCACCTGGGCTTACAGCTACACCAATGACATCTGATGCAATGGCTGCTCCTGGTCTTGAGGACGCCTTTAAGAAAGAATACCCATTAGGTAGAATCGGGACATCAGAGGATATTGCGGCAGCGGCTGTTTTCCTATGCAGTGATGAATGCTTCCTATCAGGCCAAAATCTTCAAGTAAATGGAGGTTTAACTTTAAGAAGAAATCCCAGAAGCCACGAGATAGACGCTTCTGTAGCAGATGCCTTAGAAAAATTGGAAAATAGTTAAGTTAAACACAATGATAAAAAACTCTGGCATTAATAAAGAAAGTGAAATTGTAGCAGATTTACAAATAGGTCCGACTAACAAAGGTATGGTTAGAATTTTTGTTTCAGCCAATAATATTGAGATACCTATGGATTTTTCTCCTGAGGATGCGTGTAGTATTGCTGATGAGCTTAAGGCCTCAGCTGAAAAAGCGAAGAAATTGACTTAATAAAAAGATAAATGCATAGCAACAAAAAATTTATGTTATATGGTGTAGGCTCTGTTGCCTTCGGAATAAAAAATAATGCATTTAGCTGGTTTCTTCTTTTTTACTATAATATTGTTCTCGGTCTGCCTGGTTGGATGGCGTCTCTAGCAATTGCAATCGCATTAATTATTGATGCTGTTTCTGATTTGCTAATTGGTTACGCATCAGATCATACAAGTTCTAAGTATGGTAGAAGGCATCCATACATGTATGCTGCTCTTCTTCCCGTTCCAATAAGCTTTTATTTGTTATGGAATCCGCCCTCATTTTCGGAAGATATAAATTTATTTTTTTACTTACTAGTTATGACAATCTTTGTAAGAACAAGTACTACATTATTCGAAATACCAAATCAAAGCCTCGGTCCTGAAATTACTCGCGGATATGATGAAAGAACAAAATTAATGTCTATTCGTTATTTTTTTGGTTGGATGGGTGGTAATGCAATGTCTTTATTAAACTACTTTGTTTTCCTTGCGCCAACAATAGCATATCCTGATGGACAATTAAATCCTAACGGGCATCAAATGTATGGAGTTGTTGGGGCCTGGTTAATTTTTGGATCTATGTTTTTATCTTCTGCTGGTTTGCATAAGATAATACCAGGTCTTGAAGAGCCAGTGAAAAATGAAAATTTTGAGGATATAAGGAATGAGTTGAAACATACTTTATTAAATACATCATTTGTCGTTCTTTTTATTGGAGGTATTTTCTCAGGTATGGCTGCAGGTTTTTCCGCTGCTTTAAATATTTACTTTAATACATATTTTTGGGGTTTTTCATCAACACAAATAGGACTTGCAGGAGTAATTGGGGTTATTCCTGGCATTCTTGGTGCTGTTTTGTTATCTACTTATCTTTCTAAAAAGATTGGTAAAAGAAAAGGTGCAATTTATTCAGCGCTTATAGCTATTTTCTTTGTACCATTCCCATATGTATTAAGAATATATGGTTATATGCCAGAGTTTGGTTCATATAATCTCCTTTGGATTATGTGTGGTTATTTTTTCTTAGAAGTGATGACCGCCGTAGCATCAACTATCCTTGTATCGTCAATGATAGCTGATATCGTTGAGGATTCAGAATTAGCGACAAAGCGAAGGTCAGAAGGTTTATTTTTTGCAACTGTTGGTTTTTCTGGTAAAGCTATTTCTGGTGTAGGTATATTTTTAGCTGGCTTAGTAACATCATTAGCAGGTTTACCTGAGGGTGCAAAGCCTAGTGAGGTAGATGATAATATATTGGTAAATATAGTTTTTTTATTTTTGCCAATTTATATTTTGTTTTATCTTATATCTGTTTATTTCTTCAGTCTCTATAAAATTAACCGATCTAAGCACGAGGCAAACCTTAAGGCCTTAGGTACTAGTAAAAATTAAATTCCTCTAATTATATTTACAAATTTGAAAGTTTTTTTATATTTAGTAGTTATGAAAACTAAGAAAGTTAATGAAGTAAGAAAACAAATAGAATATGAATATGCACGAAACGCATATCCAGATGGTTTTCCTAAAATTCCAGATATTTCAGGTAAAAGGTATACAGACAAAGATTTTTATGATTTAGAATTCGAAAAAATTTTTCTCAAATCTTGGCTTATGGTATTTCGAGAAAATGAGATACCAAATCCAGGTGATTTTAAAATATTTGATAAGCTTCAAAGAGATATTCTAATTGTTAGACAAAATGATTATAGCATAAAAGCGTTTTATAATACTTGCTCTCATAGGGGAGCACCAGTTGTAAGAGAAAAAAAAGGTTCAACAAAATTACTCAAATGCCAATATCATAGCTGGGCCTACGAGCTAGATGGTTCATTATTAAGAGTTCCTGATGAGAGGGATTTTTTAGAACTTGATCTATCTTGTAGAGGATTAAAAAATGTTCATTGTGATACTTGGGATGGTTGGATTTATGTTTCTTTGTCAAAGGAAGATCCAGGCAGTTTAATCGATTTTCTTGACCCAGTAGCATCTGAGATGAAGTGTTTTAATAGCTCAGAATTAATTACAATATGGCAAAATAGTACAATTGTTAAAGCAAATTGGAAAACATGTTTAGATGCTTTCATGGAGGTATACCACTCACCAACTATTCATAAAGAAACCGTTAATATTTTGTTGGATGGAAATGGGATGGCAGCTGGATTATTAAAAAATGGTCACTCAAGGATGGTAACGCCAAAACGTATAAATCTTGATGGAGGAATGCTTGGAGCAGAAGGTCAAGATTTTGTTCCATTTATTGATACTTGTGATAGCATTCATGCAGAAACAAATGTTGCTTATGCAATCTTTCCTAACTTCATAACTCCAACTGATACTTCAGGTTATGTTGCTATTCTGTTTTGGCCAAGAAGTTTGCGAGAAACAGAAATTGAATATTTACAATTAGGACCAAAATGGAAAGGAAATGAAAAGCCTCAATATTGGGTTGATCAAGAAACTTCTTTTTATTCAATCATGGAGGAAGATTTTAAAAATCTTGAGCCTATGCAAAAATCACATGACTCAGGTGTATTTGAGTCAATGCCTTTAAATTATCAAGAAAGAAGAATATATTATTATCATCAAACTGTTGATGATTGGGTAGGTAGGGAGAATATTAAAAATGGTCTTATGACAGAAGATATTTTATCTCCGTATATAGAAGACTAAGCTTGCCCTTTATAAAAACCAAAAGCATAGAAATTTACTACGAATCTGCGGGCTTAGGAGAAATTATTTTATTTATATCGGGGACTGGCGGTGATTTGAGAAAATCTCCTAATGCTTTTGATAATGATCTTAAAAAACATTTCAAAGTTATATCTTATGATCAAAGAGGTCTTGGACAATCTGAAATTCCAAAAGGACCTTATACTATGAAAGATTACGCAGATGATGCTTATAATTTTATTAAAAAAATGAATTTTACAAAATTAAAAGTTATAGGTGTTAGTTTTGGGGGTATGGTTGCACAACACTTAGCTATTAATTACCCAAGTATAATCGAAAAGTTAGTTTTAATGTGTACCTCTCCAGGAGGTAAGAAATATCATTCTTTTCCTTTACATGATTTAGAAAAAATTGATGATGATTTGGAATATACAAAGAAATTTGTATCAATTTCTGATACAAGAATAACTGAAACCTATATCCAGAAAAATAGTCATCAATACAACATTCTTATTGATCAAATTAAAAACTATTTAAGAAGCTCAGATTCAAAATTAAATAATGGAAGGTTATTACAATTGGAAGCAAGAAAAGATCACGATATAGTTGATAAATTAGGTAAAATAAAATGTCCAACTTTCATTGCTGGTGGTCTATTTGATGGAATTGTTCCTAAACATAATATTAATATTTTGGATAAGCTAATTTCAAATTCATTAAGAAAATTTTACAAAGGTGGTCATGGTTTTTTTCTTGAGGATCCTCAAGCTTGGAGAGATATAATTCAATTTTTAAAAAATTAGAGTCTTGATTTAATAAACAAGATTAATGCA
>ENA-OSEY01002514-OSEY01002514.1-marine-metagenome-genome-assembly--contig:-NODE-2514-length-11817-cov-4.858262_pt1 | contig 11817 bp, 8 predicted proteins | sample MGYA00248465_ERZ534230 | MGnify/ENA primary metagenome ERZ534230 (study PRJEB26409, sample SAMN06344110) | marine metagenome | isolation source: Sea water from surface | place: Atlantic Ocean:Southern... | reverse complement strand
AAAAGGAATCGCGCCTGGAATTGCTCCAACAAAAACAGATAAAGGAGTTATCGGTTTTAAAGGAGTATAAATACATGTATATAGAAAAACAGATAATGCTGCAAAAAAAACAGTTTTGTAATTGATTAAATAAAGACACAGTAACCCTAATAGGGTTAAAAAAACAGAAATCCAAAAGGCCCTTGATGTTGAAATTTGATTTTGGGGCAAAGGTCTATTTTTTGTCCTGTCCATCATTGAGTCTTTATCTTTTTCGATAATTTGATTGAATGAATTTGAAGCACCTACAATACAGTATCCACCAACAAGTAATAGAAAAATGTTTAAAAAATCTAGGTCATCTGCGGCTAAAATGTATCCTGCAAACGCAGAAAATACTACGCTTATGGCAAGCCTGGATTTTGTCAATGATAAAAGTATCTTAGAATTTAAAATCATTTAAATTAAGTTGCAAATTTAAACTAGATGTTAGAAAAAACAATGAAGTTATTGTAGCTTGAAAGTAATGGGTATGCTAAATGGAACTCTAACTGGCCTCCCCCTTTGCTTTCCAGGTGTCATTGTTGGTAGTTTACCAATTATTCGTTGAGCTTCTTTCTCTAAGTTTTTATCAGGTCCTCTTGTTCTAATTCCTACAATTGAACCATCTTTATCAATTACAAACTGAACAAAAACCCTACCCTGTATACCCATTTCCTGAGCGATTTCGGGGTATCTAAAGTTTTTGTTAATATGCTTTTGTATGTTAGTCTGAAAGCAGGCTCTTCTTTGGGATTTTGGTACTCTTTCACATCCAGGAAATAGCGGTACATCTTCAATAATTGCAAAGGGGACATCGATATCAAGATCCTCTTCCATAACTTCCACTTCTTCAACAATTTCTTCTTGATCAGTCTCTGTAGACTCAATTATAGTTTCTTCAATTTCTTCCTCATCCTCAACAACCTCTATTATTTCAGGTGCGGGTGGAGGTGGGGGTGGTGGCGGGGTTTTTAGCTGTTCTGTGATTGGTATTTCTTCATCGTCATCGTCATCGACATCAAGTGCTATATAGCCATACCCATCATCATCATAATTTTTCCATTCAATTGCCCTCCAAGAAACAAGTAAGACCAAGAATAATCCTATTGCTAAGTAGAATGAACTTTTTTTATTTAAGTCAGCGCTAGAACTTTTTTTTGCTCTCATGACGGGCTAAAGTAATTTTTTTTTCATTGATACCAAAATAAAAAAACCAAATATAATACCAAACATATTTGATAAAATATCCAGTAAACTAAAAGTTCTCCCAAAAGGGGATAAAAATTGTAAAAGCTCAACAAAAACTGAAAACAACACTATTAGAATCAATATAAGTATGTAGTTATATTTATTGGCATAACTATGAAGCCATAAAATTGTAAAAATTGTAAATAAACCAAAATGAATCAGTTTATCACTAGCAAGAGGATTTAAATTTGTTGAAGAAAAAGGGTAAATAAATAAAAAAAGTAGTACGAAAGTGTAAAGCCAAGTAAATAACTTCAAAATTATTGACCTATTAGAGATTTATAAGCTTTGCTATCAAGCAAATCTGAAATCTCATCTAAATTTGAAATTTCCATCTTTACTATCCAACCCTCTTCATAGGGCGACTCATTGACTAGCTCAGGATTATCCTCAAGAGCAGAATTGAACTCCAAAACTTTTCCAGAAACCGGAATAAAAAGATCTGAAACAGTTTTTACAGCTTCAACTGTTCCAAAAACTTCATTTTTATTTAAGTCCTCCCCTATGGTTTCAACCTCAATAAATACAATATCTCCAAGTTCACTCTGCGCAAAATCCGTTATTCCAACTAATGCAGTATTACCGTCTATTTTGATCCATTCATGATCGTTTGTATAACTTAAATTTTCTTTTATTTCCATATCTCTAATTTATGATTTACTTAATAATTTACAAGCACTTAATTACCAAAATTATACCTAAGTGTAAAGCCTGACCTAATATTAGTTTGTGGAAAAGCAGTAGAAATTTCATATTTGGAGAAAAGATGATCATAAAAGAAAATTGTTGAGAAGTTCCTGTTAAGAGCATAGTCAGCACTAATTCTTAGTGAAAAAACTGACTGACCAGCTGAAACCTTATTGTCGTCAATATTTAGATTTCTAATAACAGTTAAATTTTTTCTAATGTTAAAATCTAACTTGGTATTTAGATCTCCTATAAATCTATTACTGTTGGACGAAAATCTTGACCACAATTTTAAATTTCTAGCTCTATATCCAAGACCAATTGAATATTCATTTCCCCATGATTCTGTAATTAGATTATTTGCCAAGCTTAGAGAAATGGCCCGATCCTTAATGACATCAAATGATAATCTTAACGAATTTTTTAACTCAAGATCTATTTGAATGAGGGGATTGAATTGCTCAACCAAGTTTATATTCGAAAAGAACATTTTTGACTCATAATTTCCAGAGGCATTAAAGGAATTTTCGTTGTAGTTTAAATTAGATTGAAAATTATTTATTGTAAAATTAGATCGGTAGGAATGTCTCAAAGATATTCTAGAAAAAATATCTTTGAATGCTTCTGATAAACCATCATATTGAACACTCCAATTAATCTTAGGTCTATCACTTATCGGATTCAAACCAACATCTTGAACATCTGTTCCTGTGTAGGCAGAAATAAATGATGGTATTAAAACTTCCTGACTATTTTTACCAAATCCAATTGGAAATCCTTGATCATCAAATTCAATATTAGATATCCCTTTACTATTAATTAGTCTCAATGAAATTATTTTTAAGTTTTCTTTCATCCTGTCAAATGAGTCTGATTGATCCATTGATTTTTTATTAAAAGAGGTCCTTAGCATATTGGATGATATTGAAAAATTACCATAAAAATTTGGGTTTAGCGATTGATAAAAAGTATTTTCAACCCTATAATTTTCAGAATAATTATTTGAATAATTTCTGTTGGCGTTTAAATCAATTTTTAGATTTTTAAATAGTTGTATTTCAGCTGACATTTCAAATCTTGAGTTAAACACCTGCTGAAATTGCTCATTAAACTCACTAAAGCTTGTGAGATAACCCTTCTTGGCCAATTCGTAACGAATATTTCTTTGATTTCCAAAAACAAAGCCGAGTGTTGGTTTTGAGGTGCCAAAAAATCCTATTTTAGGTGTGTAACCAGGAATTACTTTTCCAGAATTTTCAGTGTAATTTATTCTGAATCTTTTCAACCCCTTAATCATATCAAAAAGTGTATTTTTTTTATTTAAAAATTTAAAATTTCTATAAAACTTATCAAAATTTAAACTAGCAACAATGGATTGATTATTTGAATTTTGAATTGTACTTATATTTCCTAAAACTATTCCGTTTGAATCTGTTACATTATTTAAAATATCAGACCCTCTCTGCCAATTAAAATTACCAGAATATGTGTATGATGATTGAATAAAATCAAGATATGGAATACTAGATAAAGGCAAAGAATAATTTATAGTCAAATTTTGATTAAAATAATCAACATCTCCAATATTCAAAAAATCATCAAATAGATTTAAGTCGTCTTTTTTCAGATCAGTTCCCAAGATGTTGTTTACATTTATAATGTTATCATTAGTAGCATTATAATTTAGATTTAATGAGTTAGTTAAATTATGTGAAAGTGACATAGACCACTTAAACAGATAGTTTGCTTGGACAAGCAGTGGTATTGGTATTTGATTGTTAGATGATATTCCTGAATAATTTATTTCTCTAAATTTTTGTTTATTTAATAACCTATCAAAGTTTCCTGAAAATGATAAATTATTAGGTAAAGGATTTATATTAATGTTTTTAATAAAATCTAAATATTTACTATTAGAATTACTTAATAGTTTTTTAAAAATAAAAATTGGTTCACTGTTAAAGTTGTAGGAATATGTACCATTAGCTCTGACCATCTTTTTATTATTAAAGTCCGTCTCGAAATCAACATAGTCAGTTTCATTGTATGCATATGAAAAATTAAAATTTTCAATGTCATAAAACTTTTTTTTGGATTGATTTATTTTTCTTTTAGATAAGCCCAAAACACTAAAACTTTTTGATTTTGATATCACACTTGATTGGTTTCTTACAGAATCTTTATTTTGGGAAACTGAAATAACTTCATCTAATGTTAAATCACTATAATATCCATCATATTTAGGTTTTGTAATTTCTTTTGAAAATGTGTAGCTGATTGGAATCTGTATCCCCCACTTTGGTGGTAAAATCTGTCCAGCATTTACATTAGAAATAAAATTGTATTGACTGTAATTATCATTATTCATTTCATTTGGTGACTTATCTATGGATCCAAATCCAGATGACGATATTCTACCACTAAAAGATATGTCTGCAAAATCAGCAAGGTTCGCATCTATGTTTCCAACAGCAGCCCAGCCACCCTCCACCTTAATATCAGAAAGTCTCAACTCGTTAAACCAAACCTCACCTGACAAATTATCTCCAATATTTGTTGATGGATTTTTTAATCCCAAACTGATTGTTCTAATTCTAGCTAGTGATGGGTTCCCCTTTATTGAAAACTTGTATTTTTTTTCACCTGGCAATGAGCTTATAGGTGAAAACTCATCTATTAAATTTAAATCCTCGTCAAAGTATATTGTTTCAGAATTATTGATCTTATCCTCTATTATTTTTAATTTAATTCTTAATAATTTTTCAAGATCAAAATCAATTGAATTTTCATCAGGATTCCAAACATCATCCGATGAAAACCTAGAAGATTCGCTTTGATTGAAACTAGTTGGTTTTAAAGGGACCTCAATTTGATAAAAGTTATTATCAACATCATCCCCAATTCTAAGAAATGCTACCAATCTTTTATCGTATTCTGAATCCACACCAGATCCGGGTAATGGGAATTCATTGACAAGTGATTCAGCATGAACAAACATTTTAATTTTTTTATAGTGCCTCAAATCCAAATCAATATTTTTATAGACTGCCCTTAAATCTTTTGGTTTTAAATTTTGAACTTTCAATGATAATGATTGTTCATTTTGTCTAATGATTGAGTTATTATTAAATAACTCTTCTCTCTCAACACCAGGTGGTAAAACATAATTAATAGGTTTTCTATTTTCGTTATCCAAAATATTAACTGAACCAATCTCAAAATTTGTTTCACTATTAAATATATTTTCTCTGTTCAAATTTCGGGTATATCTTTTCCAATCAGTCTTTATTAGATCTAAAGTTGCAAATCTTAATGTGGTTTGAGATTGAAACCCATTCAAAACCATTCTAATGAACCTTATTGATTTAAGATCAGAAATACCATTAACCCTATCAAAATAATTTGAAAAATTGGTGCCCTCATAATATTCAGGAAATATTGGAATTTTAAATTGCAGCCAGCGAGAGCTCGTTGTACTCCCATTAGCTAGTTGAACATTGGTGTTTTCTCTAACGTCAGAAATAAAGGGGTTATTTTGTTTTGTGTTGTATCTTCTGATTGGAATTCTGTATTCAAAATAGCTATTAATTCTATTCATAGTGTTGTCATTATTGACATCCTCAACATCAGGTAAATTAGTTGAACCTCTTTGGTTAGATGTGGTTTGAGTCGGTGAGTTTCCCTGTGTTCCATTGTAATTTTTGTATCTATTTAATATTGAACCACTTCTTTGAAGATAATATTCATAATTATCACCAGCTGGATCTTCAGGATTTCCATTTGAATAATTATTTAATTCGTCATCATCGTCTAACCCGTCATATCCTAAATCCTGCTTTTGACGTTGAGACTCGATATTATTAAATGCATAAATGATTGACTGAGTAGATGGGGTGTTTCCCCAGACTGATGATTGAAAGGTATCCGATTCATCAACAGGCAGGCCATTTTCATACTGTTTTTTTCCATCTGGCAGAATATCCTCAGAAATATTTCCCAAATGAAATACTATTTCCCCAAATTCACCATCAGACATATTGTCTGAAAAATTATCTAAAATCCAAAACTGAATATACTCAACATTAGATTTTTGAAAGTTTGTGGTATTTATTTTTCTAAAAATACCAGCCCAATTTTCATTTGTATTTTGATTGAAATCTTCGGAAACATTATTGTTGTATGGACCTTTCTCACTCGGATAATAGGTCAAGTCTAGTGTTGTTTGTACTCTTGATTCGCCTTGGTATAAGTCTACTTGAGGAAATATTTCATCTATATAAATTCTCCGTGATGAATTTTTTGATATTTCATTATTATCAATATCATTAGGTTTTCTGGATCCATAAAAGATTGGGTCAATTGTATACCAAGATAGTTTAGCACGATTAAACCCTGACCTAATATCATTATTTCCAAAATCATAACCTTTAAAGCCAACAGGGACACTAGAAAGCTTCCAGGACAAAAAATCTCTTAAGTCTAATTTATTTTGAGTACCCTCAAAATCGTCCAGGTAAACGCTCGATGAGCCATCATATCCAGAGCTTCTTGGCTTAGAGGATTTCAAATATGCAAATTCAGATCTTACTGAGATGTTTGACGGAACATCTGTGTTGATGTTAGGTATCTTATTAATTAAACTAGTTAGTATTGGAATTTCGGAGAAATAATTGAAATTTAAGCCAAATGCAGTATTGTTGACTGGCTCAAATCCATAATTTGATTTTCTTGTTATGGATTTTTCGCTCAAATTAATTAATGATCCACCAAACTTGAATTTTTCACTGGCGATATGTTCAAAATTAATACCTGTAAACCTTCTCTTTTGCTGTGAAAAAAAGGAATTACTTTCTGTTGAAATTTCAATTGGTATATTAGAGTTTTTTAAGGATTCATTCAAAATCTGAACATCACCCGTTTGGTAATTAACCAAATAATCAACTCCTTCTTGTAGAACACGTCCTCCAGCAGTTACAACGACAGAGCCGTTTGGTATATTATATTCACCAGTTGAAATGGATTGACTATCATCATTTGCTTTGTATTTTCCTCTAATGTTGAATTTATTTTTTTCAATATATTTTTCTGCACTGGTCTTACCAAGTGAATACATTTCGTTGTAAACATATTTCAATTGATTCTCATTGTATGTAGATATATCACTATAGTTTTCATTGGGACTATTTCTGAGCTTTTCAAAAATAAACTCACCAAAGGGTTCTGCATTTGGAAATATTAGCAATCCGCCATTCCTACTTACCGTCACTCCATCAACTACATCAAAAAAACCATCACCTCCTTCACTTACATTTCCATTAGAATCCAATTTATCTAAATCAAATACGTTTAATAATCTAAGCTTATCAAGATTTTCTGGCCACGTCGATGCATCAAGCGGTTGCAAGTAGTTTAGTGGGGATGGGTTAGAATAAAAAATATCAAGCTTGAAGTCTGATGAGCTAAATTCATACGTTCCGAGATTATAGATGTTTTTCATCATTAGTTTCCAAACAGGTTGTTGTACATTCGTAATAGTACTTTTTAACATTTTTAGAATTAAATTATTTGTGCTTGTAGTTTGACTATCAGTTGTGTTTGAAAAATCACCCTCATTTGAAAATTCACCAACTTGAAAAACATTACCATTTATTGTGTATTGGAAAGCAACAGCAACCACTTCATCATTTTCAAGTGGTTGATTTAATGATATATATCCAAGTCTATCATTAAATTGATACTCAGAATCATCTAATTTTCTTGCATTTTCCAAAACCTCATAATCTGTACCTTCTTTGATTAAATTACCATAATTAGAAAATCCAGTTGTAATTGTTGAAATATTTCTTATTTGATCATTTAAAAAGTTTTGACCTATATTTTTTGGATCAAACTTATTTAATGAATTATCAGGGTTTTGATTAATATTCCCAATAAAAAAATCATTTGCAAAATCATCAACTGACGTAAACTCTGGGAAATTTTCGCCCAAATCTTGAAATGCAACTAGGTTTCTAACATCATCCGTTTCTGAACTTCTGTTTGTAATCCAAACTTCAATTCTAGTAATGTTTACTGGTGAATTTATGTATGGATAATTTCTAAGAAACTTATCATAGTTTAATTTGAAAAAATGTGAGAGAAAAAAATGTTTGTTACTTTCATAATCCAAAGGGAAAAAGGAAAACTCATTCATGGAACCACCAGATGAAGTATTCAAAGTGTTTGACTGAGACCTCTGCTCAGCAATTACAGCATCTATTGTAGTTTTACCTAATTTAAGTTGAGTTTTAAACCCAAAAAGACTTTGAGCACCACTTATTAGAGATCCACTTAATGGCATACTAACATTACCAAGTTCCACCTTTTGAATGATGTCATCTTCGTTAGGTGTGTAATCTAATTTTAAAAGATTTTGAAAATCGAAATTTGATTGAGAATCATAATTTGAATTTATTTTAAATTTTGTACCAATTGTTCCATTTAGACTGAGTGATAAAGCTTGATTAAAATCAAGACTGATATTGCTTTGATTTCTAATTGGTATTGAGGGATTATCTCTTTTGGTAAATCTTGCCCCGATATCTATTGCTACCGAACCTTGAGGATTAAGCTCAATCTCATTGCCGCCAAAAAGTGTTTCAAAAAAACTTGAGTTTAAGTAAAGATTCGGTACTAAATTTTTTTTCTCATCCTCTCTTTCTGGGTCTTCCAATATACTGATTTGATCCTCAAAGTAATTTTTTATGATTAGTGACCTGTATAGCTCTCTGAATTCAACAGGGCTCAAAATCAATGGAGTTTTTATGTTTATATCACCAATTTTGGGTTGATAAATGTAAGAGTCAGATTCAGAATCATATCTATAATTATTAATAAAATCAGGGAGTTTCTTTAACTTAAAGTCTCCCATATATATTGTATTATTTAATGTATCAAGGGTAACTGTGGTTTGTCCTTTAGATAAATTTGAAAAAAATAATAGAGATAATAATATTAAAAAAAATATTCTATTTCTATTTAAAAAAAAATCAATCAATATTTTATAATTTGTTTAAAGCCCTTTTAATTAAACTTTCAACATCTATACCGGGATTTTGATTAAAAATCTGATTGACAACTTTACTGGTTTGTTTGTTTGAATAGCCCAATACTTCCAAAGCTGAAATTGCTTCTTTGACTGAATTGCTATGGATAGAATCGATACTGTCCTCATTTTGGATCAGGTTTAATTTATCCTTTAATTCAAGTATTAATCTTTGGGCAGTTTTTGAGCCAATTCCTTTAATCGACTGAATAACCCCTACTTCACCTTTAGAAATTGCAGAAATTATCTCACTTGGACTCAAAGATGACAACATTGTTCTTGCTGTACTAGCTCCCACTCCAGAGACTGAGATTAGCTTTACAAATAAAAACCTTTCGGATTTATCATAAAAACCATAAAGTAGGTGAGAATCCTCCTTAATAATTTGATGAGTGAATAATTTAATATTATCATCATCGCCTAACTTTGAGAATGTATTTAATGAGATATTGATTGAGTATCCGACTCCATTTGTTTCGACAACAACCTCAGTTGGCGATTTTTCAATTAACAATCCTTTAATATGTGTAATCATACTAATTATCTCTCGATTGAGCATCAACAACTGCAATTGCTGACATATTAATTATTTCGTCGACGCTAGCTTTCAATTGTAAAATGTGAACTGGTCTATCCATTCCCATGATGATAGGCCCAATTGAAAGTGCTCCATCAATTTCTTTAATCACTTTATAAGTAATATTAGCAGAATCTAAATTAGGAAAAACTAAAACATTTACTTTTTGACCGGCAAGTTTTGAAAAATCAAATTTGTGTTTTAACATATCTCTGTTCAGCGCAAAGTCTGATTGGACTGGGCCATCAACAATCAGATTTGGAAAACTTCTCTTTATAAATTTAACTGCAGAGGCCACTTTGTTTGCCATTGGATGATCACTTGAACCAAAATTGGAGTACGAAAGCATTGCAACGACTGGTTGAAATCCAAACATTTTTGCTGTTTCGGCAGCCATATTTGCTATATACCCCAGTTCATTATATTTTGGATTAATATTTATTGAAGTATCAGCCAAAAAAATGGGTCCTTTACTAGTAATCATTAAATTAGTAGCAGCCACTTTACGAACTCCTTTTCCTTTTCCAATAACCTTTAAAATGGGCTTTATTACCTCTGGATAACTTCTTGAATATCCTGAAATTAATGCGTCAGCCTCCCCTAACTTAACCATCATTGATGCAAAATAATCTCTCCTTCTCATGAGCTGCTCGGCTTGACTCAATGTTAAACCTTTATCTTTTCTCTTTTTGTAAAATACAATACAAGCGATGATTAAAAGGGGCAAAGGGGGCAGAAAAACTGATAGTCTTTGAATACTTTCCTGCTTTGCTTTTATTTCTCTATCTCTCTTTCGCTCTGCATCTTTGATCTTTGCACTACTTTCCTTGCGAAGTTCTCTTTCTTTTTTTGCGAGATTTTTTTGCAGTTTCCCAGCTTCGGTCTGTAAAACCTGCATAAACTGTCCTTGGGTCATTGAACCTTGACTGCCTTGAACTTCGGCGAGTGCCTGATTTAGCTTTCGGTTTTGAACACGCGTTTTACAACGATCGTCTAATATTGTCCTGGAACATTCAGGCTGGGTACTTTCTTTATCGAAACAAGGTTTCGGTCTTTTGCGACGATGACGAGATTGAACTTAACCTGCCGGCTGGAAAGCCTTGGAAGGACGAAGTCTTTGGTCAGGTTTCGATACTTCTAGAAAAAATTAAGGTTAGGGCAGAGATAACTGGGAAAGGATCCGATTGCAGTGTCTCATACCAGGGTTGCTCATTATCCGGTTACTGTTATCCACCCCAAAAATTGACCTTACGATCGAATAACATAAAAGAATAGGATGGGACATGTCTAAAATTCTGTTGTTGAATGGACCAAATCTCAATATGTTGGGTTCCAGAGAACCCGAAGTCTACGGATCTCTTACTTTAGAAGAAATAATCTCCGACGTTAAACAGAGAGTCGCTAGCTCAGGATACGCGATCGAATCTTACCAAAGTAATGCCGAGCATTTATTAATTGAGAGGGTTCAGGCAGCGAGAGGAGAGAATAGATTCATTATTATCAACCCGGGTGCTTTGACACACACGAGTATTGGGCTTAGAGATGCTTTTTTGTCAGTTGAAATTCCTTTCGTTGAGGTTCACATTTCAAATATATTTGCTCGAGAAGAGTTCCGTCAGCGCTCGTTCCTGTCCGATATCGCACAGGGTTGTATTTCTGGACTTGGAGTCTCAAGTTACTTTTTTGCGGCTGATTATGCTATTCGTTGGCTTGACGAGAATCCGGTTTAAGTTTTTTCATAACCAACAATTATGATTTTGCTCCGCAACGTATGCCTAAGTCCTGGTTCAACTTAAAACTCGCTGTTCGCCCTCAACACATTGAGGAGATGGATAAACTTGTTTGTGCAATGGCTGATGCACAAGATAAACTTGATATTGTGAAAAAGGTTTATCCAGACAAGGAATTTCTTGCAGAATAACATTGACATTTTTAACCACTTGTGATATATTTACATAATGAACTTTTATACCAATGTTACTCAATGGGGTAATTATCTATTATTAAGAGAAGTAGTGAACGGAGAAAGACTTGTTCGTAAGGTCAAGTATTCTCCAACACTTTATGCCCCAGTTGCAAAACCAACTGAGCATAAAACTCTTGATGGTAAATATGTAACACCTATCAAACACAAGACTATCAAAGAAGCTAAAGAATGGTTAGACTCTTATAAGAATCAACCACACTTAGTTTATGGTAG
>ENA-OSEY01002512-OSEY01002512.1-marine-metagenome-genome-assembly--contig:-NODE-2512-length-11818-cov-4.795844_pt1 | contig 11818 bp, 9 predicted proteins | sample MGYA00248465_ERZ534230 | MGnify/ENA primary metagenome ERZ534230 (study PRJEB26409, sample SAMN06344110) | marine metagenome | isolation source: Sea water from surface | place: Atlantic Ocean:Southern... | reverse complement strand
CCTCATTTGCTGCCATCAATGCAGCTTGACCATTTTCAATAACATTAATGATATTTAATTGCCTTTGTGGTTGTTTTTGAAAAAAACTTTTAATTTCTTCCTCACTAAATAAAGACTGAGTCATTCGATCAAACAATGTGTCAAAATTTAAATCATTTTTCTCATTTATATTCTCCAAAGCAAAACCAATAAATTTCTCAATTCTAAATATGTTTTTAATGCCAACATTTTGAACTATGTCTTGAGTTTTTGATGACCACGGACTTATGGTTGACTTTCTAGGTCCAATGAAAAAATTAAAGTCTGATGAAAATTCGTTAGCATCGAGGATTGCTTTGAGATTATCTAATTTCTAACAGTCATTTTTTGACTGTATCAAAAAAACTTCTTTGGCATGAAATATTGCTGAGGTTTTGTTATGAGAATTAAATGCAGTGGTAAGTTTCTTGAGAGCAGATGGAGAAAAAGCATTTGCCCCGGTGAGAATTTTTATTTTTGTATTGGTCACAAAATACAGTCTAAAATGGTATGAAGATAATTATAAAGGGGATTGTAATTAAAGGGGAAATGAGGAAAAGTTATTTCAAAAATATCTATATTGTTATTTTGTTATGTCTAGCTGGTTGTTCTCAGCAAACTCCTGAGCAACTTTGTGAAACTGAGCTCAATGCTTCCACCAATCTATTTCAGGTAAATGATTTTGAAAAGAAAAAATTCTTCTCTATGATTGAAAGTGATCTACCCAAATTTCAGGAATATTTCAAAGAGGCATCTCAATTATCGGATGTTGATTGGAGAATGATAGCTGCTATAGGCTTCCAAGAATCACAATGGAACCCTGAGGCAGTGTCAGCAATGGGTGTCCAAGGAATTATGATGTTAACCGAAGATACTGCTAAAGATTTCAACGTTACGGATCGTCAAGATCCAAAACAAAATATTCTTGCTGGCAGTCTGCATTTTTCAAATATAAATCAGCAGATCAGTAACTTAGGTATAATAGATGAAAGATTTTATTTTACACTTACTGCCTATAATATTGGTTTTTCAAACTTTCGAAGAGTTTGGAAAGAATATGAGAATCAACCATTTCCTGAATGGAAATCTTTTAAAAAACCTCTCAGTGAGTTATCTGGAAAAGAAGTGTATTTTGTCGATCTCAACAATTATCCAAGAGGGGAGCAAGCAATTGATTTTACAGAAAAAGTCTCTGATTATTATTTGCTTCTAAAAGCTCATACTTGTTTGCAAAACTAAATTGCCAATAGCTTGTATTTTAGCTCTTTAATTTTATCGCGACAAAAAGCAGCTTTCTCAAACTCGGTTTCATTTGCATAACTGAACATTTGTTTTTCTAATTTTTCTATTGATTTTGAAATTCCCTCAGGTGAAAGTTCGTCAATTTTAAATTTAAGATCTTTTGTGAAGTCTTGCTTCCTATTTTTTGCTGCCCTAGTATTTGGACGAGCGCCTTCCATAATATCTTTGACTTCTTTTCGAATACTTTTTGGTGTGATGTTATTGTCCTGATTAAATTGCACTTGGATATCTCTTCTACGGGAGGTTTCATCTAATGCTCTTTGCATTGAATTTGTAATGTGATCTGCATACAAAATTGCTTTACCACGAATGTTTCGGGCAGCCCTTCCAATGGTTTGAATAAGCGTAGTCTCTGATCTTAAGAAGCCTTCTTTATCAGCATCTAAAATTCCAACCAAAGCACATTCTGGAATATCTAAACCTTCTCTTAATAAATTAATTCCAACAAGAACATCAAAAACACCCATTCTTAAATCTCTCATGATTTCTATTCTTTCAAGAGTATCAATGTCAGAGTGTAAGTATCTTACTTTAACACCGTTTTCATGAAGATATTCAGTCAAATCTTCTGCCATTTTTTTTGTGAGAGTAGTAACCAAAACCCTGTGATTATTTTCAATCACCTTTTTACATTCATGCATTAAATCATCTACTTGATTTTTAGCAGGTCTAATTTCAACTGGTGGATCAATTAAGCCGGTAGGTCTTATAACTTGATCGATAAATTTACCTTTAGTTTGTTCTAATTCCCAAGGACCAGGAGTTGCAGAAACAAATACAGTTTGAGTTCTCATTAGATCCCATTCTTCAAATTTTAATGGTCTGTTATCCATACAAGATGGCAGTCTAAAACCATATTCTGCTAAAGTACTTTTTCTAGACCTATCTCCTTTGTACATCCCATTTAATTGAGGAACAGTTACATGACACTCATCAACAAAAATTAAAGTATTATCTGGGAAGTATTCAAATAAAGTGGGCGGGGGCTCGCCAGGTTTTCTTCCAGATAAAAATCTAGAGTAATTTTCAATACCAGCACATGAACCAGTAGCCTCGATCATCTCAAGATCAAATTTAGTTCGTTCTTCTAATCTTTGAGCTTCAAGTAACTTATTTTCAGCTCTGTGTTTTTTAAGTGTTATCTCTAATTCTTTTCTAATATTGATAATAGCTTGTTCTACAGTTGGCTTAGGAGTTATGTAGTGACTATTTGCATAAACTTTTATTAAACTTAGCTCTCTTACTTGGTCACCTGTAAGTGGATCAAATTCTTCAATTTTTTCAAGTTTATCTCCAAACAAACTTAGTCTCCAAGCCCTATCTTCTAAATGAGATGGAAAAATTTCTAAATATTCTCCTCGAGCTCTAAAAGTCCCTCTGTAAAAATTTTGATCATTACGTTTATATTGTAAAGCAACTAAGGATTTTATTATTTGCTCTCTGTTATAATCATAATTTTTTTGAAGAGTTAAAGTCATTTTACTGTAAGCTTCAACTGATCCTAATCCATAAATACAAGACACACTGGCAACGATCAATACATCATCTCTCTCTAAAAGAGACCTAGTTGCGGAGTGTCTCATTCTGTCTATCTGTTCATTAATAGATGCTTCTTTTTCAATATATGTATCCGATCTAGGGACGTAGGCTTCAGGTGTATAATAATCATAATAGGAAACAAAATATTCTACCGCGTTATCAGGAAAAAATGTTTTCATTTCTCCATAAAGTTGAGCTGCAAGGGTCTTATTAGGAGCTAAAATTAAAGCTGGTCTGTTTGTAGCTTCTATCACTTTTGCCATTGTAAAAGTTTTTCCCGATCCTGTTACACCAAGTAACACTTGGTTAAATTCTTCTTTATTAGCCCCTTTTACTAATTTTTTTATTGCTTCAGGTTGGTCACCTGCTGGTTTGAAGTCAGATTTTATTTTAAATTTTTTACCACCTTCAAGTTTTCCACTGATTTTTGGATTTTTGCTTTGAATATCTGTAATTAAATCTTGATATGTATTTTCCATATATTAAAGAACGTAGTAGAATTAATTTATATTTCAATGAGCATAATATCAGACAGTTTAAAAAGAATTAAGCCATCACCAACAATTGCTGTCACCCAAAAAGCAAGAGAACTTAGAGCTGCAGGTAAAGATGTGATTGGCTTAGGGGCAGGAGAACCAGATTTTGATACCCCTGACAATATTAAAAGAGCAGCGATAAAAGCGATTAAAAAAGGGGACACTAAATATACTGCAGTCGATGGAACTCCTAATTTAAAAAAAGCAATAGTCTCAAAATTTAAAAGAGAGAATAAACTAAAATATTCAACTGACCAGATTACCGTTGGAACAGGTGGAAAACAGGTTCTGTATAATACTTTTATGGCAACCTTAAATAAAGGTGATGAGGTAATTATTCCTGCACCTTTTTGGGTTTCTTATCCTGATATGGTTTTACTAGCTGGAGGAAAACCAAAGATAGTTAAATGCACGGAGCAAGAGGGTTTTAAATTAACTCCAGCAAAATTAAAAAAAGCGATTACAAAAAAAACAAAATGGGTAATTATTAATTCTCCTTCAAATCCAACAGGGGCAGGTTATTCAAAAAGAGAAATACAAGATTTAGCAAAAGTTTTAATCAAAAATAAAAAAATTTATATTTTAAGTGATGATATTTATGAGCATGTTCGATATGATAACTTTAACTTTTTTACAATCGCACAAATTTCAAAACTAAAAGACAGAACACTTACCATGAATGGCGTAAGTAAATCGTATGCAATGACAGGCTGGAGAATAGGTTATGCTGCAGGTCCTAAAGATATTATTAAAGCTATCGGTAAAATTCAGTCACAATCAACCTCAAATCCGTCATCAATAAGCCAGGCTGCAGCAGTTGAGGCATTAAACGGAAAACAAGGATTTATAAAAAGTAGAGCAAATGCATTTAAAGCAAGACGAAATTTTGTTGTGAAGAGTTTAAATGATATTAAAGGTATTAATTGTTTAAATCCTAATGGTGCATTTTATGTATTTCCAAGTTGTAAAGGCTTATTAAATAAAAAAACAAAATTGAAAACTGATACTGATTTTGTCCAAAAGTTACTTGAAAAAGAAAATGTAGCTGTTGTGCAGGGTTCTGCATTTGGTTTAGATGGATATTTTAGAATCTCTTATGCAACATCTATGCAAAACTTAAAAAAAGCCATAAATAGAATTAGATCTTTTTGTGAGTCTTTGAGTAGATAAATTTACTTCTGATCAAGAATTTTTTTTGCTGGATAAGTTTTTTTAATCCATGATTTTGGAATAGTGCCGAAACCTTCCAAGGCTGCAAAATACGCACCAATAAAATTTGCTCTAGAGCAATTACATCCGCCAGCCTTAATTGTTTTTAAAATAGCTTTCTTGTAATTTGATGAATTTAATATTGCATGAATTGAGCTATTAAAAGTTCCTGGATAACTACAAGCCATGCCAAGCTTTTTAACAATAGCTGAATGAGATTTTGATTTAAATTTTTTAATTTTATTTATGTCATTTATTATAATTTTGAAATTAGAATTTTTTCTAAACTTTTTAATAAATTCGTTGATTGGATTTTTAGCACCTTTTAAAGCTAGATCTATTAAATGAAATTTTGCCAAAGCATATTTACGACTTATCTTTGAAACAGTTACCAAAGATATTATTTTTTCGATACTTTTGAAATCAAAACCGTACAAAAAGTATGGAAGACTTGCACAAAAACCATCAGACTCATTAACTTTAGTGCCGCCCGTTATTTTTTTTTTTAGTTTAATATTTTTAATCGTTTCAATTACGTTTTGATGTATCCATGGTCCCTTAATTATGCCTCGCCAATCTTTTACTTTTCTGTACTTAGATCTTAGACCTAAATTTTTCCAATAAATACTCCCAGGACCAAAATTTTTCATAATATTTTTTTTAAAACGTTGATCGATATTGTCATGACTTTCCAGCAATGTTTCAAACATTACCTGACCTATTTCATTGTACCCAGATACTTTGCCTGTCTTGATATTATAAAAGGGACTTTTATTTTTTTTAAGAAAAGAGAAGTCTTTTTTTCCTTTTATATAAGAATTAAGTTTCTTTTGATTATAAACCCAATGTAAAGGTCTTGCAGCTGCATCAGCAACAGTTGCTCCTAAGAATACATGTAAATTGTTCTTCACCTTAATGGGATAAAAATTTTTCAGCCTCAAGAGCCGCCATACAGCCCATACCAGCTGCAGTCACTGCTTGTCTAAATGTTTTATCTTTAACGTCACCAGCAGCATAAACACCTGGAATATTAGTTTCTGTTGAATCTGGTTTGGTAATTAAATAACCTTCTTTATCCATTTGGAGCTGATCTTTAAATAGTTGTGTAGCTGGATCATGACCTATAGCAATAAAAACACCATCTAATTTAATTTCCTGAGTTTTATTTGTTTTAAGATTCTTTATTTTAATTCCTTTAACATTTTTGGGATCTTGATCTCCAACTACATCCTCGACTACAGAGTCCCAGATTATTTCAATTTTTTTATTTTCCATTAATTTTTTCTGAAGCATCTTTTCTGCTCTTAAACTGTCACGTCTGTGAATTAATTTTACTTTTGATGCAAACTTTGTCAGAAACATCGCCTCTTCTACAGCTGCATTACCTCCACCAACAACCGCCACCTCTTTATCCTTAAAGAAAAAACCATCACAAGTAGCACAAGCTGAAACACCAAACCCTCTAAATTCTTGCTCAGATTTTAAATTTAACCATCTAGCTTGAGCACCTGTTGAAATAATAATACTTTCAGCTGTATATTTTTGACCAGTATCACCGATAGCTTCAAAAGGAGATGATTTTAAATTTACTGAACTTATATGATCCTCTATCATTTCAGTTCCAACTGCTTTTGCTTGTTCTTTCATCTGATCCATAAGCCATGGTCCTTGAATAACATCAGCAAACCCTGGATAATTTTCAACATCGGTTGTAGTGGTTAGTTGCCCACCAGGCTCTGAACCATAAACTAATATTGGATTAAGCATTGCTCTTGCAGCGTAAACGGCTGCAGTGTATCCAGCAGGGCCTGACCCAATTATTAACACTTTTGTGTGTTTAGTTGGATTTTGACTCATATGAAAGCTATATAGTGATTAATGACTAAATTAAAAGGTTTATTATTGACCGAAGGTATGCATGGTATGATAAGCCAAGTTGAAGGTCTCGCAAAGTCTTTAAATTTAGATTTTATACACGAGAAAATTGAAATAAATAACTTCTGGAAATTGATACCACCTAAATTTACTCCAATTAAAAATTTTGTTTTTAAAAACAATATTGATGAAAATTTTGATATTGTTATTTCTTGCGGAAGAAAAAGTGTAATTCCCTCTATTTACTTAAAAAAAAAATTTAAAAATAAAATAATGAATATTCATATACAAGATCCAAAAGTATCATTAAAAAATTTTGATTTCATAATTGCACCTGAACATGACGGCTTAACAGGCTCAAATGTCTTAAACAGTAAAGGAGCAATTCATTATTTAAGAGATGATGAATTAAGTCAAAATATCGATTATTTGAAACCTCATATTAAAAAGGAAAAAATAGCAACCCTTATAATGGGGGGTCCTAATAAATATTATAATTTTGACGAAAAAAGCGTCGAACAAATATTTTTAAGAATTTACAACATCTTTATCAAAAAAAATTTTCAATTAATTTTTATTCCTTCTTTGAGAACTCCTCAAAATATTATAAATTTAGCAAAAAAATATTTTGACAAAAATCAATTGATCATCACTGAGGTTGATAAAAAAGCCTATTTATCTGCGCTAAAATTATCAAACTATATAATAGTAACATGTGACTCAACATCAATGATTTCTGAGGCAGCTATGACTGGTAAACCAATTTATGTTGCTCAAATGACGCCAGTGAAAAAAAATAGTAGATTTAGAAAATTTTTTGAATTATTTAAGTCTCTTAATATCATTAGGGATTTAGAAAATTCACTAGAGACATGGGATTATAATAAACTTAATGAAACTGATAGGATATCAGGATATATAAAAGAAAAATTAAAAAATTATGACTTTTCTTAATTCAATTAAAAATGAATCAAAAAAATATGAAATTCCATTTGATCATTGGGAGTATAATAATCCTTTAACAGAAGGTGCAATCGAAGAAATTATTAAAGCAGATATTCCAGATGTAAGTAAACATAATTTAGCATACGATGGTACGAGAGCAATTGATGGTGGAGGAGCTGAGTTTAGAAAAGGAATAGCATCAGGTGGGAAAGCAATAAAATTTAGATGTTTTGTATCAAAAGAAAACGCCTCTCAATTTCCAAATTTAGTTAAATTTATAAATGAACTTCAATCTCAAGAAACCTATCAAACAATCTCTAAGATGATTAACAAAGATTTATCAAATTCATTCGTTAGAGTAGAGGTAATATGTGACAGAGAGGGATTTTGGCTGAAACCTCATTGTGATATCAAAGAAAAATTAATGTCAGGACTTATTTTTGTAAATAATAAGAATGAGTCTGAAGATTTAGGCACGGACTTTTATAATCAAAAATTAGAAAAGGTTAAAACAGTTCCATATAAGCATAATTCTGGTTATTTTTTTACCAGTGGCCCAAACACATGGCATGGAATGGAAAAAAAAAAAATTGTTAATGAAAGAAGATGTTTGCAAGTCAATTATGTTACTTTCAAAACAGATTGGAAAGTAAAATAGTAAAATTCTTAAAGAAAATTTGAGTACAAACCTGCTATTGTTAATATAGCTAAAACGAAACAGATACCAGTTACTGCTTTTAGTTGATCATTATTTGATTTATCTGTGATTTTCCAAAACGTATTCGAATTAAAAACACGATTTGTCTTATTATTTTTTTCGTAATCAATAGGAAAATCTATAATTTCTGCGTTTAACAGATTTTTTTTTCTATCAATCGCAGTTTCGATATATTGATGAATTTCTGAACTCATAATTGCAAATTAGATTTTCTAAATTTTTTTTAATTTTTGCAATTATGATTTGTATCATTTTGGGTTTTTTTAATGTTTGAAATTTATCAAATATTAGGCGTAATTACAAAATTTCAACTTTTAATTGAAATCTAATTTTTCTCTTGAAGTGCATTAACTTCTAATTTTTTTGTTTTAAGGGATTTAATCCCTTCAATACATGCTAGCGCTGTAGACATGTTTGTACAATATGGAACTTTGTTTTTAAGAGTTGCTCTTCTCAACGCTATTGCATCATTAAGTCTATGTTCGCTATTGCCACCACCAGTGTTAATTACTAATGAAATTTTTTTTGAATTCAAAACGTCAACAATATGTGGTGATCCACTACTTACTTTATTAATTATACTACAGTTCATTCCATGTTTTTTTATATATTCAGCTGTACCTTTAGTTGCACAAAGTTTAAAACTTAACTTTATTAATTTTTTTGCAAGATCAATACCTTCATCTTTGTGGGAGTCTTTTAGTGATATAAAGGCAAGACCATTTGTTGGTAAAGAATTCGCTGAGGCTATTTGACTCTTAGCAAATGCCATACCAAAATTTTTATCAAAACCCATCACTTCACCAGTAGATTTCATCTCGGGACCTAAAAGTAAGTCACTATTTGGAAATTTATTAAAAGGAAATACAGCTTCTTTAACAGCATACATGCCTTTAGATTTATCTTTTAAATCAAATTTTGATAATTTTTCACCAGCCATTACTCTTGATGCAATTTTAGCAAAAGGAAGACCTTTTGCTTTTGAAACGAAAGGCACAGTTCTACTTGCCCTAGGGTTTACTTCAATTACAAAAATTTCATCTTTCTTTATTGCAAATTGTATATTCATAAAACCCTTTACCTTTAACGCTAATGCTAGTTTTTTAGTTTGACTTTCAATTTTTTTAATCAAATAAGGTTTAATTGAAACTGGGGGAAGACTGCAGGCCGAGTCTCCAGAGTGAATACCTGCCTCCTCAATATGTTGCATTATACCAGCTACATGAACTTGTTTTCCATCTGATATTGCATCAACATCAACCTCCATTGCGTGATCAATAAACTTATCAATTAAAATTGGATTTTCTTCTGCAACTTTAAATGCTTCATCAACAAAGTTTCTTAGTTGACTTTTCTCATAAACAATCTCCATTGCTCTACCACCTAAAACATAAGATGGTCTGACTATTAATGGTAGACCGATATTCTCAGCAATTTTAATTGCTTCTTTTACTGTTTTTGCAATTCCACTCTCAGCCTGTTTAAGTTTTAACTTGTAAAGTAAATTTCTAAATCTATCTCTATCTTCAGCCAAATCAATTGAAGTGTACTGTGTTCCCAAGATTGGAAGTTTGTTGTCATGTAAAAATTTCGCAAGTTTTATTGGAGTTTGACCACCGAACTGTGCAATTATTCCAATCAAATTTCCTTTTTCTTTTTCTTTCTTAATTATGTTGAAAACATATTCTTCTTTTAGAGGTTCAAAATATAGTCGGTCACTAGTATCATAATCTGTTGAAACTGTTTCAGGATTGCAATTAACCATAATTGTTTCAAATCCAACTTCTTTTAATGAAAAACTCGCTTGGCAACAGCAGTAGTCAAATTCTATTCCTTGGCCTATCCTGTTAGGACCCCCTCCCAAAATAATAATTTTTCTTTTTCCAGATGGATCAGCTTCACATTCTGAATTTATGGATAAATTTCGTTGATATGTTGAGTACATATAGGGTGTGAAAGATTTGAATTCAGCTGCGCATGTATCTACTTTTTTAAATACTGGTAAAATTTTAAGAGCAGTTCTTTTTCTTCTTACAATATCTTCGGATAAATTTGATAATTCTGCTAATTTTCTGTCAGAGAAGCCTATTGATTTAATTTTATTAAATTCACCAAAATTTTTTGGAAGGCCTTTATTTTTAATTCTATTTTCACTTTCTACTATTTCTTTAATTTGCTCAAGAAACCATGGATCTATTTTTGATAACTTAAAAATTCTTTTTAAATTAATTTTTTTTCTTATTGCTTCAGCAACGAGTAAAAGTTTATTTGGTATATTTTCTCTAAGCTTTTTTTCTATCTGATTTTTATTCAAATTAAATATTCTATCTAACCCTGAAAAACCTGTTTCTAAAGAAACTAGTGCTTTTTGAAAAGACTCTTTAAAGTTCCTTCCAATAGCCATAGCTTCACCAACCGATTTCATAGACGTACCCAAAGTGGCTGGAGATGTTGAGAATTTTTCAAAAGTAAATCTTGGAATTTTTGTCACAACATAATCAATACTAGGTTCAAATGAAGCAGGTGTCACTTTGGTAATTTCATTTTTTAACTCATCTAATGTGTAACCAATTGCGAGCTTAGCAGCAACTTTTGCTATAGGAAATCCAGTTGCTTTTGATGCAAGAGCAGACGATCTTGATACTCTAGGATTCATTTCAATTACCACCATTCGCCCATTTTTTGGATTGATGGCAAATTGAACATTTGATCCACCAGTCTCAACTCCAATTTTTCTTAAACATGCAATAGAAGCATTTCTCATTACTTGATATTCTTTATCTGTCAAAGTAAGTGCTGGGGCGACTGTTACCGAATCTCCGGTATGAACTCCCATAGGATCAACATTTTCAATCGAGCAAATTATAATGCAGTTATCTTTTTTATCTCTTACAACTTCCATCTCAAATTCTTTCCAGCCCTCTAAACATTCTTCAACTAATACTTGGCTAACAGGAGATTCATGAAGCCCGTTTTTAACTATTTTTTGGTAATCCTTTTTATCTTTTGCTATACCACCACCAAGACCCCCAAGTGTAAATGCAGGCCTTATAATTGCAGGAAGACCAATTTTTTTTAAAACTTTAGATGCTTGTTTGATATTGTTAACTATTTCAGATTTAGGTAAATCCAGACCAATATCGATCATATTTTTTCTAAACTTCTTTCTATCCTCTGCATTTGCAATTGCTTTAGAGTTTGCTCCTATAAGCTCTATTTTGTATTTTTTTAAAATTCCCTTTTTCTCAGCTTCCATTGCAAGATTGAGAGCAGTTTGACCACCCATAGTTGGTAGAATTGCGTCTGGTCTCTCTTTTTTTACAATTTTTTCTAAAACCTCTAATGTTATTGGCTCAATATAAGTTTTATCTGCAACATCAGGATCAGTCATTATAGTTGCAGGGTTTGAGTTAATCAAAATTACTTTGTAACCCTCATCTTTTAAAGCTTTACAAGCTTGAGTACCTGAATAATCAAATTCACATGCTTGGCCAATTATTATAGGTCCAGCTCCTACAACTAATATTTTTTTAATATCTTTTCTTTTTGGCATTTTTTTTTATGTTGTTTATAAACTCTTGAAATAAGTACACACTATCTTGAGGCCCGGGGTTTGACTCTGGATGATATTGAACTGAAAATACTGGTCTATTTTTTAATCTTATTCCTTCGATCG
>ENA-OSEY01002511-OSEY01002511.1-marine-metagenome-genome-assembly--contig:-NODE-2511-length-11823-cov-12.864124_pt1 | contig 11823 bp, 11 predicted proteins | sample MGYA00248465_ERZ534230 | MGnify/ENA primary metagenome ERZ534230 (study PRJEB26409, sample SAMN06344110) | marine metagenome | isolation source: Sea water from surface | place: Atlantic Ocean:Southern... | reverse complement strand
ATGCTATCAATTGGTTTTGGTTTAAGTATAACAATTTATGCATTTATCAATATTGGAGTAGTAATTGGTGTTATTCCGGTCACAGGAGTCCCTTTACCATTTATTAGTTATGGAGGCTCATCATTAATTATCAACTTAATGATGATTGCTATATTGCTAAATATTAGTAGGGCTCAAAGAAAGCTTAATGTTAAGAAGTGGAGATTAAGAGTAAATGCCTAAAATTAATATTCTATTGTGTGGTGGTGGAACAGGAGGACATTACTATCCGCTTATGGCTATTAAGAAAGAACTTAATTCAAAGTCTGATTTTAATTTTTCTTTCATTGGGGCAAAAAAAGGAATTGAAAGGTCAAAGATCAATAGCGAAAACATGGCCTATAAGCTTATTAAAATTTCAGGTTTAAATAGAAAAGTTTCTATTAAATCATTATTTCAGAATATTATGATAGGAATGAACGTTATAATTGGATTTTTTAGTGTTTTAAAATTTTTTATTAAACAAAAACCTAATTTGGTTATTTCCACTGGAGGTTACTCATCTTTTTTGCCATTACAAGTAGCAAGGATGCTGAAAATTCCATTCATCTTACATGAGCAAAATTCATACCCAGGAATTGTAACAAAAATTTTTAGTAAAGATGCAAAAGCGGTTTTTTTAGGATTTAAAAATGCTGAAAAATTTTTAAATAAAACAAATACTATTTTTACAGGTAATCCAGTTCTTTTAAATAAAAGTAAAAGTATGACTATTAATTTAAATAATGAATTAAGGACTTTATTGGTTTTTGGTGGTAGCCAAGGTTCTCAATTTTTAAATGAAAAAATCAAGATAGCATTGGAAAATCATAAGCTTGATTTTATAAATGTCATATGGATTGTTGGTAAAAATAATTACGAGTTATTTAAACATTTAGAGAGTAAAAATGTAATAATTTATGATTATTGCGACGCAATGCCATATTTATATGAAAATGTTGACTTAGTACTTTCAAGATCTGGCGCTATGACCATTTCTGAACTAATAAAATTTGAAAAACCTTCAATATTAGTTCCTTTTAAATTTTCATCAGAAAATCATCAGCATTTCAATGCAAAATTTCTTCATGATAATCTTTGTTCAAAATTAATTGAAGAAGATAACTTTAGTAATGAGACTTTTATATCAACTTTAAGAAATATATCTCAAAATGATAGAATTTTAAATTCAATGAAAAGCAATTTTAATAATATTGATATTCCTGATACTTTATCAATAATCTCTAACTTTATTTTGGAAAAAAAATATGCTTTATAGTGTTAAAAAAGTACATCTTATTGGAATAGGTGGAATAGGAATGAGCGGAATTGCAGAACTTCTTAAAAATAAAGAGTTTTTGGTTTCAGGTTCTGATATTGTTGATTCACCTATTGTTCAAAGATTAATTAATTTAGGAATAAATGTATCAATTGGTCATAATAAAGAAAATATATCAGATGCTGAATTGGTCATATATTCAGACGCTATCCCTGAAAATAATGTAGAGTTAATCGAGGCATATTCAAAAAACATATTAGTTTATTCAAGAGCAAAAATGATCTCCGAAATTGCTAAATTAAATAACTCTACAGTTGCAATTGCTGGAACTCACGGAAAAACAACTACAACATCAATGGTTGGTACTATTTTAAAATCAATGAATTTAGATCCTACAATTATTGTAGGCGGAGTTATTAAGTCACTGGAGTCTAACTCAATTTTAGGTGCTGGAGATACATTAGTTGTTGAAGCTGACGAGTATAATAAAAGCTTACTGCATTTGAGTCCTACCATTGCTGTTATAAATAATATTGATTTTGAACATATTGAATGCTACAAAGATATTGACGATTTAAAAGACACTTTCCTTCAATTTGCAAATTCTGTTCCTTTCTACGGAACTGTATGTGTATGTAAAGATTCCAAAAATGTTGCATCAATAATACCAAAAATTGATAAACGTTTAGTCACATATGGTATAGAAAATCAGAATGTTGATATCAATGCAGAAAATTTGAACCAGAAAGATGGAAATACTTCTTTTGATTTAATAGTGAAAAATCAAAAATTTTTGGTCAATCTATCTGTACCAGGCAAATACAACGTTTACAATGCTCTCGCAGCTATTTCAGTTTGTGAAACAATGGGAATCGATATTGAAAGCGCGTGCAAAGCACTAAGTGGTTTTAGTGGCGTTAGGAGAAGGTTTGATATTAAAGCAAATAAAGATATAATGATCATTGATGACTACGCACATCATCCAGTCGAAGTTAAAAATGTGATAGAAGCCGTAAAAAATAATTGGAAAAAAAAATTAAATGTAATATTTCAACCACACCTTTTTTCGAGAACAAAAGAATTTTATAGGGATTTTGCAAAAGCTTTGATGAATGCAGACAATGTTATGATTACTGATATTTTTGCATCAAGGGAAAAAGATGATCATTCAACAAATTCAAATTTGATTATTGATGAAATGTTAAAATTAAATCATAAGAATGTTTCATATGTTTCTTCAGAAGAGATAGTTAAAAAAGTAAAGTCAATTGGAGCTAAAGGAGATATTTTTTTGACTATGGGCGCTGGGAATATTTGGAGATATGCTGAAGAGTTAGGAAAACATTACAATGATTGAAAATATTATGAAGGAATTAAAAAGTGAGACATCATCATTATGTTTAATGAATGAGTCTCTTAAAAAACATACAACGTATGGAATAGGTGGTCCAGCAGATTTAATGATTTTTCCTAAAAGCAAGCAGGATTTAATTAAAGTAATTGAAATAATTAACGAAAATAAACTTCAATTAACTATTCTTGGTTCTGGTTCAAATGTTCTTGTAAGCGATAAAGGAATTAGAGGAGCAGTGATTTCACTAAAAAATTCGTTAAAACAAATCGAGGTTTCTAATAATATTTTATATGCTGAATGTGGTACTATGCTAGGAAAGATTGTTAGGCATGCAGTAAAAAATAATTTAATTGGATTAGAAAATTTGAATGGAGTTCCAGGAACATTAGGTGGAGCATTAATTATGAACGCAGGTGCTTGGGGAGGAGAGATTTCAGAAAATCTTATTCACGTTGAGCTGATAAATTCGAAAAATGAAATAAAAAAAATTCTTAAAAAAGATTTGAATTTTTCTTACAGAAAATCATCATTTCAAAAAGATGATATATTATTATCAGCAAAATTTAATCTTAAAAAAGCTGATGAAAATATTATTCATGAAAACTTTGTTAAAGCTCAATCAGGTAGAAGAAATACACAGCCATTAAATCAAAGATCAGCTGGAAGTTTGTTTAAAAATCCTAAAAATAATTCTGCTGGAAAGCTATTGGATGACGCAGGTTTGAAAGGTTTTAGTATTGGAGATGCAATGATATCTGATAAACATGCTAATTTTTTTATCAATAATGGAGAAGCTTCATCTAATGACATGATACGTTTAATAAAAAAAGCTCATGGAGAAGTTCTGGAAAGATTTAAAATAAATCTTTCTCTTGAAGTAAAATTAATGGGCTTTAATGAAAATGAAATTGAGGGTTTATGTTAAATCAATTTTACAATTCAATTATAGGTTCATTATTATTTTTAGTATCAGTATTACTACTTTTTACATTATCGCTGAATTGGGCAAACTTCAAAAAAATATACGAAATTGATGAAATTAATATTTATGGAACCGCTTTTTTTGATCAATCAATAATCAAGGAGAAAAGCAGTGTATTGAAATCTCATAATATTTTTGAAAAAGAATTAAAAAGTTATAAAAATGAAATACTTCAACTTGACCATATTATTGATTGTAAAATTTCAAGAAGGTTTCCATCAATAGTTGATATAACAATATATGAAAGAGAGCCTGTAGCATTAATAAATAGTAATGAATTAATTATTCTTGACTCAAAAGGTATATGTTTACCAGTTGAATACTGCGATCTATCTTTGCCCATATTAAGTAATTTTAAATCAAACCCTGAATTGTATCCTAAAGGGTCCAAAACTGTATCAACTAATGTATTAAGTTCAATTTCAATAATAAAATACACAAAAGATAATTTTTCAATGATTTATGATAATATATCTGAATTTGTATTTAATGAAGAAAGTGAATATGAAATTATATTAAAAAATGGGAAGACTAGAATACTTTTAGGATCTCAAAAACTTGAGGAAAAAATGAAATATTTAAATTCATTTCAGGAAGCATTAAAAGAAGAAAAAATTTTAACAGATTTTAAATATATTGATTTAAGATACAACAATCAGGTAATTGTAAAAGAAACATAATGAGAAATAGAATTCAAATAGCGTTTGATTTAGGATCACATAGCATAAAAAGTGCAGCTGGAAGAATTTTACCTAATGGAAAAATTGAAGTTTTATCTATTGGTGAAATTCAAAGCAAAAGTATTGATTGTGGAGATATAGTTGATAAGGATTTATTGCTTACTCACCTTGAAATTCTTGTAGAAAAAATGGAAAAAGATGCAAAAATCAATATTGATGAAGATGCATGGGTATCAGTATCTGGTAGGGGAATTAAGTCAATTAACTCATCAACCAGAATTCGTTCTAGAGAAAATACAGATTTTGAAATAAATGAAGAAATAAAGCAAAAGCTTTTAAATCAATGCTCGGATGTACAGGTTTCAGCTGATAGATATGTTTTACATAATATTGAACAAGGATATTTTATTGGAAGTTCTCCATTAATTAGAAATCCAATTGGAATGGTAGGAAAGTCTATAGATGCTAAATCACATGTTATTCATGTAAGAAATTTTAATCTTACCCAATTAGATTATTGTTTCAATGAAGATTTAGGAATTGAACCGTTTCCAGTTTTCGATGGTTATGCTGCCTCATCTTCAAATCTTACACATGATGAAAAAGAATTAGGTGTAATTTTTGTTGATATAGGAGCTGACAAAACCAACTTATTGATTTTTAAGGATAATTATTTGATTCATTCTAAAGTTATACCATTAGGTTCAGGCTTGGTAACAAATGATATGGCTGCATACCTTCAGACATCAATTAAAGAAGCTGAGAGAGTAAAAATAGAATATGTATCTGCATTTTCTGATTTTGCAGACGAATCAAAAGTGTTTGAGATTGAAATTCCAAATGATGATTTAAAGAAAAATGTAAATGAAAAAGAAATTTCAAAAATAGTTGAATTAAGATTCGAAGATATAATTGATCAAATAGAAGTTCAATTGAGAAATATTGGTAAGTCAGTTACTGATTTTAAATCAGGTATTAAAATTTCTGGAGGTGGTTCTAAAATTCGAAATCTTGACTTACTTTTCAAGAAACATTTTGTTGATGTTCCAGTAGACCTAATGAAAGTTCAAAATATAATTTTTAAGGAGAATCTCGAGGATAAAAGAGAATTTATTACACTTTTTGGGCTTCTATCTTGGCCAAAATTTAATGTCGAAGATAAATCATCATCATTAAAGATAAAAGATGTAAGCAGTATCAAAAAAAGCATATCAACATTATTAAAAGGTATTTTTGAATAAATTTGGTTGGCTACCATAAAAGAAAGATAGCTCCTGATTTCCACGAAATTGGGAGCATCTTTTAACCTTTGCTATCTATTTCTGTTCTATTAAATTCTGTTCTATGGCAAACTTTTGGGAAGATCTAAAAAATAATATAACAGAGTGGAGTATTGTTGCGTCTGAAAAAGCTGAGGAGTTTACTCACACAAGTAAATTAAGAATTGATGTACTTCAGCTTGAAAGAAAATTATCTAGCCTGTATGTTAAGTTGGGTTTATATGTGTTTTCAAAAACTAAAGAAAAAAATGTTTTAAATTTTGTTGGTGATAAAAAATATCTTTCAATCATAGACAGTATTGAAACTATAAAAATAAAAATTGCCGACGTTAAAAAAGAAATTAATCATGATAATGAATCAGTAGAGGAAGAGAAAATAAATAATGAACAAAAATAAGTTTTCATTTCAATTCCTTTCATCTGATAGGCTTCACCAGATAAATTTTTCTTTATCAAATTTTCTTATTTTTTTTGGAGTTTTCATTGCTGTATTGCTTGTGCTCAATTATTCTTTATCACTAAGATTCTCAGAAGATTACTACAAGATTAAGCTTGAGGAAACTGATCAAAAATATTCTGAAGTTTCACAAGAATTGCTTGATAGAATCACTCAACTTGAAAATGAATTAAAATTAATAGAAGAAAAAGATTTAGAATTAAGAACTTATGCTACTTTAGCTCCATTGAGTGATGATGTTAAAGCACAGGGTGTTGGTGGATCAGAAGTAGATATCAATCTAAATACAGCTGATAATAGCTCTATAATGTTTCTAAAAGAAAAAGTAGACTCGCTTGCTTTCGCAGTTAATATTCAAAAAGATAGTTTTAATACAATTTTCAACAAAATTAAATCAAATGAAAAAATGTATAGACACATACCTTCCATATCGCCTGTGAAAGGCTATATAGGTTCAAAGTATGGATATAGAACAGACCCAATCGATGGAAAAAGAAGAATGCATTCTGGCCTTGATTTTCCAGTAAATCTAAATACAGATGTGGTTGCAACTGGCGATGGAGTAGTAACAAAAGCTCAGTATGACTCAGGATGGGGTAGATATATTAAAATTGACCACGGATATGGATATGAAACAGTCTATGCTCATCTTTGGAAAATTAATGTAAAAAAAGGACAGAAAGTTAAACGTGGTGATAAGATTGGAAAATCTGGTAATAGCGGACGAGCTGCTGGATTTCATTTACATTATGAAGTTCACAAGAATAATAAGACTGTTGATCCTTTAAACTATTTCTTTACAGGCTATATTGATTAATGAATTCTTCAATAATTAAAAAATTTGCCTTAGAAACCTACGGTTGTCAGATGAATGTAGCAGATTCAGAACTTGTCGAAGGAATTTTAACAAACCTTGGTCTAGAAAAGACTGCTGATTATGATGAAGCAGATGCAATTTTTTTAAATACATGCGCTATCAGGGAAAATGCTGAAACTAAAGTTCATTCAAAACTTGGTAATCTTCATAAAATAAAACTTAATAAGCCCCATTTAATTATTGGTGTTTTAGGTTGTATGGCTCAGAATTTGAAAGATGATTTGCTCAAAAATAAACCTTATGTAGACATTATTCTTGGCCCTGATTCATATAGAAAAATTCCTGAATTAATTAATAGACACGTCAAGGATAATAAAAGTATTGTTGATACAAAACTTTCAAGATTTGAAGTTTATGAAAATCTATTTCCCAATAGAGGAGATACATTTAATGCATGGGTTTCAATAATGCGAGGATGCGACAAATTTTGCTCGTTTTGCATAGTACCATTCACGAGGGGACGAGAGCGAAGTAGAAGCGTTGAAAGTATTGTTGAAGAAGTTAAAAAGGCTGTTGATCAAGGATTTGTTGAAATTACTCTTTTAGGGCAAAATGTTAATTCATATAATTTTGAAGGTAAATCTTTCTCAGATTTATTATTGGCAGTTTCTGATATTAATGGTGTAAAAAGAATTAGATATACATCTCCACATCCTCAGGATATAAATATTGAATTACTTGAGGTTATGGCCTCTAGAAAAAATATATGTAATTATATTCATTTCCCTATGCAATCTGGATCAAATGAAGTGCTGAAAAGAATGAACAGAACTTATACTAGAGAACATTTTTACGATATGGCGATGAAAATTAGAAAAATTATGCCAAACTGTGGTTTATCAACCGATATAATAGTGGGCTTTCCAGGCGAAACAGATGAACAGTTCCGAGAAACTTTAGATTTGATGGAAGCAATAAAATTTAATTCAGCATTTACCTTTAAGTATTCTCCAAGACCTTATACAAAAGCTGAACAATTTTCTGATCAAATATCTGAAGAAATTAAAAAAATACGTTTAGATGAAATGTTAATCCTTCAAAGAAAACATACCTTGGAGCTTAATCAGAAAATGATTGGTACTTTTCAGCAAGTTTTAATTGAAAAAGAAAGCAAAAAATCAAACTTGCATTGGGCAGGTAGAACCGATTCCAATGAATGGGTGATAATTGAGAAAAATAATAGTAATATTAAAGACATAGTACCAGTTGAAATATCCAACGCAACTGGGGTAATTTTGCATGGAAAAGAGGTTACGGGAGCATAATGTTTAGAGTTATCAGAGTTTTGTTTTTATTGACATTGTTAGCAGGAACTTTCCTGCTATTTGATAGAAATAGTGAAAGTATAACTATCTATTTTTTCAGAGATAATGGCTATGATGTACCAGGATATCTAGCTTTTATTGGCTTTATAATGGTTGGTGTAATAATTGGCTATATTATTTCTCTTAAATCTGTTTTTTCATATAGATCTGAAATTTCAAAGTTAGTCAAATCAAATAAAGAAATTACTGAAGAACTAGATAGTTTAAGGAATGTTGCTGTGGGCGAAGAATTCAGTTTTTCCGATAAGGAGTAATTCTTTGGACTTTAATGCTTTAAGCAATTTGCAAATTTTCATAATATTGTTTGTTTTTTTAGCTTTGGTCATTTTCTTTTTAGTAAAAAATAGATCAAAAAATTTACCAACAGATGCTGAGGCATTTAATTATGCGCTGAAAGCTTTGGTAAGTGGAGATAAAGATAGAGCCTATAATCTTCTGAGGGAAATTATTTCAAAGGATTCAAATAATATTGATGCTTTTTTATTATTAGGAGATATTGTTAGAGACAAAGATGTTAATCAGGCAATTAAAATTCATCAAAGCATAATTCTTAGACCTAAGATTTCAAAAAATAAAAAAATTGAGGCGCACATAGCATTGGCAAAAGATTTTTTACAAAGTGGTGATAGCTCCAAAGCTGAAGATGAGCTCAATATTATTTTAAAAATGGATTCATCAAACAAATGGTCTTTATTAATGCTCAAAGAAATTGCAACTAAGAATGAAAATTGGAAAGAAGCTCTGAAACATGAAAAAAAATTAATGAAAATAGACTTAAATCATAAAAAAAATGATGAATCAATGCTTAACTACTATATTGCAATGGATTACAAGTCTAAAGATAAAATAAAAAATTATTTACATTATCTTGAAAAAAGTGCAGCTGCTGAAAACATTTATCCTGAATCTGCATTGGAGCTAGCACAACATAACAAAGATAAAGTGGAAACTGCAATTTCATATTATAAGCTTTATGCAAAGAATAAACCTTCTCAAAGAACTTTGGCTTATAATAAAATAGAGAATATTTTATTTGATAATCAACAATATGACGACGTTGAAATTTTATATAAAGAATTGCTAGAAAAAAGTTTTGATGGTTTTGCTTTAAACAGATTAGTTGACATTCTTTTAGAAAAAAAAGAAGTTTCAGAAGCGCGTGATTTAGTAGATAGATTTATGAAAAGTAATTATTCATGTCATTCAATTAGGTTAAACAAGTTAAAATTGGACTCAGAAAGTTTTGAAGTAAGAAAATCTATTTCTTCATTATGTAACGAAATGATCAAAGATGAAATTATCAAATAATATTTTTTTAACAATAATTTTATCTTCATTAGCATTCACTCAACAAGGCAAAAATTTGGCTTTAGATTATGAAAAAGCTCTTAGGTTAACAAATGCAAATGAAGCACTTAAAATTTATGAAAGTATCATTAATACAAATGAAGATTCTGACTATGTGTGGCTATCAAAGCTCAAAAAGGCTGAAATGTTGTATGCAAAAGGTTCATATATCACTTCTTCAAATCTTTTAAAAGAATTTAATTTAAATGCTCCTTTGCATCTTCAAAACCAATCATCTAAAGATCTTTTATTTAAATCTTTTGATGCTATTGGTGAGACAGATTCTCTTAGAGTGTATCAAAAATTATTATCTTCACAAAAAACCAAAAAAAATAAATCAAGACCATCTTCTAAAAAAGTATGGTTTATTCAATTTGGTGCATTTTCAACGATTGAGAATGCTAAGATATTAAAAGATTCATTGAACGAAGAAAAAATAAATAATATTCAAATTGACCAAGTATTTAAAAATGGTGCAATGATATATTATGTAAGAAGCGGCCATTTTAATTCATACGAAAAAGCTCTTGATCAAAGTAAAAAACTAAAAAATAAGACCAAATTTACTATAAGTGGTTTTTAACTATTTTTTTGCCACTAAGAATAATCTATGAAGTATGATTGTTATAATAGCAATTCCTACTAAGTCATTCATAGGTGACGGTAATGAAAGGTTTGGCCAATAGTTTTTATCAAAGAAAAGAGGAACTGCTATAAATATAGCCATTAATGCTTCTCCTGTTATTAGTCCTGAAGCTATTAACAGTCCATTATTTTTACCTTCTTCAGATGCGGTCTTACTTGCAAAATGATTTAACATTCCTCCAATGAATATTGGAAGAGTTAACTCAATAGGTAGATAGATTCCTATGGCTACCGCTAGAATTGGTACCCTGAAATCTGCTTTTCTGAATGCTTGATATTGATCAATCATGATTATAACTATTCCTAGAATTGCCCCAGCATAAATCATTCCCCATTCCAAATTACCTGAAAATACTCCATTGGCAACATTAGTCATTAATACTGCTTGAGGGGCTGGCAAATCAGAACTACCAATACCATAGGCTTCATGAAGTAGTGTTAAAACTATTCCAAGCGTTAAGGCAGCACTTACTACACCAACTAGCTGCATTAATTGTTGCTTCCATGGAGTTGCTCCAACAATGTTTCCTGTTTTTAGATCTTGCAGATTATCACCACCAATAGCAGCGGCACAACAAACCACAGCTCCAATTAATATTGCCGCAGCTGCTCCTTTTGAAGAGTCAATATCAAAGAAACTTATAATTAGTAGTGAACTAAATAAGATAGTTGCAATCGTAACTCCAGAAATTGGATTATTAGATGATCCAACAACTCCAGCCATATATGCTGCAACAGCTGAAAATAGAAAGCCAAAAATAAGCATCACAAATGATAAAATAACTGCAGAGCTCCAAGAACCAATTATTCCAAAATATGTTAAAGAGATTGGAACGAGCATCGTTAAAATAGCTATAAAAACATAGTTAATTGGTAGATCTCTTTCTTCCAAAGAAATATTATCTGAATTTTCCTGAAGCGTTTTTAAGCTTAATTGAATGCTTTCAATAAGTGGTTTAGCTAGCTGAATAACAGACCAAATTCCACCTACAACCATTGCACCAACTCCAAGATAACGTATTTTTGCATTCCAAATTATATTTGCACTTTCAAAATAATTATCTCCTTCAAATCCGTAAAGATAAGAGTAAATTGGTATAGCAACAGCCCATGATATTAATCCACCGGTAAAAGCAAGAATACCGATATTTCTTCCAACAATGTAACCTACGCTAAATAAAGATGGAGAAAGACTTGCTCCCATTCCAAAAATTGCTCCCTTTATTGCAACTGCACCACCTAATGCACTTGACCAAACACTAAAAGCTAATTCTCCCAACTTCACAAATCCTCCAACAAGAGCTGAAATACCAATGATTTTCAAGCTTTGTTGAGATTTCTTTACATCAGTCTCATGACCAGTTTTTAGCACTGCTGCTGTTGCAACCCCCTCTGGGAAGCGAAGTCGTGCTTTTAAAATTAATGCTCTTCTCAATGGTACAGTAAATAATGCACCTAAAATTCCACCAACCATAGCAATTTTTGTTACTTCCCAGTAGCTGATGGTATCCCAATAACCTATAAGTAAAAGAGCTGGTAATGTAAAAATAACTCCAGCAGCTAATGATTCACCAGCAGA
>ENA-OSEY01002510-OSEY01002510.1-marine-metagenome-genome-assembly--contig:-NODE-2510-length-11824-cov-4.024602_pt1 | contig 11824 bp, 13 predicted proteins | sample MGYA00248465_ERZ534230 | MGnify/ENA primary metagenome ERZ534230 (study PRJEB26409, sample SAMN06344110) | marine metagenome | isolation source: Sea water from surface | place: Atlantic Ocean:Southern... | reverse complement strand
GGAGTTAGCAGTAGATAATCCACAGGGCCTCTCATCATTGGTAAATTCTATATCGCCGCAAAAATAACTTTGTAAAGTGAATACATCTTATTCATCACTACTAAATGATTTACAAAAAAGTTTGGATAACTGTGCATCATCAAATGAACTTTATAAAATAAAATCTACATTTTTAGGAAAAAAAGGAATACTGGCAAGTCAATTTAATGAAATGAGAAATATTTCTCATGAAGAAAAGAAGAAACTTGGGCAAGAATTAAATAAAATTAAAACACAAATAGAGTTGGCAATTCGTGAAAAAGAAAAATTGCTCAATGCGCAAAAGTTAGAATCAAAAGAAATTGATGTTGAACTTCCTGGTATGAATGCTCGTGTAGGAACAAGACATCCAATCTCGATAACCATAAATGAAATAACTAAAATATTATCTCAGTTCGGTTTTTCAAAAGTAATTGGAGACGAGATTGAAACTGAATTTTATAATTTTGAAGCATTAAATATTCCTGAAACACATCCTGCTAGAGATATGCATGATACTTTTTATATTAATGTTAAAAACCTCTTGCGGACTCATACGTCCTCTGTACAGATTCATTCTATGGAGAAATATAATGCTCCTATTAAAATCATGACCCCAGGTAGAGTCTATAGATGTGACTCAGACCCCACACACTCACCTATGTTCCATCAAATTGAGGGATTATATGTAGATGAAGGAGTAAGTTTTACACATCTTAAAGGTATACTAGAAGAATTTATAAATTTATATTTTGGTAAAAAAATGGAAATCAGGTTCAGACCTTCTTATTTCCCTTTTACAGAACCATCAGCAGAGATTGATATCAAATTTAATAATAAGTGGTTAGAGGTGCTAGGCTGCGGAATGGTTCATAATAATGTTTTGATGAATGTTAATATTGATACCAAAAAATACTCAGGATTTGCCTTTGGATTAGGAATTGAGCGTTTTGCAATGCTTAAATACGGTATCAGAGATCTGCGATTATTTTATGAAAATGACTTGATGTTTCTTAAACAATTTTCTGGGATTAAATAGAATGCTCTTAAGTTTGCAATGGTTAAAAGAATTTATACCTAATCTTAAAATCAATGATAAGGTTGCTGAATCCTTAACTTCGCTTGGATTAGAAGTTTCATCAATAACAAAAAAACAGAGAGACTTAATCATTGATATTGACTTAACACCTAATCGAGGAGACTGTCTATCTGTGCATGGAATTGCAAGAGACTTAAATTCATTATTCAATAAGAAAATTAAATATCCTAGAATCAAAAAATTATCAAAAATTAATAAGAAAAAATATATTAAATCATTAGATTCAAAAATTTGCCCTTCTTACTCATGCTTAAGTATTACAGGCTTGAACAACAGTATTAAGACACCAGATTTGATAAAATCAAGACTCAAGAATAGTGGTATTAAGAATATTAATTTTTTAGTAGATATTATTAATTATGTAATGTTAGAGATAGGTCAACCAATGCATGTTTTTGACCTAAATAAACTTAAACTCCCACTTTCCGTTGAATTTGCAAATAAGTCTGAATTATTTGAAGGACTAGATGATAGTGAATATAAACTGACTAAAAAAATACCTGTTATAAATGATCAGTCAGGACCAATCGCTCTAGCGGGTGTTTTAGGTGGCAAAAAAACTTCTACTACACAAAAAACACAAAACGTATTAATTGAATCAGCTTTTTTCGAGCCAAATCAGATTAGACAGTCGTCAAAATCATTTAGACTTCAAACCGATTCATCTTATCGATATGAGAGAGGCGTTGATCCAAAACTTCCAATGGTAGCTCTTTCAAGGGTACTCGAACTTTTAAGCGAATATACTACTTATGATTCTGTATTTATTGATTCAAAAATATCAAAGAAATCAGAAAAGAGAAATGATAAAAAAATTACCATCGAGCATGATCTAATTACAAAGTCTCTAGGTCAAGATATCGAGAAGGTTTTCATATTAAAAATATTTAAATCGCTAGGTTTTGAAATAAAAGTTAAAAATACTACATATACCCTAATATCACCATCACACAGATTCGATATTCAAAATCAACAAGATATAATTGAAGAGATTGCCAGAGTGTATGGTTATAATAATTTTAAATCAAACATTCCAACTAATTACATCAAAACACTTAATAGCAATCTTAATACATCAGATATATTATCCGAATCTTTATCATCAAGAGGATACAATGAAATTATTTCTTATACTATGCTACCGAAAAATTCTCAAAATCAAATACATAATAACTCAGAAATAATTAGAATATTAAATCCAATTTCAGAAGATAAATCAGATTTACGTGCTTCGATGGTATTCAATATGCTGCAAATTTATAAATACAATAAAAGCCGACAAGCAACTAGTTTACGGTTTTATGAGTCAGGTAAAATATATTCTTATAATCGAGGTAAAAAAATTATTGAGACCAATGTACTTGCTGGGATAATTGGAGGGATTAACTTTAATAACAACTTAAGAAATTCGCGTAAAAAATTAAATTTTTTTGATTTAAAAGGTGACCTTATCAGCATAATAAGCAATCTTAGTTTTAAAAAAACGAATAAATTAAATTATCTCGTTTCTAATGCTCAAATGTCTTTGTTTCAGGATAATACATTCATAGGTACATTTGGTGCACTTATACCTTCTCTCCGTGATGATTATGGTATATCAGATGAAGTTTTTTACTTTGAATTAATGATAGACTCCATAAAAGTTAGAAATGTTGTAAAATATGTGGACTTTTCTAGATTCCCCAAAATTAAAAGAGACATCACTTTAAAGATAAACAATGAAATATCTATAGAAGAAGTAATAAAATGTATTAGTAAAAGTTCACTTAAATATATGATAAATAGCAGAATAAGTGATATATTTTATAGTATGAATCATGAGAATTCTCATAAAAGCTTAACTATAGAACTGATTTTTCAAGGAAATGTGTCTACGCTCTCAGACCAGGAAGTTAATGAACAGATGACAATCTTAATAAAGAGATTAAAAGATAAATTGAACATCGATATTAAATAAAAATGACTATCACAAAAAATTCACTTGTAAATCTTCTTCATGACGAGGTTGGTCTTAATAAAAGGGAGGCAAAGGAGTTTATTGAGACATTTTTTGAGGTTATAAAGTTAGAACTCGAAAACGGTAATGACGTAAAAATATCTGGATTCGGGAATTTTAATCTCAGAGATAAGGCTGCAAGGCCTGGAAGAAATCCAAAGACAGGAGAAGATGTTACAATATCAGAAAGGCGAGTAGTGACATTTAAATCTGGTCTTAAACTAAGGAGTAAATTGGAAGCATATGATGGAGCAGAGTAAACCAGAAGTTCATATCCCTAACAAACGATACTTTACCATTGGTGAGGTTTCTGCTATTTGTGGTCTTAAAACTCACGTTTTAAGGTATTGGGAACAAGAATTTTCTGAACTTGAGCCTATCAAAAGAAAAGGTAATAGACGATATTATCAACAAAAAGATCTGATTTTAGTTTTACAGATAAAAGATCTACTACAAAATCAGGGATTTACTATCGATGGTGCGAAAATCAAGATTTCTTCTAAGAACATTGATGAAACCCGGCAAGATAACAAACTCATACTACAAATTAAGAAAGATTTAGAACATCTTCTAGATAATTTAAAAAAATAAATGATTACTACGTATAAAAACATGTTTGACTATCAAACATACTATACAAATACTGTTGATAATTTGAGATATTATTGTATTGATGAGAACTTAAATCTTCCAAGCGTTACAACAATTCTTAGGAGTACTAAAAATTATACTAACAATTATAAATTAACATCAGCTATGGAAGTCGGGGACTACATGCACCAATACCTACAAAATCATATTATGGACTCTAATAAAAATGATCAATTTGTAAAAAGTAATAATTATTTACTCGCTGAGTCTTTAGCTAAAATTGTAATACTAGAACTTATAAATGACTTTACTGAAATATGGGGTTCTGAAGTTAGCGTTTATTTTAAAGATGAATATGCTGGAACAATTGATTTAATAGGTATCCATGAAAATGAAGTTACGATAGTAGATTATAAATCATCTTACAAACATAAAGATGAAAAAGGTTTATATGATTACTACCTTCAATGTGCAGCATATGCCATTGCACATGATTGGTTATTTAAAACCAATATTGAGTCTATAAAAATTTTTCAGATAACAAGATCTGGAGAATTTTGTATAAATGTCGCACGTGGAGAAGATTTCTCTAATTATAAATTAAATTGGTTTGACAGATTAAAACAATTTAATAACAGGGTATAATAAAAAATGGCTGATATTTATACAATCTTAGAAAACCATAAAAATCTCCTAAAGTCACTAGAAGTTATAAGGGGGTTGGTTTGACTATGATAATCTCAAGAAAGATTTAAAAGATTTAGATGAGTTACTTGCTACCGAGGAAGTCTGGTCAGATAAGACTCGATTATTTGAATTACAAAGAGAGCAAAAAGTTAAAAACACAAAATGTTCACAGATTGATGAGATTGATTCTAATCTTAAATTAGTAGAATATACGCTATCGTCACTTATAGAAGAAGATTCTTCTGGAGAGAATCATGAGATAATAGAGGAAATGGAGAATTTATCTTCTGATTGTGAAAAACTCATTAATAAGCTAGAAGCAGCTGCCATGTTCAAAAAAAAGGAGGATTCATATTATGCTTATATGGATATTCAATCCGGATCTGGAGGAACAGAAGCACAAGACTGGGTTGCAATGTTAATGAGAATGTATTTAAAGTGGATAGAATCACATGATTTTTCATCAGAGATAATAGAGATGTCAGAGGGAGAAATTGCTGGATATAAAAGCATAACATTAAAGATTGATGGAGATTTTGCATATGGATGGCTCAGAACTGAAACTGGAGTTCATAGATTAGTAAGAAAATCACCATTTGATTCTGGAAATAGACGTCATACTTCGTTTGCATCTGTATTTGTATACCCACAGATTAATGAAAATATAGAAATAAATATCAATCCGAGTGATCTCAGAATTGATGTCTATAGAGCAAGTGGAGCCGGTGGGCAACATGTGAATACTACAGAGTCCGCTGTTAGGATCACACATTTACCAACTAATCTTGTAACGCAGTGCCAAAATGATAGATCACAACATAAAAACAAAGAGAGTGCGATGAAACAGCTACGTGCTAAACTATACTTATATGAATTAGAGAAAAGAAATCAAATTAAAGAAAAAGAAGAATCTGAAAAATCAGATATTTCATGGGGAAACCAGATAAGATCATATATTTTAGATGATTCGAGAATTAAAGACTTGAGAACGCAATATGAGACAGGAAATATACAGGCAGTGCTTAATGGAGACATTGATCAATTCATAGAAGAGAGTATTAAAAAAGGGTTTTAGAGATGACAGACGAAAAAGATCTTATTAGAGAAAGAAAAAAGAAATTAGAAAATATTTCAGAATTCTCGCTAGCATATCCGAATAAAGTAATTAAATCTGACACAACCAGGTCTTTAATAAATACCTGCTCTAACGAAGATAAAAAGAGTCTAGAAGAAAAAAATATTTTAACGAATATATGCGGTAGAGTCATGACCATAAGAGAAATGGGTAACTCGGTTTTTGCAGATTTACATGATGAATACGGAAAGATTCAAATATATCTTAATAAGAAAAATTTAGATGAAATATCACAGAATATGTTTAAAAACTTAGATCTTGGAGATATAGTTGGAATATCAGGTGTAATATTTAAAACAAAAACTCAAGAGCTTACAATAAACGTTGACTCTTTTTTGATTCTGTCAAAATGCCTTAGACCGCTCCCAGAAAAGTTTCATGGTATTGCTGACATTGAAATAAAATACAGACAAAGATATTTAGATTTAATGACAAATCTTGAAACACGCATTCATTTTAAAAAACGCTCTAAAATTATAAAAATAATCAGAAATTACTTCGATGAGAGAGATTATATTGAGGTTGAAACACCAATGATGCATATAATACCAGGAGGAGCTAATGCTAAACCATTTATTACTCATCACAATTCATTAGACATGGATCTCTTTCTAAGAATAGCACCTGAACTTTTTTTAAAAAGATGTATTATTGGTGGCTATGAAAAAGTTTTTGAAATAAATAGAAGTTTTAGAAATGAAGGGCTATCGATTAAACATAATCCTGAATTCACAATGATTGAATTCTATAGCGCATATGAAAACTATGAATATTTGATGCAAACTATTGAAGATCTATTTAAATCACTGATACTGAATCTTGACATCAACAAAAAATCTAACTATCAAGACTTTGAAATAGATTATTCAACACCTTTCAAAAGAATTACTTTTCATGAGTGCATAGCAGAAAATGCTGATAATTTTGATAATACTCAGATCAATGATCTAAGTTATTTAAAGAAATATTGTCTTGAGAATAATTTGAAAACTCTAAATGGAACCTCCATAGAAATTTTACAGCTTGAAATATTTGAAAAAATGATAGAGAAAAAGTTAATTTCCCCAACATTTGTTACACATTATCCTACCAAGGTAAGTCCCCTAGCTAGGGCTATGGATGACAATCCTGATTTAACTGAGAGATTTGAGCTTTTTGTAGCAGGAAGAGAGATAGCAAATGGTTTTTCAGAACTAAATGATCCATTAGAACAGTCAAAAAGGTTTTCAAATCAACTATCAGTATCAGACGATGAGAAAATGAAATACGATGAAGATTTTATAAAAGCAATGGAGTATGGCATGCCGCCTACGGCCGGAGCCGGCATTGGCATTGATAGATTAATCATGCTATTGACAGACAAGTCATCTATTAGAGATGTGCTATTATTCCCACACACGAAACCTAAATCATAACCCTTCAATATTTTTTAGAAAATCATCCTCGGACTCGTAAACAAACTTCCTTGTTACACCATTAGTATATTTATTCATAGTAATTGTATTACTTAAGACTATTTCTATTTCATCTCCATTATCAAAATAAACTTTAATTATATTATTCAGTATTTGAAATTCATAATTTTTAGCAATTAATATGTCTTCTACTTTACATAATAAAAAATATTCTTTATTACCCATTGCATAGTTTAGAGGTAAGACCGATATATTTTGTAGGCGTCAAGCCAAATAGTTTATCTTTTTCATGCTCAGGTATATTTAACTTACTTATTATGTTGTGTAACTCCGTTTTCGAAATTTTTTTACCTCTTGATGCATCCTTAAGTAGCTCATACGAATTTGGAATATTATATTTTCTTGCAATCATTTGAATTGGTTCAGCTAATATTTCCCAACTATTTTCAAGATCTTCTTTCATCTTAATTTCATTCAAAGATATTTTTTTAATACCTTTAATAATATTTATATACGCAACGACTGAATAACCAAAGCCTACACCTATATTTCTCAATACAGTTGAATCTGAGAGGTCTCTTTGCATTCTAGAAATTACTAATTTACTTGATAAATAATTGAAAATAGAATTAGCTAAGCCGAGGTTGCCTTCGGCATTTTCAAAATTGATAGGATTAATCTTATGCGGCATTGTGGATGACCCAATCTCTCCTTTGATATTCTTTTGAATAAAATAATTTTTAGAGATGTAAGTCCATATATCTTGTGTTAATCCAATCATAACAGAATTGATATGACTAATTTTCATACATATTTCAGCTATATGATCATGAGATTCAATTTGTGTAGTAAATCTATTTTGTTTTAACTTAAGTCTCCTTATAAATTTTTTGGTAAAATTCGGCCAGTTAATCCTTGGAAAGCACAGATCATGAGCAGAGTAATTACCGGTCGCACCATTCATTTTGCATTTAATATCAATTTTTAGTAGTTGTTCTCTTAATTCATTAATTCTTGAGTAGAAAATTAAAAATTCTTTACCCATTGTTGTTGGAGTAGCTGGTTGACCATGAGTATAAGATAACATGGCTTTGGCAGAATATTTTTTAACATTTTTTTTAAGATTATCAGTAATTTCTCTTATTTTAAAATCTATATGTTTAATTGCCTCAGACATCATAAGAGCATAAGCAACATTGTTGATATCTTCTGATGTACAACAAAAGTGAACATATTCGCTGTATTTAGCCATTGGTGTATTCTTGATTTTATCTTTGATGAAGTATTCTACTGCTTTTACATCATGATTTGTCTTCAATTCAATATCTTTTATCTTTTTTGCATCTTTGAGTGAAAAATCAGAAACGATTTGATTTAATGTACTCTGATTTTTCTTTGATATTGGAGGTAACGTGCTAACATCATTCGCTTCAGCTAGAAATTTAAACCACTCTATTTCTACACGAACTCTCTGTTTAATTAAATTGTATTCAGAAAATATTAAAGAAATATCTGTACAAAGATTTGAATATCTACCGTCAAGTGGTGAGATTGAGAGTAAATCATCTTTTTTCATATAAATATTTACCTCAAAGATGGTATTATAGCATAATAACTACATAATTATATGAAAGATAATAAGTATCGTGTTGAAAAGGATTCTTTAGGGGACGTAAAAGTTCCTAAAAAAGCACTGTATGGCGCGCAAACACAAAGAGCGATTGATAATTTTAAAATAAGCTGGCAGAGGTTTGATCCTATTTTTATAGAGTCTCTTGCTGCCCTAAAGGCTTCATGCGCAATGGCTAACCATTCAAGCAAACTTCTTTCTCAAAAAGTTGCCAAAAGTATATATTCATCGGCTTTAGAGATACATAAAAATATCAAGGACTATTATGATGAATTTCCTATTGATATCTACCAAACAGGATCTGGTACAAGTACAAATATGAATATGAATGAAGTTCTTTCAAATATCGTTTCCAAAAAAATAAAAAAATCAATACATCCTAATGACGACATCAATAAATCACAAAGTTCGAATGACGTAATTCCAACTACAATAAATATCTGTGGAGTGGTTCTGGCAGAAGAGTTATGTGATGCAATAGATTATATGGTAATAAGCATGATTGAGAAGGAATGGGAGTTAAGAGATGTAATTAAATCAGGAAGAACGCATCTTATGGATGCTGTTCCATTATCTTTGGGATATGAAATAGAATCATGGAGAGAGCAACTGGTACATGCAAAAGAAGTAGTGGTTTTTAGTAAAGAAGAACTTGAATTTTTACCTATAGGCGGAACCGCCATAGGAACTTCACTAAATGCCCCAAAACCTTTCCCAAAGAATGTCTGTTCTAATTTAAATAAAATTTACTCTAGTCAGAATATCAAATTTAAACCTAATCCGAATAAATCTGAAATGATGAGTTCGCAAAATCATATTTTATCTATGAATAGTGCATTACTTAGAATTGCATCGACATATACCAAAATCTGTAATGACCTTCGCTGGATGAATAGCGGTCCAATTTCTGGGCTTGCAGAGATTAGCCTGAAACCTCTTCAGCCAGGCAGTAGCATCATGCCAGGAAAGATTAATCCTGTAATTCCAGAAGCAGTTTTGATGGCAATGACTCAAGTTTCTGGACACCATAGCTCTACCATAAGTGGTTGTATGTCTGGTAATTTTCAGTTAAATACAATGTTACCAATAATAGCACACAATTTAATAGACTCTTTTAATTTGATTATTAATAGCACTTTTGCGCTTGTAGAGACCATCAATACTTTTAAAGTAAATAAATCAAATATAAAAGATAATCTAGAAAAAAATCCTATTATAGCTACTAAACTAAATGAAGTAATAGGTTATGATCAATCAGCTGCAATAGTAAAAGAGGCATACAAAACAAACAAATCCATCATTGAGATAGCTCTTGAAAAAACAGAACTATCTAAGTCACAACTTTTAAAAATATTGGATCCAAAAAAATTAATTTAATATGTCTAAATTAAATATTTATAACCAGCTCTTTACAAGATGGTTATTTTTTATTTCATCACTCATTGTATTTATATATATTTTAATTTTTTATGGCTTTATTGCTGAAATTATTAATAATGATTTTACTTTTATATCAATTTTAATCATGATTATTTTTATAATATTCACAATTCATATTGGTATGCAAATAAAAAAAGTTGACTTAATACTTTTATTTTTTTACAACCAAAGCTCAAAGGATGATATAGAAAAGCTTCTTATTCTATTGAATAAAAATTGCTCCAACAATTATTATGCACATAGTGTCCATACATATTTTAAATCTATGTTTGACCCAATAAGCGAGAATGATAATTTAGAAATGAAAATAACTAAATATAGTGATACGGCATGGTATGTTGTTGATCTTCTAATAAAGCTAGGCCTTGTAGGTACTGTAATAGGCTTTATAATTATGTTGAGTTCTATCGTAACAATAGAAAACTTTGATTTGTCATTAATGCAGACGCTATTACAAAAAATGAGCGCCGGAATGATGATAGCGTTATACACAACATTAACAGGCCTTGTATCATCGATACTTCTTGCGTTTCAAAATAAAATATTGGAAGGTGGAATATATGATATTTATGCATACTCGAAAGAGATAAAATCTAGAATTAATACAAAATGAGAAGAAAATTTAAATTTTACTCTTTTGATCCTTTCACTGATCTTTTGTTCAATATACTTCTTGGTTTTGTTTTTCTATTTTTCTTGACTATATTGTTTATAAATCCAATAACAAAGCTAGGCAATGTAAATCTGAAAGCTGAGTATATTATTACTATAGAATGGAAAGAGAGCTTACCAGATGATGTTGACATCTGGGTTAAAGATCCCAACGGCGAGATTGTCTCTTATTTAAAAAAGGATGCAGGATGGCTTCATCTTGATAGAGATGATAGGGGAGTAATAAATGATAAAGTTTCAATTAATGGCGAAGAATATACATATCCTATAAATAGAGAAGTAGTTACTTTAAGAGGAATAATTCCTGGAGAGTATATAGTAAATCTCTACTTGTACGATAATAAAAGTAATAACCCAGTTGATGTTAAATTAATTATTGAAAAAGTTAATCCATCATTAAAATTAGTTTATTTTAACAATATTACTCTAATGCAAAATGATTCAGAAATGACTATAGCAAGATTTAATTTAAACTCATCTGGTGATTTTAGATCATTAACAGCGCAGAATACAATACTCACCCCTTATCAACTTAAAGGTTATTAATATGTTTTTGATATCTGTTTTTATAATTTTTATTATTTTTTCGATTTTAATATTTACAATTATAAGATATGTTGATTTTGCATATAAGAACATATTAATACTATCATCAACATTGGGATTTATTCTGGCACATCTTCTATACTTTAATTCTCTTGGTTATCCGGTGTCTGATAATCTTCCATCAGAATTTAAGCTATTATATTCTTATAAGAACAATAATCATCTTTATATATTAGTTGATGATATAAATAACTCACTTGATCCAAGATTATATAGATTTAAATATTCATCTGAACTAGAGAAAATCTTAGATGATGCGTTGGGTGAAGCTAAAAGAGGTATGCCAATGATAGGAATATATAACTCATCAAATTCAGAAAATAGTTATGGTATAAGATTTGACAAAATGAGAAGAGAATTACCATCTAAATAAGCATAGTATTTAGTAAATTATATGGTAGAATAACTTCAATTTTTAGATTATGGATTACAAGAGCGATATAAATTGCAAAAATAAAGATTTCACGATATACAATATCTCAAAACCACAAATTGCACATCTGCCTTATTCATTAAGAGTATTATTTGAAAATTA
>ENA-OSEY01002509-OSEY01002509.1-marine-metagenome-genome-assembly--contig:-NODE-2509-length-11826-cov-5.517746_pt1 | contig 11826 bp, 11 predicted proteins | sample MGYA00248465_ERZ534230 | MGnify/ENA primary metagenome ERZ534230 (study PRJEB26409, sample SAMN06344110) | marine metagenome | isolation source: Sea water from surface | place: Atlantic Ocean:Southern... | reverse complement strand
CTTGCGAAATTGACTCAATATGCATACATGGAGATAATGTAAGTTCTTTAAAAACTGCACGATCTATTAAGGACAATTTAGTCAAACATGGATTGCTACTTAAACCTTTAAATAAAATGGAGAAATTTAAATGATTACTAAAAAGTTACTATTATTAAGTATATTATTTTTAACTTATATACAGCCCTCATTTTCTGCTGGATCTAGTGGAGAAAGCACTACATCAAAAACTGACTATGAAAAAGCAGTTAAATTTGTGAAGCAAGCAAAAAAGTATGAAGCTAAAGGGAAAAATGATAAAGCTCAAAAAAGATATGAAAAAGCTCAGAAGCTTTTGATTAGTTCAAATAAAAAAATACCTAATAAAGCTGATACTTTGAATTATTTAGGTTTTACAACTAGAAAACTTGGAGATTTTGAACTAGGTGAAAAATATTATTTAGAAGGACTTTCAATTGAACCTGATCATATTGGTATTAACGAATATTTAGGTGAATTATATGTAGCTACTGGCAGAGTAGAATTAGCAAAGCAAAGATTAGAGATATTAAAAAATTGCAATTGTGAAGAATTTAATGAGCTAAAAGAAATCATTGAAGGAAAGAAAAAATCTAAGTATTAATATAGAACTTTGGTTGAACAATTTGTAATAATTACACAAATTATATTTATTGATATAATTTTAGCTGCGGACAATGCGATCATTATCGGATTGATAGCGGCAAACTTTGTTCCAAAAAATAGAAAGCAGATTATCCTATGGGGTGTAGGTGGGGCATTAATTTTTAAAATTATTTTTGCGTTGTTTGCCACATATCTTTTTAAGTTTTATTTTATAAAAATTCTAGGTGGATTGCTATTGATATGGATAGTTAATGATCTAAGGAAAGATTTATTTGAAATTAAGAAAATAAAATCCCCAACAAAAAAATCAAAAGAACCATCATATATTCAAAGTGTTTATAAAGTTTTGTTTGCTGATATTACAATTAGTTTTGATAATGTAATAGGTGTTGTTGGAGCTGCTAAAGGTAATTTTGGTTTTATGATCTTTGGTTTAGTATTATCTGTAATCCTTACTGGGGCTATGGCTACATATCTTGCTAATTATATTCAAAAGCATTTGTGGATTGCTTATATTGGATTAGGTTTCATTTTATTAGTTGCAATTCAATTAGTGATAGGTGGTTTAGTTGACTTAGAAATTTTATCAATTAATGAGGAGTTTAAAAAATATTTTTAATAAGAATAAATTTTTGAGGGATATTTTTTAGTCTTAACCTCTTTAACGAATTTTTTAAATCCAATATTTATATATTTTTTGAGATTAATAAATTTTTTCACGAATTTAATATTTGTTTTATTAATTCCTAAAAGATCGTCAGTTACGAGGACTTGACCATCACAGTTTACCGAGGAGCCTATTCCTATTGTTGGTATCTTTAAAGATTTCGTAATCTCTTTTGCCGTTGATGTTTTTATGCATTCCAAGACTATAGCAAATACTCCACTTTTTTGTAAAAACAGAGCGTCATTAATTAATTGTTTTTTTTCTTTTTCAGTTTTTCCTTTTGATTTAAATTTTCCTTTTGCAGTTTGTGGCAAAAGTCCAAGGTGACCCATTACTGGGATCTTATTCTTTATTAAAATATCAACTTGTCCAATGATTTTTTTTCCACCCTCTAATTTAACAGCATCACATTTTGTTTCTTTAATAACTTTTCTAGCATTTTTAAGCGCTGATTTTTTTGTATCATAAGTTTTATATGGCATGTCTACTACCATTAAACTTTTTTTAATTCCTAACTTTACACTTTTTGAGTGATTGATCATTTCTGTCAAGGTTACTTTTCTAGTGGTGGAGTAATTATATAAAACTGATCCTAAGGAGTCTCCAACTAATACAATATCAACATATTTATCTATTTCTTCTGAAAAATTTTTTGAATAAGCTGTAAGACAAACAATTTTAGATTTATTTTTTTTATTTAGAATTTTCTTTATTTTATTCATTCTAATTCAATAGTACTTGGTGGTTTAGATGTAACATCATAAACTACTCTATTTATTCCTCTTATACTATTAACAATTTTATTTGAAATCATTTGTATAAATGTTTTTTTAAAATCATAAAAATCTGCTGTCATCCCATCTTCTGAAGTAATAGCTCTAAGCAAACATAAATATTCATAAGTCCTATTATCTCCCATTACTCCAACTGTCTTTACCGGAAGCAAGGCTGCATAAGCTTGCCAAATTTTATCATACAAACCATGGTCTTTTAGGGCTTTTATAAAATAAAAATCTGCCTCTCTTAATATATTAATCTTATTTTTTGTAATAAAACCTGGCATTCTTATAGCTAAACCAGGACCCGGGAAAGGATGTCTCGAAATAATTTCCTTACTCAAACTTAACTCTAAACCTAATCTTCTTACCTCATCTTTAAACAAAAACTTAAGCGGTTCAACTAATTTAAGTTTCATTTTTTTTGGTAATCCACCTACATTGTGATGAGATTTAATCTTAGATGTTTGACTACCAGTAACCGATTTACTTTCAATTAAATCTGGATACAGAGTGCCTTGAGCTAAAAACTTTACATCTTTTATTTTTTTTGCATAACGTTCGAAAATTTTTATAAAAAGATTTCCAATTATTTTCCTTTTTTTTTCTGGATCTGAAATATTTTTCAGTTTATTTAAAAACTCATTTTCAGCATTTACATATATTAAATTTATTTTCAATTTTCTTCTGAAAGTCTCAACAACTTGTTTTTCCTCATTTTTTCGTAAAAGTCCTGTATTAACAAAAATACAATATAGTTTTTTTCCTATTGCTTTATTCAATAATTGAGCAACAACACTGCTATCAACTCCACCAGATAATGCACATATTACTTTTTTATTTCCCACTTGATCTCTAATTTCTTTTATTAATTTGATTTTTTGGTTTTTGACTGACCAATTTTTCTTAACTTTACAAATTAAAAAAATAAAATTACTTATAATTATTTTTCCATTTTCAGTATGTGTTACTTCTGGATGAAACTGAACTCCATAAAATTTTTTGTATTGATTCTCGACCATTGCAAATTTTGAATTTTGACTTGAAGCTATCACTCTAAAATTTTTCGGTAATTTTGATACCTGATCTGCATGGCTCATCCAAACTTTAACTGAATTTTTTCCCTTAAAAAATTTTTTTGTTAAAACACTATTTTTCTTTTTAGAAATATTTGCTAATCCAAATTCTCTATGTTTTGATTGTTTTACTCTACCTCCATTAATTTTAGAAAGTATTTGATGTCCAAAACATATACCTAGTACAGGTATTCCTTCTTGAATTATTTTACTATCAAATGAATATTTCTTAATTTCATAAACATTTAGTGGACCACCTGATAAAATTATTCCTTTAATAGTTTTATCAATGTTATTTTTTTTTATCTTTTTATGGCTAATGATTTCAGAAAACACACCAAGTTCTCTTATTCTTCTAGCAATTAGTTGTGTAAATTGTGAACCAAAATCTATAATTAAGATTTTATCTAAACTTTGATCAAGACTCATTTTTTGGTTCTATATTATCAAGAGTCTCTAATATTTTTTTATTTTCATCACATAGATTTTTGCAAACCTTTTTGAATGTCTGAGATAAATTTTTTACTTTGGAATAGTCTGATGTTTTTAATCCTATTTTCATAAGCATTAATATTGCCTCTTCATTATCTGGTTCAATTAATAAAGTGGCATCTAAATTTTTTTCTTCTTTATCTTGTTCTTCTTGATGATTATAAATTTTTGCTAAGTACAAATATGAGCTAGAGTCTTTTGGATTAAAAACAATACTTCTTTCAAACATAAATTTCGCATCATCATATTTTTTATCATTGTATAATTTTAAACCCTCATCAAAAAATTTTTCACTACTATTAGCAACAGAAATATTACAAGTAATAAAAAGTGTTAATATAATTTTTGTTATTTTATTCATTAGTATTTATTTCCATCTTTAACAATATCGACATTATGAACCATACTTTCATAAAATCCAGCTTTTGTAATTTTAACAAATTGAGGATTTTTTCTAAGATATTTTATTTGTTTAGATCCAAGATAACCCATAGAGGATCTTAAACCACCAACTAATTTATAAATAACGTTGCTAACTTTACCTTTATATTTAGCAAGACCTTCAACACCCTCAGGAACATATTTAGAAATATCTTTTTGTTTAGATTGAAAATATCTATCAGCTGAACCTTTATTCATTGCACCAACAGAACCCATTCCTCTAAAACTTTTAAATAATTTGCCATTTTTTTTAATTAATTTTCCAGGAGTTTCATCTGTACCTGCAAATAATGAGCCTATCATTACTGCATCTGCTCCTGCTGCAAAAGCTTTTGCTAAATCACCAGAATATTTTATTCCACCATCTGATATTATCTTAACATTTTTATCCCTCACTCCATTTCTAACATTTAATATCGCGCTTAATTGGGGAACACCTATACCTGCAACTAATCTTGTTGTACAAATTGAACCTGGTCCAATTCCAACTTTAATAATATCTACACCTAATTTTTTTAAAAACTTTGCTGCTTGAGCTGTTGCAACATTACCTGCACATAGAGCTGTTTTTTTATTTTTTTTCTTTTTAATAAATCTTATTATTTCTGAGACTTTTTTGGTATGACCATGAGCAGTATCAACTACAATCAAGTCTACATTTTCTTTTAAAATTGCAGAAGCTCTTTCAAACTCTTTTGGACCTGCGCCTACTGCAGCGCCAACCAATATTTTATGTTTCTTTACTTTTTGGATTTCTAATATTTGTTTTTTTATATCTAAATTTCTATGAATAACACCTATTCCTCCTGCTCTACCAATAGCTATAGCCATTTTACTTTCAGTAACTGTGTCCATTGCTGATGATAGTAAAGGAATTTTTAATTTCAAAAATTTTGTTAGCTTTATACTAGTATCGACTTCTGAAGGTAATATTTCAGAATACTTTGGAACTAAAGTTACATCGTCAAAGGTAAGAGCTTCTTTTATTGGAACCATATTCATTTATATACGATTCCTTTTAATTTTAAAGAGACTATCTAAGTTTTTTACAAATAATAAAACTTTCTTTTGAATCTTTTCGACTTGATTGAGGTTTAAAAACCTTAAGTTCTTTAAAAATTTTTTTTCCAGCTGCGACAATTTCATTGAATGATCTGCCCATAAAAATCTTTGAAATAAAGAAACCATTTGCAGAGATAATTTCTTTTGAAAAATTCATAGCTTCTATGCATAATTCACCTGTTTGAATAGAATCAATATCTTTAATTCCTGTCGTATTAACTGCCATGTCAGACATAATAACATCTGCATCTTTTTTTAAGCTCTCTTTAATTTTTTTTTGAGTATTAGGATCTGTAAAGTCACCCTTTATTTGAAAAGAATTTTCTATTTTCTCCATTTCTTTCAAATCTACTGAAATAATTTTTCCATTTTTTACAATTTTTGAAACGTATTGAGACCAACTTCCAGGTGCGGCACCAATATCTACTACAGTCATGCCACCTTTAAAAATTTTAAATTTTTCATTTATTTCGATCAATTTATAAGCAGATCTTGCTCTATAACCATCTACTTTCGATTGGCGGACAAATATATCTCTTCGTTGTTTATTTACCCAATTTTTTGAAATTTTATTTTTTTTCAATTAATTATTATTAAATCTTAAACTTTTTGAAAGTTTTTTATTAGTTAAAGTTTCAATTTCAATTTCAATACTCTTATCAACTCTCATGTCTTTACCATTTTTCCAAATTCCAGCTGCAAGATGAATAATTCCAATTTTGTAATTAGGTAAATATGGTTCAACAAAAGTGTTATTATTTTCATCATATTTAGGAAGTAAATTGCTGGTTATCCAATTACAATTCAGAGGTAAAAATTCTGTTTCTAAATTATCAATATACACGCTCATATTTATAGCTAATCCTTCAGAACCAAAAATATTTCCAGCTTTTAAAGTTTGTTCAAGATTATTTTGCCAGGATTTCCAAGCTTGAGAATTTTTTTCCAAAGAAAAAACACCAATATTTATATGAGGTGCAAATGCTAGCTTTCTTGCTTTATCATATGAAATTTTTGATTTAACTGCGTGTTTAAAATTTTGAGATTTTATAATGGCTAATTTACCCACTAACCAATTCACTTTAGAAGTAATTTTATATCCAGGACCTATTGTTTGAGTAATACCTAATTTACCATTCTCACAAGCTTTAAAATATAATTCAATGCATGCCCAATCATTCACCCAAGCATCACAATCTATCCATAAATATTTTTCATAACTTGGAAAATATTTTGGCAAGAATGCTCTAGAAACTTGACTTTTTAACCAATCCTTTCCTTTTATTTTGTTATTTGGAACTTCAATATCCCATTCAGCAGATTTAATTTCATCAACTTTATTATTAAGTTTATCTTTTTGTTCCTGAGTTAATCCTGCATCTAAAATACAAATTGCAATACTTTCGCTTTCTTTAAATCTTCGAATTGAATTAATCAGCTCCTCTAACAAAGGAAAGTAATTAGCATCAGCTAAAGATACGATTACATTTTTTTTCATTACAGCACGTCTTCAAGATCATCATCATCTTGAATTCTGTCATTTTCATGTTGTTTTTTAATCTTTTGATAGTGAATAAAGCTAATTGGTAACAACAATAGATAAATAACAGCACTTATGGCTATAACATTAAATGTATAAATTAGTAAAAGACCAAAAAATAAAACTATACTGAATAATAAAAAAATTGTTGTTCTTCTAGGAATGACGATCTTCTTAAAAGAATATGTTGGAAATTTACTAATTAATAAAAATGATGTTGTGATAAAGAAAATAGGAACTATCACATCATAATTTAGTTGATAAAAATCAAAACCACTTAAGCTTATTATCAATGGTGTTAAAACTAAAATTCCACCAGCTGGAGACGGAACACCCTCAAAAAAATTATCTCTCCAAGATGGTTCTTGGTTAGAGTTAACATTAAATCTAGCTAATCTTAATGCTACACAAATTACATAGACAAGACATAAAAGCCAACCAAATCTACCAAGAGTATTCAATTTCCAAAAAAACATGATAAATGCTGGGGCTACTCCGAAACTTATCATGTCAGTTAAAGAGTCTAACTCTTTACCTACTTTTGAAGTACCCTTGATCAATCTAGCAATTCTACCATCCAATCCATCAATCAATGCAGCAAAAATAATTGCGATTATTGCTAGTTCAAACCTTCCATCCAGTGCAAATCGAATAGATGTTAAACCAATACAAACTCCTATGAGAGTAAGCATATTTGGTAAAATTACTCTAGCACTTTTCTTATCACTTACGATTTTAAAATTTTTTTTTTGTGGTTCCATTTATTTTTTTGCTAATAGTGTCTCTCCTGCAATGGCAGTTTGTCCAATTTTAACTAAGGGTTCGTAATTTTCATAATAAACATCAGCTCTACTACCAAACCTTATCATGCCAATTCTATCTCCTTGTTTCAAATCTTGATCTTTATTCGACTCACATACAATTCTACGTGCAACTAGACCTGCAATCTGAACAACAACTATGTCATTATTATGTATATCTTTAATTTTATAATAGTTTCTTTCATTATCTTCACTTGCTTTATCTAGTGAAGCGTTTAAAAATTTTCCTGGTTTGTACAAAATTTCTTCTATCTTTCCAGTGCAAGGTATTCTATTTACGTGGCAGTCGAATACATTCATGAAGATACTGATTTTTTTAAATTTTTTATTTTCTAAACCAAGCTCTTTAGGTCCATCAACTTCTTCAACTTTTATTACCTCACCATCAGCAGGACTCACAAGATAATTATCGTCATTTATAATAACTCTATCTGGGTCTCTAAAAAAATAATAAACCCAAATAGTTAGAACTAAACCAACTAAAGCCAAGAAATTGCTGAAAGCATAAAAAATTATTGTGATTATTCCTGCAATCACCAAAAATTTATAGCCTTCTGCGTGTATCTTTGGAAATATTTTACTAAACATATTCTTCTATTTGATAATTTTTGATTAATATGTATATAAAATCGCGAAATTCAATTAATAAGATAATTAAATAAAAGTGAGCAAAATTAACGTAAAAAACCCTGTTGTAGAGTTAGATGGTGATGAAATGACCAGAATTATCTGGGAATTTATTAAGAATAAACTGATCCTTCCTTACCTTGATTTAGGTATCGAATACTACGATTTAGGTATGAAAAGTAGAGATGATACTGATGATCAAATCACAATTGACTCTGCAAATGCTATTAAAAAAATTGGCGTTGGAATAAAATGTGCAACTATTACACCTGACGAAGCAAGAGTAGAAGAATTCAAATTAAAAAAAATGTGGAGATCACCGAACGGAACTATTAGAAACATAATAGGTGGAACTGTTTTTAGAGAGCCAATAATTTGTTCGAATATTCCAAAACTTGTACCTTCATGGACTGACCCTGTGATCATAGGAAGACATGCTTTTGGAGACCAGTATAGAGCAACAGACTTTAAAGTTCCTGGTAAAGGTAAGATGGAAGTTAAATGGACATCTGAAGATGGTAAGAAAGAAATTAAATATGAAGTTTTTAATTTTACTGGACCTGGAGTAGCGTTGTCAATGTACAACTTAGATAAATCAATAGAAGACTTTGCAAGATCTTGCTTTAGTTATGGTCTCATTAAAAAATGGCCAGTTTATTTATCAACTAAAAATACTATTTTAAAAAAATACGATGGAAGATTTAAAGACATATTTCAAGAGGTTTTTGACAAAGAGTTTAAGAATAAGTTTGAAGAAAATAAAATCACTTATGAGCACAGATTAATAGACGATATGGTTGCATGCGCAATGAAATGGAGTGGAAAATATATTTGGGCATGTAAAAATTATGACGGTGACGTACAATCAGATACAATGGCCCAAGGTTATGGATCTTTAGGGCTTATGACCAGTACATTATTGACACCTGATGGAAAAGTAATGGAAGCTGAAGCCGCTCATGGAACTGTAACAAGACATTATAGAATGCATCAACAAGGAAAAGAAACATCAACAAATCCAATCGCCTCAATATTTGCTTGGACTAGGGGTTTGGCTCATAGAGGTAAATTAGATAATAATGAGGAATTAATTAAATTTTCAAATAAAATAGAGGAAGTTTGTATTGAATGTGTTGAAAGTGGTTCAATGACAAAAGACCTTGCAATACTTATTGGTCCATCTAGCAGATACTTAACTACTAACCAATTTTTAGATGAAATTGATGGCAGATTGAAAAAAAAATTAAATTAAAGATTTAATTTTTTCAAAAGCTTCATTGATCTTGTTTGGATCTTGTCCACCAGCTTGAGCAAAATCTTTTCTACCACCACCTCCTTGGCCACCAATGATTTCAGAACTTAATTTAACAAATTTGACAGCATCGAACTTATCAATCAATTTATTTGTTACACCAACCGCAACACCCACTTTTTCATCTTTATTAGCAAAAACTACAACAATTCCTTCACCTAATTGTTTTTTACCATCATCTACAAGTTTTCTTAATTCTTTAGGAGGAAGACCGTCTACTTTTTGAAATCTAATTTTTGTACCTTTAATTTCCTCATCCTTAATTTGATTTTTTGTTTTATCATTTAATATAACTTTGACAGACAAAGTTTCTAATTGTTTGGTTAAATTTTTAATTAACAATTTTTGATCTGATTGATCTATATTTGGTTTACCTCCTAATTCAATTATTTGTTTTGTAAGGTCCTTAATTAACTCCTCATTTTTTTCAGATGATTGATTGAGTAATTTTTCTTTATTCTTCAAAAAATCTTCTAATTGTTTATCTCTTAAAGCTTCAATTCTCCTTATTCCTGCTGCAATGGAAGACTGACTAGTAATTTTAAATTGACCAATATCACCTGTATTTTTGACGTGAGTTCCACCACAAAGTTCAGTTGAAAAATACTTTCCATCATCATCACCCATTGAAAGAACTCTTACTTCTTCGCCATATTTTTCACCAAATAAAGCTAAAGCACCATTTTCAACTGCTTCATCTGGTGTCATTAATCGTGTTTTAACGTCTGTTTTTTTAGATACCATTGAATTTACAAATTTTTCAATTTTATTGATTTCGTCTTCTGAAATAGGTTTCATATGGCTAAAATCAAATCTCAATCTACTTGGTTCAACTAAAGATCCCTTTTGAGTAACGTGTGTACCCAAAACTCTTCTCAAAGACTCATGTAATAAGTGTGTTGCTGAATGATAAGCCCTTGTATCATTTCTTCTTGTTTCATTTATTTTCATCTCAACACTATCATTCAATTTTATTGACCCACTAATTACTTTTCCATAATGAACAAAAAGATCTCCCAATTTTTTTTGTACATCTGTTACTTCAAATCTAAAATCTCCAGAAATAATTTCTCCAGTATCACCAACTTGACCACCCGACTCTCCATAAAAAGGTGTTTGATTAGTTATAATCATCCCTTCATCATTTGATTTTAAATCTTTAACTTCTTTATTATCTTTTAATAATGATAAAATTACTCCTTCAGCCTGATTTGTTTCATAACCCAAAAATTCTGTTGCACCTAATTTATCTTTAATTCCAAACCAAATATCTTCTACCGCAGCATCTCCTGATCCTTTCCAATTTTTTTTTGCAAGCTCTCTGCTTTCTTGCATTAGTGATTGAAATTTTTTTGTATCAATTGATAAAGATTTATTTCTTAAAATGTCCTCAGTGAGATCTAACGGAAATCCATAAGTGTCATATAATTTAAAAGCAACATCACCAGGAAGAACTTTATCTATTTTAGAAATTTCATCATTTAATATTTTTATTCCTCTGTCTAAAAGAATTAAAAATTTTTCCTCCTCCATTTTAAGAGTTTCTTTAATCAATGACTCTGCTCTATTTAATTCGGGATAGTTTCCTGACATTTCATTTTTTAATGTTTCGAATAAATTATAGAAAACAGGGTTCTTAGATCCTAACAAGTGTGAGTGTCTCATTCCTCTTCTCATAATTCTTCTAAGAACATAACCTCTTCCTTCATTTGAGGGTAATACTCCTTCAGCTAATAAAAATGAGCTTGCTCTTAGATGATCTGCAATCACTCTAAAACTTGCAATGTTATTTTCATCAGCTTTTACTTTTACCGTGTCTGATATAGATTCAATTAATTTTTTAAAATGATCACTTTTATAATTATCATGAGTACCTTGTAATAGAGCGGTAATTCTTTCCAAACCCATCCCTGTATCAACAGAAGGCTTTGGTAGATTAATTCTTTTGTCTTTTGAAATTTGTTCAAATTGCATGAAAACCAAATTCCAAATTTCTATATATCTATCTCCGTCTTGGTCTTTAGTTCCAGGCAATCCGCCAGATAATTGATCCCCGTGATCGTAAAAAATCTCTGAACAAGGTCCACATGGTCCTGTTTCACCCATGGACCAAAAGTTATCAGATGTAGAAATCTTAATTATTCTATCGTCTCCAAAACCTGTAATTTTCTTCCATAAATTAAAGGCCTCATCATCCTCGTTGAATACTGTAAAATAAAGCTTATTCTTATCAATACCAAAATCTTTAGTAATTAAATTCCAAGCAAGTTCAATCGCACGCTCTTTAAAGTAGTCTCCAAAAGAAAAATTACCTAACATTTCAAAAAAAGTATGGTGTCTTGGAGTATAACCTACATTTTCTAAGTCATTATGCTTACCCCCTGCTCT
>ENA-OSEY01002508-OSEY01002508.1-marine-metagenome-genome-assembly--contig:-NODE-2508-length-11827-cov-4.454298_pt1 | contig 11827 bp, 15 predicted proteins | sample MGYA00248465_ERZ534230 | MGnify/ENA primary metagenome ERZ534230 (study PRJEB26409, sample SAMN06344110) | marine metagenome | isolation source: Sea water from surface | place: Atlantic Ocean:Southern... | reverse complement strand
AATCATATCTAAAAGGAAAAAATATGTTTATAGCTAAATTAGTTTCTGTTTCAACAGCTCTTTCACTCCTATTAATCTCAAACTTTGCTAATGCAGAAAATTTTAATATTGAGATGTTAAACAAACTTGGAAAAGAGAGAATGGTTTATTCTGAGAAAGTTATTTCAATTAAAGTTAATGATGAAATTACTTGGAAGTCTGTAGATAAAGGTCATAATGTTGAATTTATAGGAATGCCAGCTGGTGTTTCTAAATATAAATCCAAAATCAGTAAGGATGCTAAATTCAAATTTACAAAGCCAGGTATTTATTTGTATCAATGCACACCGCACAAAGCTATGGGTATGATAGGTCTAGTTATTGTTGGTAATGATAAAAGTAATTTAGATAAAATTAAAAAAGTTAAGGTTTACGGGAAGTCAAAAAAACTACTAAAAGGTCTTTTAAAATCCATTGGTTAATTTTGACTTATTAGTACTTATAAAATAAGATAATTTATATATTTAATTGATACTTAAAACCATGAAACTGATATATGGTGAAACTTTAAATCTAGTATATTAGGAGATATATTTATGACTAATTGTTTTCATTTAGCAATACCCGCTGGTAATATTAAAACTGCTCTAAAATTTTATTGTGATATATTAGGATGTAAAACTGGAAATCAGGAAGAAGGTCGTTGGATTGATATTAATTTTTGGGGAAATGAACTAACGTTGCATGAAACCAAATCTAAACAATTTAGAGAAAGACATGATGTTGATATGGGTGACGTTTGTGTGCCTCATTTTGGAGTTCATTTGGAAGAAAATGATTTTGAAGAAGTAAAAAGAAGAATTGAAGCAAGTGATATAGATTATTTTGATAAACCTTATAGAAGGTTTATAGGTTCCAAGTTTGAACAAGAGACATTTTTTGTTGAAGATCCTAATGGGAATGTTCTCGAAATTAAAACAATGTCAAACCCTGAGGTTTTGTTTGAAACTGCCTCTTAATAATATGAATAATATTTTTTGTTCAATTTAAAATCTACATTTTTAATTATTAAATATAATCTACGATTTAATTATTCGATAGATTAGTTTAAAAACATAAAATATGGCCATACTAAAAAAAATTTTTAGATACCCTATAAAAGGTCTTTCTGGTGAAAGTTTAAACGAAACTTTATTAGAAAAAGATCAAGTTTTGTCTGGAGACCGTGAATACGCATTTGCTAGATCGCACATTTCGTTTGATGAAAAAAATCCAGTGTATTTAAGAAAAACAAACTTTCTAGCTTTAGTTAAAGAAGAAAAATTAGCTAAATTAAGTACAGAGTTTAATAGTAAATCAAAGAGACTAATTATAAAAGTTGATAAAAAAATAGTTTTAGACGAAATTCTTATTAATGAAATCAATATTAACAAAGTTGAAGTTTTTTTTCAGAAATATTTAAATTTAGGTAGCAATAACAAGCCAAGATTAGTTCAAGGAACAAAATATGAAAATGATAAAAATCTTAAACATTCATTTTCAGACCTTCCAGAAAAGGCTATTTCTATTATTAACTTAAACACAATTTCGGACTTTGAAAACAAAATTGGAAAAAATATTGATCCTTCTAGATTTAGAGCAAATTTGTTGATTGATAATATTGATCCTTGGAAGGAATTTAATTGGGTTGGTAAGAAAATTGAAATTGGGGATTGTATTTTAGAAGTTTTTAAAAGAACACAAAGATGTGCAGCAACTAATGTTAATCCAGAAAATGCCCTGAGGGATATTAACATACCAAATGAAATTAACTCTCATTTTGGTCACTTAGATTTGGGAGTTTATGCAAAGGTTAAAAAAACTGGAGTTATCTCAGTTAATGACAAGTTATCTTTAAATTAATTTTTATTTTTTATGAGGTATGAAATCAGTTCAACGCAACACAAAAATAAATTTAAAGAAATGGGGTTCTTTAAGTTTTGGTTTTATTCAACCCTATTTTTTGTAACATTCCCAATTTCGCTTTTATTTTGCTTGATATTCTTTGGATACAAAGAAACAAAACAGTTTGTTACTGTTTTAATTCAAGATTATGTTCAAACAATCTTAATAATTTTTATTTTGTCATTATCAATACTGATATTTATCTTTTACTATGTAATTTCACTATTTAATTAAATTAATGTATTTAGTACTTAAAACAATAAAGACATTCATTACAGTTTTATATATTTTAATTTTTTTAGTAATTTTTCTTTGCAAACATTCGTATGCTAAAGAGATTCGTATAGGTGTGGCTTCAAATTTTTTAATGCCTATGAATTTTATAAAACAAAATTTTGAGAATGAAAATAAGACTAAAATTTATCTATCAAGTGGTTCAAGTGGAAGTTTATACTCTCAGATAATAAATGGGGCACCATTAGATATTTTTCTTTCAGCTAATCAAGACTTTCCAAAAAAACTCGAAAATACAGTTAAAGGAGTTAAAGGAACAAGATTTACTTACGCAACTGGAAAGTTACTTTTGTTTAGCGCAAACAAAGATCTTTTTGATTTAACATTTCCAAATATAATTTTATCAGAAAAAATTAAATATGTTGGGATAGGAAATCCCAAATATGTACCCTATGGCGTGGCTGCTAAAGAAGTTTTAAAATCGCTCAAAGTTTTTAACAGATTAGAAAAAAAAATTATTTTTAGTAAAAATGTCAATCAAGTTTTTCTGATGAATTATTATGGTAATTTAGATATAGGCTTCATAGCGAAATCTGATTTTATTATTAAAAATAAAAAAGGGAAAGTGTGGGATATACCTCAGGATTTGTATTCACCTATAAATCAAGATGCAATTTTACTAAAATATGGAGAAAAAAAACCAGAGGCAAAAATATTCTTAAAATTTTTATCTTCAAAGAAGGTAAGGGATAAATTGGTCAGTTTAGGGTATATTGTTAATTAATTTTTCTTAAATTATTAATTTTTTGAATTATAGAAGATTCATTTTCACCCCAGGCTATTGTTCCTCTAAAATTGCCTAAGGCATCAATCATGAATACTGTTGCCGTATGGTTAAGAGTATAATTACTATTTGTAGTTTTGACAGCTTCATAAAACACTCCCCAATTATCTGCAAATTCTTTTATTTCAATTTTATTACCTGTTACACCAATAATATTACCATCAAAATATTGAATATAATCTTTAAGATGTTCTTTATTATCTCTTTTTGGATCTAAAGTGACAAAAATTATATTTATTGAATCATCGTTCGATGTAACTTCTTTTGTAATTTGTGATAAATCGGCGAGTGTTGTAGGACAAATCTCTGGGCAATTAGTGAACCCAAAAAATAATAAAGAAGGTTTATTTTTAAGTGTAGTACTTTTAAAAGCTTGTCCATTATGATCAATTAAATTAACGTCACTGATTATTTTTGATAATTTTTCTGGAGCATTTTTACGTGATAGATATTCTGCAAAAAGAAAAGTCATAATTAAAATAATAACGAAAGAAATAATTATTGATGAAAGTAAAATTAATTTTTTTTTTGCTAAATTCATTAGAAATCAGTTTCATAATTTTAAAACAAATGTTTTTACATTTTTATAGAAGTTTGTCATTTTATAATTGATATACAGTAGGATAAGATATTATTGAAAATCTGATTTTCTCTAGCTAAAAAAGGTAGTGACCAGGTAATTACAATAAAAGCCAATCCCCAAAAGACAAATAATAATAAATTTTTTCTATTCATTTTTTTTAAATTTTTGTAAATTTAGTTAAAAAATATAATAGGATATTTTTTAATAATTTAAAATATTTTGTACTAATACAGTTTCAATATGGAAGTCTAATGAGAATTTTATATTATATACTTTTTTTACTGTTCGCCTCACATAGTAGCTACGCTCTTGAATACTCATGCATAGACAAAAAACATGGCGACTTGTCTAAAATGACTGTAGATGGTGATTCTGTAAAATATGAAGATCAAAACGGTGAACCGTTAGAATATAAGATAGTAGAGAATTCTGAAATTGCATTAATGGCTATTAGTAAGGTTTCGGCAGAAGAAAATCCAATACTTAATTACGTATTTATAATTAAAGATAAATCATTGGCATTCAATGCTAATTTAAGATCTATAAATGATAACTATAATGAAATATTTACAAAAAATAAAATTTTAAAATGTATTGGGAATAATGACCAAAAAAATTAAATTGAAAAGATAAGTCTAGTAAAATAAAAATTATGGATAAAATGAATAAAGATCAAATCTCTATAAACGACTTTACAAAGTTAAATCTTGTTTTAGGAACAATTTTAGAAGCCTCCCAGAATGTAAAAGCAAAAAAACCTGCATATATTTTAAAAATTGATTTTGGAAAAACCATTGGTTTAAAACAAACTTCAGCTCAAATTACTAATTATTCATTAGAAGAATTAATAAATAGACAAGTTGTAGCTGTATGCAATTTGCCTTCAAAAAAAATTGCAGGTTTTACTTCAGAAGTACTTATACTTGGTGCAATCTCCGGTGAAGATGTTCACTTACTTCGTACAGATATTAAACTCGAAAATGGTACATTAATTGGCTAGAGAAAAAAAAGATATTTCTGAAATGCTAGGAATTATTCCTAGTTTGCACACACCCTTTAATGAAAAAAATGAAATTGATATAGTTAGCTTAAGGAAACTGATTGATCATACTGTAGAAACTGGATGTGCTGGTATGCTTGTGGGCGCTGTTGCAGGAGAAAATGGAAGTCTATCCTTTGATGAGAAAAAAATTCTATTAAATGAATGTGTAACTTATAATAATAATAGAATTCCAATCATTATAAGTTGCACTGCAAAAAATCAAATTGAAAGAATTGAGTTATCCAAAAATGCAAAAGAATTAGGGGCTGATTGGATATTATGTCAAGCACCTGAAAATATTTTTGGTGATGAATTAGTGCAATGCTTTTATGAAATCGCTGAAGTTGGGCCTGATAATCTTATGATACAAGATTTATCATGGACAGGTTATGGAATGAGTGATGAAGATATAATTTTATTAAATAAAAACGTTAAAAAATTTAAAAGTTTGAAAATTGAAGTTCTTAATTCTGGTCCAAAATATACAAGAGTTTTCAATATTACTAACAACCAGTTACATCTGAGTGGTGGATGGGCAATTATGGGTATGATTGAAGCTTTGAATAGAGGGGTACATGCCCTAATTCCTTCAACTATGGAGGTTATTTATAACAAAATCTATAAATTATATTTAGAAAATAAAATGGAAGACTCTAGAAGATTGTTTTCTCAAATTTTACCAATTTTATCTTTTACTCACCAACACATAGATATATCTATAAAATTTTCAAAAATGTTAAGAGTTGAAGAAGGAATTTTTACTACTAGTATCTGCCGAGAACCAATTAAGAATTTCGATCAATTTCAGTTGAATGAAGCTAGTTTACATATAAGCGAAATACTGGAATTACAAAACCAATTAATAAATAACTAAACTTTTTTTTATTAAGTCGTTTAATAACATACAAAGTAATTATTATATATTCCTCCTTATTTAAATAGAGACCTAAGCGTCTCTATTTTTTTGTTGTTATAAATTTCTATTAACAATATACAATAATTCTGATTTTCATATCGAGTTATTTATGCAAAATAATGTTCTTTTTGGAATTACCCTTATGGTTATTACAACGTTTATGTTTTCAAGCATGGATGGAGTGTCTAGATATTTAGCTGAAAACAATAATGTTTTTACACTTGTTACAATGCGTTACTGGTTTATAGCTTTTGTAATGATAGTCACATGTTTGTTCATAAAAAATCGTGTTTCAGATATTTTAAATACAAAGCAACCTTATATTCAATTCTCTAGAGGTGTAATTCTTTCTCTAAATAATTGCTTAGTTGTTTATACATTCACTTTGTTGGGGTTAGTTGAGACACATGCAATTATTGCATGTTACCCATTGATAGTTGCAGGTTTATCAGTCCCGTTTCTTGGTGAAAGATTTGGCTGGAGGAGGTGGATGGCAATTTTTACAGGTTTCATTGGCGTAATCATAATTTTAAGACCAAATACAAATGTGATTACAGAAGGGTCTATATTTGCAATAGTTGGAGCTATAATGTTTGCTGTTTATCTTATTTTAACTCGATATGTTTCCAGATCTGATACAGCAATAACAAGTTTTTTTTGGACGGGTATTGGTGGCACAGTAACAATGAGTCTAATAAGTCTTTTTATGTGGGATAATATATTAAAAGAAGATTATTTATGGCTTCTTTTAATGTGTGTATTAAGTGCAGGTTCTCATTTTATGATGGTAAAAACATTACAAGTGGCAGAAGCCTCAGTTGTACAACCTTTTTCTTATCTTCAATTAGTTTTTGGATCAATTATCGGTGTAACAATTTTTTCTGAAAGTATAGATCTAATGATTATTGTGGGTGCATTGATAGTTATTGGATCAGGACTTTTTACAACATGGCGTGAATATAAAATTAAACACAACATTTAACATATAAACTTTTTGACAAATCTTTTAATTAATGGATTCATTAAAGTCTACAAAAGGTTTGATCATGTCAATTGAATTTAACGGTAAGACTTCAGTTAAACATCCAATACCAGAAACAATGAAAGCATGGGTCTTAGGAAATCCAGACCAGCTGATGTTAATTGACAAACCTATCGTTATGCCAGGTAAAGCAGAAGTTTTAGTAAGGATTGACGCTGTAGCTATTTGTGCAACAGATCTTGATGTGATAAGTCATGGACCGCCAGCTCTAATAGAAGGTGGATTACCATTTAATAAAAATTTCACTCCTGGACACGAGTACATGGGTACAGTTGTGGCATTAGGCCCTTCAGTTGATGAATTTGATATTGGCGATAGGGTGACGGTAGAAATTCATTCTGGTTGTGGTCAATGCAAAAGATGTAGGATGGGAATGTATACTTCATGCCATAACTATGGTCTGAACTATGGAAATGTAAATAAAGGTCACAGAGCAAACGGCTTTACAACAGATGGTGGCTTCAAACAATATGCTGTAAATAATATAAACACACTTATAAAAGTTCCAGACAGTATGACTGATGAAGAAGCAACTTTAGTAGTTACAGCAGGAACAACAATGTACGGTCTCACCGAATTAGGGGGGTTAATCGCTGGAGAAAGTTTAGTTGTAATAGGTCCTGGTCCCATTGGCTTATTAGGAGTTGCTGTAGCTAAAGCTTTGGGTGCGGGACCAGTAATCTTAATTGGTACAAGAGATAGTAGGCTAGAAATAGGAAAAAAGCTTGGAGCGGATTATACTTTGAATGTAAAAAATGAAAAAGATATAGTTCAAAGTGTAAAAAACATTGTTGGAGAAAAAGGTGCTGACTATGTAATTGAGTGTGCAGGAACAAAAGAAGCCTTGAATGATGCAATTATGATGACTAATAGAGGAGGGAAAATATGTCTCGCCGCATTCCCTCATAAACCAGTTGAAATAAATATTCCACATATGGTTATTAATAATATTTACATGTTTGGAATAAGAGGTGAAGGTAAAAGTGCTACTCACAGAGCTATGCAATTTATGAAAGAAAAAAGATTTAATGCAAACCTAGTACACACTCATACTTTTAAATTATCAGATCTACCTACTGCTTTAAAGTATGCAAGAGAAAGAATAGATGATGCAATAAAAATAGTGATCAAACCATGGAGTTAATAATTTTTAAATTTTAGAATTAATAGGAGAAGATAATGTGGGCTGTGACCAGATCAATCAAGTTTCAAAATAAATTGGCAAAAGAGGCTATAATAAATGCTCTAAAAAGTAGGAGTAAAGATATGTTTCAAGATGGAGATATGATAATTAGAGCTTTTATAAATGTTACCGAAAACTCAATAGAGATATTTCATCTTTTCAAAAATAAGGAATACGTAAACAAACAAAGGGCTGGGTGGACTAATCAATTTTGGCAAGATATTCGAGAAATGGGAGGAACAGTCTCATTTACAGAAGGAGAATGTGAGGTTGAATACTCTCCCAGAATTGATTTAAAAGATTTTAGTAAAATAGAATAAATATAAATTTTTTTGGCATATAATTTGCAAAACTCACTATGAAGGGAATAGCTTTTTAAAATCTCCACGATTATCCTAAATAAGGTAAATAATTAGAGCTATTCCCTATTTTTTACTGAACTACTTTACCAATGAATGGTAAATGCCTGTTATCTTGAGCATAATCAATTCCATAACCAACTACAAACTCATCTGGAATATCAAAACCAACCCATTTACTTTCAATATCAGTTTCCCTACGTGAAAACTTATTCAATAGACAACAAACTTCTAAACTTTTTGGCTTTCTACTTTTAAGTAACTTTATAACTTGGTTTAGTGTATGACCAGTATCAATAATATCTTCTACTAATAGCACATCTAAGTTTTTTATATCTGTATTTAAATCTGTTAATATTCGAATATTATTTGAAGATTGCATTGAGTTTCCATAGCTGGAGGCAGTCATAAAATCAACTTCAACTGGTATCTTTAGTTCTCGAACTAAATCTGCGATAAATACAAAAGAACCTCTTAATAATCCAACAACTAATAGTTTATCTGTATTTTTGTAAAAAAGGTTTACCTCTTTACCTAATTCAATAATTCTTTTTTTTATTTCTGTCTCTGAAATTAATGTATCTACAGAATAAGGCTTTATGTTTTTTTTCATTCTAATTACTCATGGTAACTTTATTAAAACGCAATATACTTTATAATAATAATTGGTATAAAAAAATAAAATTATTTATTTGGTAAGGAGTAAAAATTGTTAATATTAATAGCTGCAGCCATATTAAGCTTCATGATGTTTTTTCCCATAGTTGTAGCAACTTCAGTTTTTAAAGTCCTAGACGAAAAACAATCATCTAAATTTCTAAGAATTTTCTTTCCTAAATATTATCTGTTTGGTTTTGTTTTGAGCTTAATAGGCCTTATTCTTTCCATCTATTATGAAAATAAATCCTCAATATTAATTTTTTTACTTATTATGATTGGATTTATTTTCTCAAGACAAGTTTTAATGCCAATGATAAATAAAGCTAAAGATTTGAATAATGAAAACAAATTTAACAAATTACATAAGTTTTCAGTTTTTATAAATTTTCTGCAGATAATTGGATGTATATTTTTGTTAGTAAATTATCTGAAATAATAATGAATTAAGGACTAATTTTAATGAGGACAAATGTTGTTATAGTTGGAGGTGGTCCATCAGGGTTGCTTTTATCAAGACTTTTGTCAGTTGATGGGATTGATAATATAGTTCTTGAAAAACAATCTGAAGAACATGTCATAGGTAGAATCAGGGCTGGTGTTTTGGAAAATGGTACAATTGAAATGCTTGAGAAAGCAGGCGTTTCAGACAGGCTTAAAAAAGAAGGTTTTAATCATGATGGCATACAGCTCTCATTCAAAAATTATGGATTTAGAATTAATTTAAAACAATTAACTAATAAACATGTAACAGTTTATGGACAAACTGAAGTAACAAAAGATTTATACAGAATAATAAAAAAAGAAAATGGTAAAATAATTAACAACGCAGAAGATGTTCTTCCTCAAGCCATTGACACTGATAAACCATTTGTAACATATAAAAAAAATGGTGTAGAAAAAAAGATTATGTGTGATTTGGTCGCAGGATGTGATGGATTTCATGGAATAAGTAGAAGTATAATTCCAAAATCAATAATTAAAACTTATGAGAGAACATATCCTTTCGGATGGTTGGGGATTTTGTCAGAAACACCACCTGTAAGTGATGAATTAATTTATGCAAATCATGGTAATGGTTTTGCTTTGGCCTCAATGAGAAACGAAAATTTAAGTAGATATTATATACAGACTTCGTTAGATGAAAAAATAGAGAATTGGTCAGACAAAAAATTTTGGGATGAATTAAAAAAGAGACTTCCAACTGAAGCATCAGATACAATTATAACTGGAAGCTCCATTGAAAAATCTATAGCACCACTTAGGTCTTTTGTTTGTGAGCCGATGAGTTGGGAAAAATTATTTTTAGTTGGAGATGCCGCACATATCGTGCCCCCTACTGGAGCGAAAGGGTTAAACTTAGCAGTTTCAGATGTACACTATTTGCACAACGCTCTGAAAAATTATTATAAATTTAATACAAATGATGATTTAAAAATGTATTCAAATAATGCCCTTTCTAGAGTTTGGAAAGCTATTAGGTTTAGTTGGTGGATGACTACAACTTTTCATAAATTTCCTGATCAATCTTCTTTTGATCAACGAATTCAAGATTCTGAAATAGAGTATTTGGAAAATTCTGTTGCATCCCAAAGAGTTTTGGCAGAAAATTATGTTGGTTTACCTTACTAAAACTAATAAAATACATTTCTTAAAACTTAGGCAAAAGCATGAATGTTAAATCATTAGTAAAAAGAAATTATAAAAAACAACCAGAAATAGATTTTCCCGATTATAAATCTAGTACTTTTAGGGCTCCAAAGAATAAAAAAATTTCAATACCATCCAATAATTCAGAGATTTTCGGGCCAATATTTAATAAAAAAATTATAGGTAAGTTAGATAATGACCTTACATTAAATTTTTCCAAAAACAAAATGTCCCCGCTTGGTCATAAAATTATTGTCCATGGAACTGTTTCTGATCAATTTTCCAATCCAATCAAAGGTGCGTTAATAGAAATTTGGCAAGCTAATGCTGCTGGTAAATATTTACATCAGGACGATAAAAATCCTGCACCCATTGATCCTAATTTTTCAGGTTGTGGGCGTTCTTTAACTTCATCAGATGGCTCCTACGAATTTTTAACTATTCAACCTGGACCATACCCTTATCCAAATCGTGGGATAGAGTGGAGACCAATGCATATTCATTTTTCAATATTTGGGGAAAGCTTTGGACAAAGGTTAATTACACAAATGTATTTTGAAGGTGATCCACTGATAAACCTATGTCCAATGGTAAATTCTATTGCGGATGAGAAAGCAAAAAAGAGTTTAGTTGGAAAATTAGATACTTCGCGATCAAACATTCAAAACATATTAGCTTACAAATTTGATATTGTGTTAAGAGGAGTAAAACAAACATACTTTGAAAATAGACAAGAAGGGCTTTAACTTGAAAAACTCTAAAAATATTCTTGATGAAACTCCTTTTCAAACAGCTGGTCCATTTCTTCATATAGGTTGCATGCCAAATAAAATAAAAATAAATAATTTATATAAAAATGATTTGGGTGAGGTGCCATTTAAAAATAAAAATGAAACAGAAATGATAACTGTCGAAGGTTCAGTCTTTGATGGAAATGGTATTGCATTAGACGACGTGATGCTAGAAACTTGGCAATGTGACGAAAATGGCCAATTTCTTGAAGACAATGGGTTTGCACGATTTATTCCAGATAAATTAACAAAACAATTTAAGTTATTTACAGTTAAACCTGGACAAGTTCAAAATCTTAATGGGAAAAATCAAAGCCCACATATTTGTTTATCAATTTCATCTAGAGGTCTAAATATGACTTTAAATACTAGAATATACTTTGAAGGTGATGATTTGATAAACGATCCAATTTTATCTATGATAAAAAATAATAAAGGAAATATTCACAGCCTTGTAGCAAAAAAGATTAAAAAAAATCTTTATATTTTTGATGTATTTTTACAAGGCGATAAAGAAACAGTTTTTTTTGATGTGTAAATATAATTTAATGTGGAGAAGTTAATTGGGTAGATCTAATTTTATGATGAATTACTACAAAAACT
>ENA-OSEY01002507-OSEY01002507.1-marine-metagenome-genome-assembly--contig:-NODE-2507-length-11830-cov-2.111206_pt1 | contig 11830 bp, 7 predicted proteins | sample MGYA00248465_ERZ534230 | MGnify/ENA primary metagenome ERZ534230 (study PRJEB26409, sample SAMN06344110) | marine metagenome | isolation source: Sea water from surface | place: Atlantic Ocean:Southern... | reverse complement strand
TTGGAAATACCTCATTCTCTGAGATGAGTATTAATACTGAAAAATGGTTTTCATCTGACTGGGCCTTAAAAAAAGGTCTTTATACTGAGGTATTTGAAAATAATGAACTCATGGATAGTGAAATTGAACTGTTTACACAAAGAATATCTAATTACAATCCTGAGGCTATGAAGAGATTGAAAAAAATCTTTTGGAAAGATACTGATCATTGGGATAAATTACTTGAACAAAGAGCTGAAGACAGTGGTATCTTAGTTTTATCTGACTTCACAAGAAATGCTATAAATAATTTTAAGAACAAATAAAATTGAAAGAGGAAACATTACTTCAAGCTTTTAATTTAATGTCTCAGTCAATAATTCTAACTGAGCTCTATGAAAAAAATAAAGAGATTACCTCTAAATATGTACACGCAACATCTAGAGGGCATGAAGCAATACAAATTGCTCTAGGCATGCAACTTAAACCATTTGACTGGGTATCTCCTTACTACAGAGATGACTCTTTACTTTTATCAATTGGTATGACTCCATATGAACTGATGCTTCAACTTCTGGCTAAATACAATGACCCTTTTTCAGCTGGAAAAACTTATTACTCTCATCCTTCACTAAACGATCATGATAAACCTAAAATAATACATCAATCATCCGCTACAGGAATGCAAGCTATTCCTACTACTGGCATTGCTATGGGAATTAAGTTTAAGGAAAAAACATCATTAGAAAAACCAAAGAAAAATTTCGAGCCTGTAGTTGTTTGCTCAATGGGTGATGCTTCAATCACTGAAGGGGAAGTTGCTGAAGCCTTTCAAATGGCATCATTGAAACAATTACCTATTTTATTTTTAGTTCAAGACAATGAATGGGATATTTCAGCCTATTCTGATGAAACAAGAGTATGTAACGCGCATGAATATTCCAAGGGTTTTGGACTAGAGTCTTATTCAATTGACGGGACAAATTTTATCAAATGTTTCAATACAGTTGAAAAAATTCTAAAAAAAATTAGAAAGGATCGTAAACCAGTACTCTTACATGCAAAAGTTCCGTTACTAAATCATCATACTTCAGGAGTTAGAATGGAATGGTACCGAGATGATATAGATGAATCAAAAAAAAGAGATCCTTTTCCTAAACTTAGAAAAGAACTGGTTAAACTAAATGTCGATGATGCTTATTTAAATGAAATATTTGAAAAACATAAAAAAATCATAAATGATCAATTCTCTAAAGCAGTTGCAGCTGATGATCCTAAGCCTGAATGTATTTTTGATAACATCTTTGCTGAAAATAAAATAAAAGAAGAAAAGGGCAATAGAGAACCAACAGACAATGATCCAGTATTAATGGTTGATGCTGCTCTTTTTGCCATAAAAGAGATTATGCTTGATCATCCTGAAGCACTTCTTTATGGACAAGATGTTGGAAAAAGACTTGGCGGCGTATTCAGAGAAGCAGCAACTCTAGCTCAGCAATTTGGTGATGAACGTGTTTTTAACACACCAATACAAGAGGCTTTCATACTTGGTAGCACTGTAGGTATGTCTGCTGTTGGTTTAAAACCAATTGTAGAAATACAATTTGCAGACTACATGTGGCCTGCACTAAATCAACTATTCTCTGAAGTTAGCAGGTCTAATTACTTGTCGAACGGAAAATGGCCTGTGAGCACTGTAATAAGAGTTCCCATTGGAGCATATGGTAGTGGAGGTCCCTACCACTCATCTTCAATAGAATCTGTGCTGACATCAATTAATGGAATAAAAATAGCATATCCATCAAACGGTGCAGATCTTAAAGGTCTAATCAAATCAGCATTTTATGATCCAAACCCTACCGTCATTTTAGAGCACAAAGGACTATACTGGAGTAAAATAAAAGGTACTGAAAAAGCAAAAACTATTGAACCAGATAAAGACTATATTTTACCTTTTGGCATCGCTAGAACAGTAAAAACAGCAGAAGAAAATGAGAATAATAAAATATCAATTATTACTTACGGTATGGGAGTTTATTGGTCTGAAAATCAATATACTAAAGATTTAAAAAATATTGAAATTATTGATATTAGAACATTATCACCTATTGATTACGATTCCATTTTTAATTCAGTTAAAAAATGTGGTAAATGTATTGTAGTAACTGAAGAGCCCAAAAATAATTCATTTGCCCAAGCTCTATCAGGCTCTATTCAAGAAAATTGTTTTGAGTATCTTGATGCACCAATTAAAGTAATTGGTTCAGAAAATATTCCAGCAATTCCATTAAACTCTAATTTAGAAAAGAGAACATTGCCAAGTGCAGAAAAAGTTAATCAAGCCATTAATGATCTAATAAACTATTAAAAATAAAGCCCTCCAATGAGGGCTTTAATATTTAAGAAAAGAAACTAGTATTATTTATCCTCATTTACTTCTTCAAAGTCAACATCTGTTACATCATCTGATGACTCAGACTTTTTCTCATTAGCCTCCGGATTGGGATTACCTGTGTTTCCTCCAGCTTCTTGAGTCGCCTTGTACATTTGTTCAGATGCATTTTTCCAAGCTTCATTAATCTTCTCCATCGCAGAGTCAATCAAAGCTAAATCTTTGCTCTCATGTGCTTTTTTAAGCTCCTTTAATGAATCCTCGATAGGTTTCTTTTTATCATCAGAAAGCTTGTCTCCATAATCTTTTAACTGTTTTTCAGTTTGAAAAATCATGGCATCCGCAGAATTTATTTTATCAGCAGTCTCTTTAGCTTTATTGTCTGCATCTGCATTTGCTTCAGCTTCCTTCTTCATCTTTTGAATTTCTTCATCAGAAAGTCCTGAAGAAGCCTCAATTCTAATCTTCTGTTCTTTTCCAGTAGCCTTGTCTTTAGCAGATACATTTAGTATCCCATTAGCATCAATATCAAAAGTAACCTCAATTTGTGGTACTCCTCTTGGTGCTGGTGGTATATCAGCTAATTGAAACCTTCCAATAGTTTTATTATCTGTTGCCATTGGCCTTTCTCCTTGTAACACATGAATATCAACAGCAGGCTGATTATCTGCTGCAGTAGAAAAAACTTCTGACTTTTTAGATGGAATAGTAGTATTTGACTCAATTAACTTTGTCATCACTCCTCCCATTGTTTCAATACCTAAAGAAAGTGGTGTAACATCGAGCAATAAAACATCCTTTACATCACCAGTTAGTACACCTCCTTGAATAGCTGCTCCAACGGCGACAACTTCATCAGGATTTACGCCCTTAGAAGGAGCTTTTTCAAAATACTTTTCTACAACTGATTGTATGGCAGGTATTCTAGTTGATCCACCAACTAAAATTACTTCATCAATGTCAGATGGACTTAATCCAGCATCTTTCATTGCTGCTTTACATGGTTTAATGGTATTTTGTATGAGCTCATCTGCTAATTGTTCAAACTGAGCCCTGGTTAGTGTCCTAACGAGATGCTTCGGTCCTGAAGCAGTAGCAGTAACATATGGAAGGTTAATTTCCGTCTGAGATGAAGATGACAATTCTACTTTTGCTTTCTCAGCTGCTTCTTTTAGTCTTTGTAAAGCCATTGGATCATCTCTTAAGTCCATGTTTTCATCTTTTTTGAATTCTTCAGCCAACCAATCAATAATAACTTGATCAAAATCATCACCACCTAGGTGAGTATCTCCATTTGTTGACTTTACCTCAAAAACACCATCTCCTAGCTCTAATATAGAAATATCGAAAGTACCTCCTCCTAAATCAAAAACCGCAATCGTTCTATCTTTATCAGATTTATCTAGACCGTATGCCAAGGCAGCAGCAGTTGGCTCATTAATAATTCTCTTTACTGTCAAGCCGGCTATTTCTCCGGCCTCTTTAGTTGCTTGTCTTTGCGCATCGTTAAAGTATGCAGGAACTGTTATTACAGCCTCACTCACTGATGTACCAAGATAATCTTCAGCTGTTTTTTTCATTTTTTGAAGTACCATAGCAGATATCTCCTGAGGTGTGTATTTTTTACCGTCAATATCAACTCTTGGTGTATTATTATCTCCTTTTACTACTTTATATGATACATTTTTTATTTCTTTTGCCATTGATGAAAAACTTTCACCCATAAATCTTTTTATTGAAGAAATAGTTTTTTCAGGGTTGGTAATTGCTTGTCTTTTAGCGCTATCACCTATTTTTCTATCACCCCCATCAATAAAGGCAACAATTGAAGGAGTAGTTCTTGCTCCTTCAGAGTTGGGTATAACTACTGGCTCACTTCCCTCCATTACAGATACACATGAATTAGTAGTACCTAAATCAATTCCTATTATTTTACTCATTTTATTAATTTTTAAAGTTCAATAAAACATTTATGCAAAATTTATGCCATGACTTTAAAAATATTAAAATATGTCAAAAATGCAGTTTTATATAAATTAAAGAAGATATTATTATGCCAATAAGTCAGTTAAGGAATAAAATTTAGGCCTGATAGTTCAACCGAAAGGCCCTGATGAGTTGCTTCACTAAGTTGTAAATTGTCAATATAGTGGTTATATCTTGAAGTGAAGATTCCAATGCCATTGTCTATATTGGTAAAAGTGGGTCTTTGTTGAGATATACCACTGAGTGGCTCATTAATCTGCATGTATGTGTATAAATCTTGAGTTGCAGCTGCTATTTGAATATCAACACCTACGACTTTTCTTTCGTAATCAGGATTTTCACCGTTGTTTATATTTTTATTGATCTCTACTTCAAGCTTGGAAAAAAATTGTTGCCCACTAATAACTTGAGATATCTCTTGATTGCCGTCAAAGGGTAGAATTGGTAGTATCCACTCAAACTCTTGAATATTTGCTATCACTCCTGCTGAATCATTTCTGTATCTTACTAACATTTGTAGTTGATATATTTGAGCATTACTTGCGTGAGACCAATTAATAGAAGTCGATGTGAATTCTCCCCCGTTGTAGAAACCAAGTCTGTAGAATGAGGGAAATGATGTGGTAACATTAATATTATCTATTAGCTTTGTTCTTGAGGTGACAATGTTTCCAGAGCTAGTGTTAATAATTTTTAATAAATATTCTCTATCTGCTCTTAAGAAGTTTGTATCAGAAGTTTTGTAAATAATATTATCATCAGTATAAAATTCACCATTGTCTTTTGGCATAATTGTATCAACTAAATCTATTGAATCAAGGAGCTCATAATTGATCGAAGATGAGGTCATCTTTCTCATTTTTATTAACCTTACCAACAAATCTGAAGGATTGTAATTTGAAGAATCTGATATTGAGGCCATAACTAAAGCATCCTGTTCACCTAAAAAAGCTTTATTAATTCTAACGAACTGTTCTTCCTGACTTTGATCTAAAATTCCATGAACTACCATTAACTCTTGCCAGTCAGCATTGATTTCAAATTCCGTTTCGCAAGAAAATAAAAGAATAGTTGATAAAAGGAATAATATTTTTTTCATATCAAGTGCAAAGTTATTTTATTTTGATTAATTCATTGTTCAATATTTGTAAATTTGTCTAAATACAATTTATTATGAAAATCATTAAAATCTCTTTAATATTCTATTTTACAATAATTTCTTTTCAATCCTATAGCCAGACAATTCAAAAGAGTGAATTTACAATTGAGCTTCTAAATGAAGATTTTGAATCTGAAAATAATTACTTTCCAACAACAACTGACTATGATACATATTTACTTGTTGACAATGGAGACTACCTTGTTAGTAGAAACATTAATAAAAGTCAATTTATTAAATTAAATATTGGAGCTGTAAAAGACTATAGTTTAGAAACTAGTATTCGCATCGGACCGTCCAAAAATTCGTCATCAGGTATAGTATTATGTGCTAATGAAAAAAACATGCTTGTTTTTGAAATCAATGGTAAAAGAGAATATAGAATATTTAAGTCATACAATGATGAGATTAAATTCCTTACAGGTGAAAAGAAAAATGGATGGGTTAAAACCAAAAAACTCAAAAGAGCAGATCGAATAAACAAAATTTCTGTATTGAAAAGTGGAGATAATTTTGAATTTTACTTCAATGAATATTTTATTCTATCAAAGACTATTGCGTTTGAGAACAGTGAGCTAATGGGAATACACATTAATGGAAACTCAAAAGCTAGATATGGATTTTTTAAATTGATGTCCAACAAAGTTGTTGAGCTAATTGACAATAATCAGTTAACTGCTGAAATTAACGATAAATTAGATGAAACATCTACTGATGATAATAAAAGCGTGATTAATTTTAAATCAAATAATTTAGAAATTGAAAATCAAAAAAAGCAAATAGACGAATTATCTCAAAATGCATTATTATCTAGTGAAAAAATATCTGCTTTAAAATCACAAATTGATGAAATGTCTCAAGCCTCTTTAATTGCTAATCAAAAAATCAGAAAACTAGAAAATGAACTAGAGTTAAAATCTCAGGATTTGATGGGTTGGGAAGTATCTTTTAATGACTTAAATGAGAAAGTTAAAGAATCAAACAAAATAATTTCAAATCTAAAAAAGGAAAAAAATGATTTGAGTGATAAAAACTCGAAATTTATTAATGAAATTGAAGATTTAAGTAAAAAAATTGGGAGTTTAGAAAGTGAAAAAAAATCACTTAATAGTGAGGTGATTGACATTAGCAACAGTCTGGCCTCATCCAAAAAATCTAGTGATGATTTAAATAAAAATTTAAAAAATCTAAACTCCAAGCTTAAAAAGCTCAAAGATGTTGAGAAAAAGTTTAAAGTATGTGAGAAGTCCGTTTTAAAGCTCTCTTCTCAGATTAAAGATTTGGAATCAAGAATTCAAGTTCTTGATAAAAGTAAAACTCAGCTTGAAAATGAAAACAAAATGCAGGCTATGAGTCAAAATAAACTTATCAATGAAAAAAATAATCTTCAAGAGACAATAACCTCTTTGAAGGAATCAAATGATGAGCTAAATAAGACCTTATCAAAAAAGAGAAATGATTATTTAAAGCTTAAAGATGCGTTTGTTTACATGGAATTTGAAAAAAATGGCATAGAATCGATGAAAGATGCGGAAATGGAAACAAAAGATGTAATTGTAGACCATGATAAGAAAAATAATGTAAAAGACTCATACTTTACAGTGAACCTTGGAGTATTACTTACACCAAAATCCAATAAATTCAGAGATGCTCCTGATTTATGGATTATGAATAATGAAAATAATACTTTTTCTTATATGAGTAAAAAGTTTAATATCATGAACGAAGCAACTGAGCATATGAACAATCTAATATCTGCTGGCTACAGAGATTTATCTGTTGTTAAAATTGATTAAAATGAAAAAGAAGGAATATAAAAGAATAACTACCAATTCTTTGCTTGAGATGAAAAAAAGTAAAGAAAAAATCTCAATGCTAACTGCGTATGATTATACATTAGCTAGAATTGTTGATTCCTCAGGTATCGACATCCTTCTTGTTGGTGATTCAGCTTCAAATGTAATGGCAGGCCATGAAACAACCTTGCCAATTACTCTTGACCAGATGATATACCATGCTTCATCAGTTGTTCGAGCAATCAAAAGATGCCTTGTAGTTGTTGATTTACCTTTTGGCACTTATCAAGGAAACTCAAAAAAGGCGCTTGCTTCAGCAATTAGAATAATGAAAGAAAGTGGAGCCCATTCAGTAAAGCTTGAAGGAGGAGAAGAGATCAGTGATTCCATTAAAAGAATATTGACCGCAGGAATACCTGTGATGGGACATCTTGGCCTTACTCCTCAATCTATCTATAAATTTGGTACATATACTGTTAGAGCTAAAGAAAATGCTGAGGCAAAAAAACTAATTAATGATGCAAAACTTCTTGAAAAAGCAGGTTGCTTTGCAATTGTACTAGAGAAAGTGCCTGCTGATTTAGCAAAAAAAGTAGCAAGTGAGCTGGAAATACCTGTCATTGGAATAGGAGCTGGAGCAGATGTAGACGGTCAAGTACTTGTATTACATGACATGCTTGGAATGAATAATGAATTTAGCCCAAGATTTTTAAGAAGGTATTCAAATTTGTTTGAGGAAATAAACAAAGCTACTACCAATTATATTAATGATGTAAAGTCAGGTTCTTTTCCAAACGAAAAGGAACAATACTAATGAACAGAATCATATATGAGGATAACCACCTCATTGCTGTTACTAAGAGATCTGGTGAAATTGTCCAAGGTGATAAAACCGGCGATAAACCGCTTTCTGAAGAAATCAAATCATATCTAAAAACTAAATATAAAAAACCAGGCAATGTGTTTTTAGGTACAATTCATAGACTTGACAGACCAACTAGCGGTATAGTTTTATTTGCAAAAACTAGTAAAAGTCTTTCTAGGATGAATGAATTATTTAAAAATAAGAAAGTTCAAAAAACCTATTATGCAATAACTGAAGACATGCCTAATAAAGAAAAAGGAGTAATAATTAGTTTACTCAAAAAAAATCAAAAGCAGAACAAATCATACATCACTAAATTAGATGATGGAAAAAAATCAGAGCTCGAGTATGAGCTTATTGAAAAACTTCAAAATTATTTTCTAATAAAAGTAAAACCAAAAACTGGCAGACATCATCAAATAAGAGTTCAACTTTCCTCAATTGGATGTAAAATTAAAGGAGATGTTAAATATGGAGCTAAGAGGGCAAATAAAGATAAAAGTATTTGCTTGCACTCATACTCCATATCATTTGTTCATCCAGTCAAAAATGAATTAATCAATCTTAATTGTGACTTTCCTAAAAATGATATTTGGAAATTTACAAGCTTATAGGGTCAATATCAACTTCAAGATTTGTTTTTCTATTAATCTTTTTGTTTTCAAATCTTTGTATGATCTCTTTTAAAATATTCTTTGCCTTTGATACAGAAGCATTTCTTTCAATTTTAATCATAAATCCAATGATATTATAATCTCTTATTTTAGAGATTTGAGGTTGCATTGGCCCAAGAACCCTATGACCAAAAGTATCTTTTAAAGCTTTTGACAGATATGATGATGATACATTCAATTCATTAATACTTCTTGATTTCAACTTAATTCCAATTATTCTTGTATAAGGTGGATAATTAAAATCTTTTCTTTGATTTAATTCTCTTTCAACCATTGAACTGAAATTATTCATCTTTAAATCAGCTAATAATTTATTCTCAGTATCAAATGCTTGAATTAATACTTTTCCCCTCTCCTTCCTACCAGATCTACCAGAGACTTGTATTAATTGCTGATATGCTTTTTCATTTGAATTAAAACTTGGGAAGTTTAGTAAACTATCTGCGTCAATTATCGAAACTAATCCTACATTATCAAAATCTAGCCCCTTTGTTACCATCTGTGTACCTACCAATACATCAATTTTCTTTTCTTCAAAATCATTAATTATATTTTCATACGAGTTTTTATTCCTTGTACTGTCATAATCCATTCTTGATATTCTTATTTGAGGAAAAATTTCAGATAAATTATCCTCAATTTTTTGAGTTGCAAATCCTTTTTTCTCGATTGTCTCTTGACTGCAGCTTGAACATTTTTTGCTAAAATCATACCTATTTCCACAATAATGACATTTTAAGCAGTTTGATTTTATGTGGTAAGTTAACGACACATCGCAAGATTTACATTTTGGTACAGCACCACAAAACTCACATATTACAAAAGGTGAGAAACCTCTTCTATTATGAAAAATAATAATTTGTTTGTTATTATCTAATTGAAGTTTAATCTCATCGATCAATCGATTTGAAAAAAAACCATTCATTTCTTTTTTTAGATGTGATTTTCTTAGATCAATTATCTCAATTGATGGTAATTCTACATTACCATACCCTTTATCAAGCCTAACAACTTCATATTTTTTTTGTTTGATATTATCGATAGTCTCTAAAGAAGGTGTCGCTGAGCCTAAAATAATTTTAGAGTTATAAATTTTTGATAATATGATAGCACAATCTCTTGCATGATATCTAGGATTTGGCTGAGTCTGCTTTAATGAACTATCATGTTCTTCATCAATAATTATCAAATCAAGATTATCAAAAGGTAAAAAAATAGAAGATCTTGCTCCAACTATAATCTTAAATAAAGAAGCGCTATCTGATTTAAACTGATTCCAAATTTCTACTCTTTCATTGTTACTCATCTTAGAGTGATAAATACCTACCATATTTCCAAAAAAGGTTTTCAATCTTTTAATAATTTGTGTGGTTAGTGCTATCTCAGGTAAAACGTATAAAACTTTTTTTCCTTTTTTAATGTAATCATCAATAATCCTACAATAAATTTCTGTTTTACCAGAGCCTGTTATACCATGTAGTAAGCATATATCTTTGGTTAATAATTTTTCATTAACCAAATCATAAGCCTGTCGTTGTTCATTAGAAAGATTTGGAATGGGGCTGACCGAAATATTTGAAAAATCAAATCTACTGATCTTATCATAATATATTTCAATGATACTTTTAGACTCAAGTGATTTTAGAAGAGAATTTGACCTTAAATGTTTAGGTAAATCTTTAATTTTAATTTCTTTTTGATTAGAATCAAAACAATATTGCAAAATTTCGAATAGCTCTATTTGTTTTTTAGCTCTTTTTGAAATAAGATTCTCTTTGTTTTTTAGCTCTAAAATTTTTACTTTCTTTTCAACTTTATCAGAAAACTTTTCTTTGACACTTTCTTCAAGAAATAAGATGTCTCTTTTGACTAAACTATATATTTTTTTTGCAGATTTATGAAAATTATCATCTTTGAAAATTTGATCTAACTTGAGCTTTGAGTTCTCATATACATGAGATATTAAATCTATTTCTTCTTCTTTTAGGTCAGTGGTATCTCCATCATAGTTTTTACTAATTTTTACAATTGTATCACTCTCTAATTTCAAAAAATTTGGAATAGCTGCTTTCATTACAGCTCCAATACTACACATGTAATATTCACTAATCCATTTCCAAAAATTTAAATGATTCGTACCGACTACTGGAATCTCATCTAAAATTTCTAATACACTTTTGTATTTGATACTTGAATCATATTTATTGTAGTTAGAAAAGACAATTCCTGTATATAGTTTTCTTTTACCAAATTGAACTAAGACTCTCTTTCCTATTTCTATTTCCTGATTACTTAGGTAAGAAAAGGTACCCTCTACTGAAATAGGTAAAATAACTTCAATTATAGATTTATTTTTCACGATGAAAAATTACAATTTAATTCTCTAAAATGCGTTATTTAATCGTTCTCTTTTATTTAACTAAATTTGTCGTATGAAAAAACTATATCTATTACCGCTAATCATCTTTTTTATTTCTTGTGAAAAAAATGACAGTTCATCAAATTTAACAATACACTTTAATCACACTGATAACAGTTCTAATTCATTAGAGCTAGATAGCACTTCATATTTAAATTCATCATCTCAATCTTACACTGTTAACAGATTATGGTACCTAATTAGTGATTTGAAACTTCATAACTCAAACGGAGAATTAGTTGATATTGAAGATATTCATTTTGTTGATATTAGTAATAGAGAAACAACAGTTATTGATTTTGGAACAATTGATGAAGGAATGTATAATAAGATCTCATTTACATTTGGATTAGATAGCTCAAAAAATATTGACAACCAATATGTAAACGATTCGTGGCACAGTGATATGTTTTGGCCAAATAACCCCATGATGGGATCTGGCGGATATCATTACATGAAATTAGAAGGTACATACGATACAATAAATCAATTCTACAATTGTCATACTGGACCTACTATGGGTTCTGATTATTCATTTAATGTGGAGCTTCCCATTGATT
>ENA-OSEY01002505-OSEY01002505.1-marine-metagenome-genome-assembly--contig:-NODE-2505-length-11835-cov-4.118047_pt1 | contig 11835 bp, 7 predicted proteins | sample MGYA00248465_ERZ534230 | MGnify/ENA primary metagenome ERZ534230 (study PRJEB26409, sample SAMN06344110) | marine metagenome | isolation source: Sea water from surface | place: Atlantic Ocean:Southern... | reverse complement strand
AATACGGCAAGAGAGCCCTTCTTTCTTGATTTAGCAGATATTGTTATTGATACTTCTAATCTTAATGAGAATGAAGTAACCCAACAAATACTAAGCTCACTAAAAAATAAGAATGAAAATTAATTTACCTATAAAGAGTAGGTTCAAATCCTACTCAGTGATTATCCAAGATAAAGGTGTAAATAAATCAAACCTTAAACCTTACGTCGCTTATAGAAACAATATCTTAATTATTTCCGATTCTGGCATTCCAAAAAAATACATTAATGATCTAAAAAAGACTATCAGGTTGTGTGGTGCAAGTGCCAAAGTTTTAACTATCTCTAATGGAGAGCAATCAAAATCATTTAAGAACTATCAGTACATATTAGAGCATTTAGCAGAGAAAAATTTTGCGCGTGATGATCTCATCATTGCTCTTGGAGGTGGTGTTGTTGGGGACATAAGTGGTTTTGTGGCAAGCACATATCTCAGAGGCATAGATTTCATTCAAATTCCAACAACGCTTTTGGCTCAAGTTGATTCATCCGTGGGTGGAAAAACAGCTATCAATTCAAAAAACGGAAAAAACCTTTTTGGCGCTTTTTATAATCCTTCTTTGGTAATCATTGATCCCTCTCATCTAAATTCATTAGCAGAACGAGAATATAAAGCTGGACTAGCTGAAGTTATAAAGTATGGGCTCATTGATAACAGGAAGTTATTTAATTATCTGAAAAAAAACTATGAGTCTATTTTAGATAAAGACACCAAGGCTCTAAGCTTTATTATTTCAGAATCGATAAAATCTAAAGCAAAAATAGTTCAACAAGATGAAAGAGAGAAAGGCTTAAGAGCAATTTTAAATTTTGGTCATACTTTTGGGCATGCACTCGAAGCAAAGTACAAATACAAAAAATATTTGCATGGTGAAGCAGTAGCTATTGGTATGAGATGTGCTTCCAAAATCTCCTTGGAACTGAAATTAATTACATCGAAAGAATTTGAGGCAGTTCTGGAGTTATTCGATAAGCTTAAAATCAAAAGTAATTTACCAAATTTAAAGTTGAATGATTTAATGCCCTACTTAAAGAGAGATAAAAAAATACTCAAAGGCAAGATAAGGTTTATTCTGCTGGATGGCATCTCTAAAGCGAAAATCGAAGATAAGGTAAGTTCGAAAGTTTTAAGAAATATATTTAACTAGGCGGCTGAAGCTGTAGTGGCTTTTAGCAAATCTTTTACACTAATCGCCTTTGGTGAAATTAGCCAAAATCTAGATTCAAATTTATCAAAGTCCTCTAAGATCTCTTTTGATCTATAGCTATTTGTGTATTTGATATGTTTTTTGATTTGAGTTTTAAGAAATTGCCTATGAGGTTCCATTTCTTCTTCAACAATCCTCTCAAGGTTAATTAGTGATCGGTTGCACTTGTCAAAGAAAGTTTGTTGCATATCCAAAACATAAGCAAAGCCGCCTGTCATTCCTGCTCCGAAATTATTTCCGACATCTCCAAGAACTACAATATTCCCACCGGTCATGTATTCACAGCAATGATCGCCAGCACCTTCTATGACTGCACTTGCGCCTGAATTTCTTACAGCAAATCTTTCTCCAGCCGTACCTGCTACATATAACTCACCGCCTGTTGCTCCGTATAATGCAGTATTACCAATTAATATTGATGGGTCTTTCTTTTGAGCATAATCTGCAGAGTTATGAATTATAATTCTGCCGCCATTCATACCCTTACCCACGTAATCATTTGCGTCGCCTTCAAGAGAAATATTCAATCCATTTGCATTCCATGCACCAAGGCTTTGGCCTGCATTTCCTTGAAGGTTGATGGTCTGAGTTTTTGAGCATCCCTTTTCACCATATTTCATGGCAATAAATCCTGAAATTTTTGCACCGAAAGATCTATCTCTGTTCGAGATTTGATAACTGACTTCATTTATTTGCTGGGATGTTATTGTTTTTTTAAGATCATTTAAGGCTTTCTGACTTAGATTAGCTTTATCCCAAGGATCATTTAAATCAGCAATGCAGGTATGTGGTTCATCTAAATTTTTATCCTCGTAAAGAAGTGGATCTAATGAAAGACCAAAGTCTTTTGCCTCAGAAATTTCATTTAACAATGATGTCTTGCCAACAATGCTCTCAAGTGAATCGTGTCCAATTTCTGCCAAAATATCTCTAACGTCTTGCGCAATAAATCTAAAATAATTTTTTACTCTCTCTTTTTCACCAACAAAATGATTGCTGATAATGTCCTTTCTTTGAGTGGCAACTCCGGTGGCGCAATTATTTAAATGGCATATTCTTAAATACTTGCAGCCCATTGAGATCATTGGGCCTGTACCAAAACCAAAAGACTCAGCACCTAAGATTGCAGCCTTAACGACATCTAATCCGGTTTTTAATCCGCCATCTGCTTGAATCCTGACTTGGCCTCTAAGCCCTGCATTTCTCAGTGCTTGATGGGTTTCAGCTAGACCAAGTTCCCATGGAGATCCTGCATGTCTAATCGAAGACAAAGGGCTTGCTCCTGTGCCGCCATCGTGGCCAGAAATTGTGATGAGATCTGCATAGGCTTTTGCAACACCAACCGCTATCGTGCCCACGCCTGGTTCAGAAACTAGTTTTACAGATACCAGTGCTTTTGGATTCACTTGTTTTAAATCAAAAATTAACTGAGCTAGATCCTCAATTGAGTAAATATCATGGTGAGGTGGTGGCGAGATTAATGTAATCCCCGGAGTGGAGTATCTTAGTTTCGCAATAAGACTATTAACCTTACCCCCAGGAAGTTGACCTCCTTCACCCGGCTTAGCACCTTGTGCAATTTTAATCTGCAAAACCTCAGCATTTACCAAATATGCCGGTGTAACACCAAACCTACCTGATGCAACTTGCTTAATTTTTGACATCTTATTAGTTCCATAGCGTTCAAGAGCTTCGCCGCCCTCTCCAGAATTTGAGCGGGCACCCAATTCGTTCATTGCTTCAGCCAATGTCTCATGTGCCTCAGGTGAAAGTGCGCCGAGGCTCATACCAGCTGAATCAAATCTTTTTAAAATATCTTCAATAGGCTCTACTTCAGAGATATCAATTGATTTTCTTTTTGAGGCAACCTCGAAAAAATCTCTTACAGCTAATGGGTTCCTGTTATCAATTAAGTTTGTGAAATTTTGAAACCCACTAAATGAATTGTTTTCTAGGGATTTCTGCAAACCTGAGACAATATCAGGATTATACGCGTGCTGCTCACCATCGTGTACATATTTATGAAGTCCCTTTGCAATTATATTGTCATCTTCACTTCCATCGATTGAAGCTAAAGATTTTAGATGCAAATCTTCAAAGCATTCCCCTTTGATGTAAGAAAAGTTTTTTGGGAAGCATAATTTATTAACCTTATCTGAAAATCCAACTACCTCAAAAAGGCCTGCACCCCTGTAACTGGATACATTAGAAATACCCATTTTTGACATTATCTTCAAAAGCCCTTTATTGAGTGATTTTCGATATGAGACGCATAGCTCTGATGTTGAAAGGTCTGTATTTGACTTATGTGACTGCTTTAAAATTGTTTGTAAACCAAGCCACGGATGGACACAGGTAGCTCCAAAGCCAATTAAGCATGCGATTTGATGGTTGTCTCTAGCAGAAGCAGTATTTACAATTATGTTTGCTTTTACTCTAAGGTTTTCTTTTATAAGCCTATAATGAAGAGCAGATGTCATTAAAAGAGCATTAATTACAGGTTTATTTTTTGTTATCTGTTTTTCGTCTAATATTACTATACTTAGGCCATTTTTTACTGCGTTCACAATATCATCTAGTAATTTATTTATTGCATTACCCAAATCATCGTTTCTTTCATATTCAAGTAAAAAGCGTGCAGTTTTAAATTTCTTGTTCTTTATTAATAAATTAAATTTTTTATGGGAAAGAATCGGAGAATTTACGACTATTCTGTTTGCGTGTTCAGCCGTTTCTTCAAAAATATTTAGCTCCGGCCCAATACAAGTCTCCAGAGACATTGCTGATTTCTCTCGGAGAGAGTCTATCGGTGGGTTAGTTACTTGAGCAAATTTCTGGCGGCAGAAATCATAAATAGATCGTATTTTCTGACTAATTGGAGCTAACGGGGTGTCATCACCCATAGAGCCAGTAGGTTCACCTCCGTGCTCAGAATATTGAAATAATGTACTTATTTCTTCTTTGGAAAGCTGAAATGTCTTAGCAGAATCTTCGAAATATGAATTAGAAATTTCTCTCATTTGTGGTCCAGAATATTCGTGAAGATTTGCTTCAAGGTGCTTTGATTTTTGTTTTAACCAATAACGGTAGGGGTTACTTCTAGACAAGACTTTATCTACTTCTTCATCAAGCAAAAGACTATTGGTTGCTCTATCAAAAAGCATTAAACCTCCAGGCCCTAGCCTTCCTGTGTTTATAGGTTTAATTCCTGAAGTATAATTTGATCCAACTTCTGAAGCCACGCTTACTGTACCATCATCAAATATTTCAATTCTGGCAGGTCTAAGACCATTTCTATCTAGAAAACATGCGGCATATAATTTGCTTTGATAACAAACAAAGGCAGGCCCATCCCAAGCTTCCATATGCATGGAGTTGTACTCGTGAAATGCCTTTTCATCTGCATCCATCAAGTCAGTATTTTGCCATGAAGGAGGAATCAACATTCTTGCAGCTCTCCCAATATTTATTCCACCATTAGTGAAAAGGTCCAAAATATGATCCAGAGACGAAGAATCAGATCCAGATTGTCCAATTAATGGTTCATAAGCACTCAGATTTCCCAGCTTTTTTGATGAAAAAATTTTTGTCCTGGCTTGTGCCCAATTCCTATTCCCAGATATTGTATTTATTTCTCCGTTATGAGCTAGAACTCTATAAGGTTGAGCTAAGTACCATTTAGGTGAGGTGTTTGTAGAGAATCTTATGTGGAAAACAGCTGATGCAGACTTGTGTTCTGGATCAGATAAGTCTTTGTAAAATTTTGAGAAATATTTTGGCTGAACTAAGCCCTTATAAACAATTGTCTCTGAAGAGAAGCTCACGCAGTAGAGTTCTTTTTCAGGATTAAATTTTTTATCTAGCAATTTCTTGATTTTGTAAAGATTGATTTCTAATCTTTCTTCGTTACCGGTTTTTGGTTTTACAAATAAATGATAAATTTTCGGACAGGTTTTTTTAGCAACCTCCCCTAAAAGTTTTTTATTAATTTTTAAGTGCCTAATTGCGATAATATCAATGTCATGGTCATGACATATTTGCTCTAAAATTTTCAAGAAATCTAAACTATCATTTACAAAAAAAACACCTATTCCAAAATGAGAAGGCAGAATTAGTTTCTGCTCGTCAAGCATAATTTTTTGAAAAAAATTAGTATCTAAATCCAGAAGAATTCCACATCCATCTGGAGTCTCTCCATCATGGCTTACAGCACCTCTATGCTTCATGTTATTTAAAGATAAGATTGATCTACTTATGACATAATGGTTGGAAGTGTTATTTTTACTGAATAATATACCTGTTCCGCAATTATCTTTATGTGCTGGCTTATTTTGCATTCTCTATGTATTTTTTTTGCATTTATTACGATTATACATTTTTTTTGCTTGACTTTTTGACTGTATGCTATTAATTTGATTTATGTAAATTTATAAATAGTGTTTATAAAGAAGATGTTTACATCCCCATACTCCATGGGTTAAAAGGAGCCCATATAACATGGGTTAAAAGTTAAACCATACTCCATGGTAAAAAAGGAGCAGCGTCTAAATCGTTCATCCTCTTTGAGGACGGAAGTAAGCGAAAGCTGAAGGAACGCGGCTACAAAACTATGCAGGTTTGACCCCCTTTTCATTCTTATCACACTTATTTTTATGTAAGGAGATGTTATGAAAAAAGGAATTATGACGATTGTCATTTTCTTGACATTTAATGTATTTGGAGAGTTTTCTTCAAACTTTTCGTTTTCATCAAACTACTTCTGGAGAGGGATGACCCAAACTATGGATGCTCCCGGCTACAGTGGTGGATTTGATTATAGCTCTGAGTCAGGCTTTTACGCTGGCACTTGGGGTTCAAACGTTGCCTTTGGTGGCGCTGGTCTTGAACTTGATACCTACGCAGGTTACGCAGGCGAAATGGAGGGAGGATTAGGTTTTGATATTGGTTATATCAACTATGCATACCCTGAAGTTGAACCAAGTGCTGACTTTTCAGAGATCTATTTAGGACTCTCTTATTCAGGTTTAGGTTTTACTTATTATATTGGTGATGAGTTTGGAGACTACTACGATGTGTCATATGGATTTGGTGATTTTTCAGTTTCATATGGTGATTACGAAGATACAGGAAGCAACTTTTTAGTTGGTTATGGGTTTGCCTTAGGTGATTACGATGCCTCTGTAGGTTACAGCTCTTTTACTGCTGAGGATGCTTCAGGATTAGAAGATGAAGACGGTTTATTCTTTACCGTTGGAGCATCATTTTAAATTTTAAGAGGAGAAAAAAATGGCTGAAATAGATTATGCTTTAAATACGTTTTATCTACTTATGACTGGCGCTCTAGTAATGTGGATGGCAGCTGGTTTCACTATGCTTGAAGCAGGTTTCGTCAGAAGAAGAAATACTGCTGAAATTGTCACAAAAAATATAGGTCTGTACTCAATTGCATGTTTCATGTACTTATTATGTGGATTTATGGTTATGTACCCAGGAGCGAACGAGGGTGGCTTTATACCTCCTTATGATTTTGGATTTGGGGCGAAAGGACAAGAAGACTTTGGCATGAATACTGATCTCGGTTATGCTGACGCAGCCGATTTCTTTTTTCAGGTTGTTTTTGTAGCAACTGCTGTTTCAATTGTTTCGGGTGCGATCGCTGAAAGAATGAACCAATGGCCATTCTTTGCATTGGCTGCATTCATTGCAGGTGTTATTTATCCAATACAAGGTTTTTGGAACTGGGGTTCAGGTTTCTTGAATGCTGCAGGATATTCAGATTTTGCAGGATCAGGCACCGTTCACCTTGCAGGAGCAGCTTGTGCTTTAGCAGCTGCGATATTCATTGGACCAAGATTAGGAAAATATTCTTCAGACGGCAAAGTTAACAAGCTGTACGGAGCAAATATCCCTATTGCCGCACTAGGAACATTCATCCTGTGGTTAGGTTGGTTTGGGTTCAATGGTGGATCTCAATTAGCTGTAAATGACGCTAGCAATGCTAATGCTGTTGCCCAAGTCTTCCTGAATACAAATATGGCTGCTGGAGGGGGTGTAATTGCCTGCCTTTTAGTTTCAAGAATATTTTTTGGAAAAACAAATATTATTTATGCCTTAAATGGAGCAATTTCCGGATTGGTTGCCATAACAGCAGCGCCTGATACGCCAACAGGGTATGAAGCGACTCTAATCGGTGCTATTGGAGGATTGTTATGTTACGGTTCTCTAGTATTTTTAGAGCAAGTTTTAAAAATAGACGATCCTGTTGGAGCAATTTCTGCTCACGGAACAGCTGGAATTTTTGGAGTAATGGTTGTGCCCTTCACAAATGAAGGCGCTACTTTTGGAGCGCAAGCTTTAGGGGTTGTATCAATCATAGTCTGGGGATTTGTGCTTACGTATGTATTCTTGTTTCTAATCAATATGATTTCCCCTGTGAGATCCTCTGATGAGATTCAAAAGAAAGGATTAGACTCAGAAGAAATAGGAATCGAAGCTTACCCAGAGTTCTAGTAGATTAACCCCGAGAGAGGTCTTGAGATAATTCCCATGGCCCCTACTAAAGGAAATAAAGGACCTCTCTCAATCCTAATTAATTGCACATGGGTTTTCTCATGTGCATTTTTTATACTCATCAAAAAAAGCAATATCTCCAAAATTTGATTAAAATGAAATCATGAAGAACAAAATACTACTTTTACTTTTACCTTTACTTTTAAACTCAAATCCGATCTTCAAAGATTTATCCAGTGAAGAATTCAAATCACTTCTTGATTCCCAGGAAAGTTTTGAGGCTACTTATGAAACATATCTCAATTTTCTTGAAAACTACGACAAAGATGTAAACTCATTAATTTCCGTGTATGCATATTCAGATATTGAAAAAAATTTAAAGATTGGTGCTGACTTACAAGGGGTCCCAATAGTCATCAAAGACAACATAGATTCAGTAGGTTTAGCAAATACTGCAGGGTCGCTGGCAATGCTTGATAATCTTCCTAGCAACGATGCTCATATTGTAAAAAAATTGAAAGATGCTGGATTAGTCATTGTTGGAAAAGCAAATTTATCTGAGTGGGCTAATTTTAGGGGCAATCCCTCAACAAGTGGATGGTCAAGTTATGGAGGACAAACAAATAATCCCTATAACCTTGAGTACAATCCATGTGGTTCAAGCTCTGGAAGTGCAGCTGCAGTAGCGGAAGGACTTGTGCCTTTATCTATTGGCACCGAAACTAATGGGTCAATAAGTTGTCCGGCATCTATAAATGGAGTTGTAGGTATAAAACCTACAGTAGGATTAGTAAGTAGGGATGGAATCATACCTATATCTTCAACACAAGATACTGCAGGACCAATGGCTCGAAGCGTTTTAGAGGCTGCGAAGGTTTTAAAAATTATTTCAGGTTTTGATGATAAAGATACTGCTACAAAAAATATTCCAAGCGACTTTGATTATGAGGCGTTAACTAATTTAAATGAAGATGCATTAGAGGGAAAAAGGCTTGGCCTGATTGTTTCTAATGATATGTCAGATACAGAAATGGCGCTTTTAGAGAAAATTGAATCAGTAATCCAAAGTCAGGGCGGAGAGGTTTTAAGGGTGAGCTTCCAAGTTGAGAGTAATTATAAGTTTGAAGATGAGTACTACCTTTTATTATATGAATTCCACGAGGGACTAAATAATTACTTGAGTTCATCAAATTCAAAATTTAAAAGCCTCGCTGAACTAATTAGATTCAATGAAGAGAATTCAGATGAAGTGCTTACACATTTTGGTCATGAAATTTTTCTTGATAGCCTAAAAGCAATTGATAGAAATAAATATGAAAAATCTAAAAATTTTGTGGTTATGCGAGCAAGAGATCAAATTAATAATTTAATTGATAATAATAATTTGGACGGGCTAGTGGGACTTACCAGAAATCCTGCCTGGAAAACAGATCATGAAAATGGCGATTCAAGAACTGGAGATGGAGATCTTTCGTTTGGAAATGGTGGCTTGTCTGCAGTTGCTGGATACCCTCATATTACTATTCCTCTTGATTATGTAAATGGAATGCCAGTGGGTGTTTCTTTCTTAGGAAAGGCATGGGAAGAAGCAAAAATAATCAACTTTGCCTATGATTTTGAGCAAAAAAATAATTTTTTTCCACGGCCGACTAGAGGCAAGAACTAATTCTTAGCTTAATAACATCAAGACTCAGATTATTTGGAAGAGACAAGGATTTTTTTACATCTAAAAGTATATCTAACTTTTTGTGTGACTCCTTTAATTTTTCTGGCAAATCTTCTTTGGAGAGAAAAATTAAGTAATCTACTAGAAGTGAAATATCTTTATTTTCAACTTTAAATATATTTCTTTCACTGACTAAGTTATTGAAATTTTTCAGGAGCTCTGGAAAATTTTCATTCTCTAAAACCTTTGGGTTTTTCAAAATAAATCTGAGGGATGATTTGCTACACTCTACACCTCTTCCTTGCAAAAAACTTTCGATTTCTTCAACTGTCGGCCCCCTGAATTTAACTTTTTGAAAACGGCTTAAAATTGTTATAGGTATAGAAGAGAGTGAACTGGTTGTTATCCAGATATTTACAGATTCGTCAGACTCTTCTGCAATTTTTAGGAGTGCATTATAACCATCTAATCTGATATCCATGCCCTCATCAATGTACAAATATTTTTTCTTATTTGTTTTTAGTTGCAAGAAATCCTTCGCTGCTCGTATATCCTCAATAGGAATGCTTTTTTTATCTTCAGGCTTTGAAAGCAAAAAGAAGTTTGGAGAGGCAATCTCTGATATGCTTCGGTCTTCATCCAGACTTATACCAAGTTCACTAGACAAAGTTGATTTTAACAGCTCCTCAACTGTCGGCGATAAATTTCCTCCATAAACAGAAAAGAAAATAGATTTTGGTTTAATATTTTTAATGCTTTGTATAGATGTTTTATGCCAATTAAACATTTAGATAATCAATTATTAGTCTCTCTATTTCGTCAGAAATGTTTTTAATGCTTTTGCTGCCATCAACTAAAAAAAAGCTATCACTTGCCTTTTCAAGCTCAAGGTAGCCGTTTTGGACCCTTTCAAAAAACTCTATTGATTCCTGTTCAATTCTGTCAGCTTTTCTATTGGCGATTCTTTCCTTTGAAAGCTCAGGATTAATATCAATATAAATCGATAAATCTGGTTTAGAAATATTTAACTGTTCGTGAAGAGAATCAACTAAATTAATATCTACCCCTTTCCCATAACATTGATATGCTTTTGTTGCATCATAAAACCTATCAGCAATGACTATAGTGCCTTTATTTAAATTTGGTTTAATTATTTCATTATCAAGTTGCTTTCGAGATGCATATAAAAGCAAAACCTCTGTAAGTGGATCAAAATTTTCATCTGTATCCTGAAGAAAAATATCACGTATCTTTTCGCCAACTATAGTACCCCCTGGTTCCCTCACAGATATAACTTTATAGCCCTTTTTTTGTAAGGTCTCTGAGATAATTTTAATTTGGGTGGACTTTCCTGAGCCTTCAATACCCTCAAAGGAAATAAACATTGATATATTATTTACCGGAAATGAATTTTTTCACAGCTTTATTATGATCTTCCAGAGTTTTTGAAAATTCATGGGAACCATCACCTTTCGCTACAAAATAAAGATAATCACCGGGAATTGATTTAATGGCAGCTTCAATTGAAGATTTTGATGGGAAACAAATTGGACGGGGCGGCAAGCCAGAAATCCGATATGTATTATATTCGTTGTTATCATCAAGAACTCTACGTCCTATTCTTTGTTTATAATCGCCATAGTATCCATAAGCAGATGTTGGATCGGCCTGAAGTCGCATGCCTTTGATAAGCCTATATAAAAAAACTGATGCAATTTTTGATTTTTCTGATACTAAAACAGCTTCACGTTCAATTATGGATGCTAGAACCAAAGCCTCCATTTTACTTTTAAGTGGATTACTTTTAGGTTTAGATGCCCAAATATTTTCCAGATAACGTTTGAGATAATCCTGATAATTAATAAAAATATTCTCAAGCTCCTCAATGTCAGAAAATATGTATGTATCTGGAAGAATTTTTGCTTCCTGAGAGAATGTATTTTTTATACTTGCTGTCAATTCTCTCTCAAAGTCATTTTCAATTAAAAGGTTATTTAGCTTCTCTAATGCTTGCTTAGCTACACTTCCCTCAATTATGGTGAATTTATATTTTTTTACGTCACCTTCAACAAATCTTTGTATAAGATCTTGAAAGTTAGTAGATACGCTCAAATCATATCTTCCAGCCTTAATATTTGGAGCTCCGTTAATTTTGTAATAGATTTTAGTCCACATTAAACTGTTCAGATTGAAGACTGAATCCATTTTCTCGATAACATCATTGAATGAAGATCCTTTTTTAATGATGAAAAGGTAATCAGAGTTGGGAGGAGAGATTTTTTGAGCTGGGACAGCTAAAATTTTTACTGTAGCAAATAAAAGTGCAAGTAAACTAAGGGTTATGAAAAGTCTTTTAACTATTGCTCTCGATCCACTCAACTGCACTTTGGATGGTTGTGATTTTTTCTGCCTC
>ENA-OSEY01002504-OSEY01002504.1-marine-metagenome-genome-assembly--contig:-NODE-2504-length-11835-cov-8.946505_pt1 | contig 11835 bp, 11 predicted proteins | sample MGYA00248465_ERZ534230 | MGnify/ENA primary metagenome ERZ534230 (study PRJEB26409, sample SAMN06344110) | marine metagenome | isolation source: Sea water from surface | place: Atlantic Ocean:Southern... | reverse complement strand
CAATCATTTAGTCTAACTTTCCAGACTCTTTCAAAACCTGGATCAAGCTCAAATGCCTTTAAAGGAACAAAAGTAGCCGTAAACATTGGTTCTCTTAATCTCTGAAATGAAGAATTGGCTTTAAATGGATCATATAAGGTTGATGCATCCATTGCTACTTCAGTACTGGAAAAAGCATTCCATACAAACATTTGACCAGGATAAGATTGACCTGATGTAGTTACGCAAACTCCAGCAACATCAACTCCAGTTTGTTCAAATACAGCAGGGTTATTTTTCATATATGTTACATATCTGTCAACATCAGCAGCTTTAACAAATAAAGTGTTAAAAGCACCTTCAGGATGTCCATCAGATACTGAATAAATTGAAAGGCTTAAAAGTGATAAAGTTAATAATTTTTTCATAATATTTCCTCCAATATCTAAAATAATACAAAACTCTAATGAGTTAAATAGTTTAGAGAAAAAAATGTAAATTAATCAGACATATAAAGACCAAAACCTTCTTGCAGCTCTATAAGATCATTCATACTAATTACAGAAGATTTAGTATAGAAATCCTTTGATTCTTTTGTAAATAAAATATAGTTCAAAAGATCAGTGTCATTTTTATATAATTTTTTAAGATTTTTTTCTTTACAAAAATTTTTAAAGTTTAATCTTGCTTTATCTACTGTTAACGACTCAAAATTTTGATCATAAGGTTTTGAATCAACTATTTCTAGTAAAGAGTTATCTATATCACCAGGTATCTTCCCATAATCTCCTTTTACCAAATCTATAAATTCTTTATTTAGATTTTTATAACGCTCATTATCTAAAACATTTAAAAGTGCTTGTGCGCCAATAATTTGTGAAGTGGGTGTCACAAGTGGAATATATCCAACATCTTTTCGTATTCTTGGTATTTCTTTAACCAAATCATCTAATTTATCTGATTTATTAAGATCAAATAATTGCTTCTCTAAGATACTTAACATGCCACCAGGAACTTGATTGATAAGCATTTTTATATCAACACCTTTCATCGATCCCTCATATTGACTATATTTATTTCTTATATTTTGAAAATAGTCAGATATTTCAGCTAATTCATTCATATCATAAGGATTATCAATATCATCATAAATCATTGATATAAGGCTTTCTGTTGCTGTATGAGCATAAAGATTTGAGAATGAAGATATTGAGGTATCAATGTTATCAACTCCTGCCTCATAAGCTTTAAAATTTGTCGCATCAGATAATCCAGTTGTAGCATGTGTATGAAGATGTATTGGAATTTTCAAATTTTTCTTGAGTTTTTTTATTAAATTAAATGCAGTTTTAGGCTTTAATAATCCAGCCATATCTTTTATTCCAAGAGATTTAGCGCCAGCATCTTCAATGTCTTTAGCTAATTTCAACCAGTATTTTTCATTATGAATGGGACTTGTTGTGTACGATATAGTTCCTTGAGAATTAGCACCATATTTATTCACACACTCTATTGAATAAACAATATTATTAATATCATTAAGAGCATCAAAGATACGGAAAACATCAATACCATTTTCAGAAGATTTCTTAATAAATAAATCTATTACAGAATCATCATATTTTTTGTAACCGACTAAATTCTTGCCACGAAGAAGCATTTGAAGATTAGTTTTTTTAACATTGGATTTGATAACTCTTAACCTTTCCCAAGGGTCTTCATTTAAGAACCGAAGACAGCAATCATATGTAGCACCACCCCACATCTCCAGTGAAGAAAATCCAATATTATCAAGTTTTGAAAGTATCGGTATCATATCTGATAAACGCATTCTTGTAGCGATTAAAGATTGTTGACCGTCTCTTAAAACAAGTTCAGTAATAGATGGGTACTTCATTTATATAATTATAAGCTTGTCACTACCATAAATGATATTAAAACTATAGTTAGCCATAACAAAATAGGATAAATTAAACTTGCTAAATTATTGATTTGCTCAACCCTTGACTGGAGCGCAATAAAAAAAATCCCAATATTTATAAACACAATACTCAGTAATTCTGATATTTCATATATTAGACCAGGTAAAGTGAATATATTCGATACAACAATTACTATAAAAAATAAAATAATAAATTGTGGTAAATCTTTTAAATTTAATGATCCCTTTTCGTTTTCTATAAAAGCTATTAAAGCAATCAATGGCACTATCCAAATTGTTCTTCCAACTTTCAAAGTAGTTGCAATTTCACCAGCTTCATCACTATATAAAAAGCCAGAACCTATAACTGATGCTGTGTCATGAATAGCTAACGCTGAAAACAAACCAAATTGCATATCAGTTAAGCCTAAGAATCTTCCAATAATTGGAAATAAAGCCAAAGCGATTGCATTCATTAAAAAGATTATAAAAACAGCAAGTGATATCTGATTTGGTTTAGCTTTAATGATGGATGATATGGCTAATGCAGCTGTTGCTCCACAAATAGCAGTTGCAGAGGTAATTAGGTATATAAACTTTTTATCTAAACTAAATAACCTACCTATTAACAAACCTAAAAGAAAAGTGATTATTACAAAGATACTTATTATCGGATAGTAATTAGTTAATAAATCAGTAAATGTTTTAAAACTAATCGAAAAGCCAATTAAAACAATACCAATCTGTAAAGGCATAGAGCCTACATTTGAAATAAACCCTGTAAGATTATCTTTCATAATAAATCCAAGTATTAAGCCCAAACTCAAAGAAATAATTGGATTGTGAAAAAAAGCTACTGATATTATTGAAATTGAGATTAACAATTTATACATCATATAATTTTAAATCATTTAATTTTTTATTATTATATAAATATGAAAAAGCTTAAGATTGCACTTCATTTCATTAAGATCAGGCTTAAAAATATCGGATCAATTCTTATTAAAACATCTGCAGGATATGCAGTTGCTTCTTTTGGCTTAATTCAAGTTGCTAGTGTAGTTACAGATAACCTATCTACAGAATCAATATTTGGCATTTCTAGCGAATCTTTTATGCAGATCCTATTTATAGGTGTTTTAGTTTTATTTCCAATTGTTTTGATAATTTCATATATAACAAGGAAAAAAACAATTGATGGAGAAGCTTTAAAAAATTTTGATGAGAATAATTCTACAATTGATGACTATAGACCAAAAATAGGTTTAATACCTTTTGAGAATTTAAATAATGATAATGATGGGGAGTTTCTTGTTGATGGAATTGTAGAAGACTTGATAACTGAGTTATCTATGATTAAAGAAATATCAGTTGCTACTAGAAAAACCTGTTTCGGATTTAGGGGTAAGGACTATACATCTCAATCATTTAAAGATGAGTGGGGATTTGATTTCATCGTATCAGGATCCATAAGGTCTTCAAATGACAGATTACGTATATCAGTTGAATTAAGTGACATGAATGATGATAGAGTTATTTGGAGTAATAAATATGATCGAATAAACACTGATATTTTTGAAATCCAAGATGAGATAGTAACAAAAATAATTAGATGTATAGTTGGTGAAATCGAAATAACAAGTTTGAAAAGAGCTCATAGAAAACCTACTGAGAATATGACATCTTATGAATATACTCTTAAAGGAAGAGCTCTAAATCAAAAATTTGATAAAGAGGCTAATGCTGAAGCTATAAAAATGCTTGATTTAGCAATTGAAGCTGATGACACTAATGCACTTCCCTATTCTTGGAAAGCATGTACTCTTGGTCAAGCTATGACACTTGGTTTTAGAGAAAGAAATGATGAAAACATGGAAGAGTTTTTAGGGTCTTTAAGTAAAGCAAATGAACTTAATGAAAATGATTGGAACACAAATAGGATTTTGGGTGAAGCAAGTCTAACACTTCAGAATTTCCAACAGAGTAAAATCTATGCAACTAAGGCATATAATGCAAATCCAAATCATCCATTTGTATTATCAATTTATGGAGATGCTCTAATCAGGAATGGTGAGGTAGAGAGCGGCATTAAGATATTTGAAAAGATGTATAAAATGGAGCCCATACCTGCTATGGATAGTAATTCAGATAGGCCATTAAAAAAGTTATTTTTAGCATATTATCTAAATAACGATTACAAAAAATGTGATGAAATCTTTAATCAGATAGAAGAACACGATTTTCAAGATTGGTTTATTTACATGCACATTAAGACAAAGCAAAATATTGAATACATAAAAGAAAGTTGGTATGAAATGGGTGCTGATAAGTTTAAAGACCTAAATTGGAAAGATGAAATATCATTATTTCATTTAAATGACAAAGAACTTAAATCATCTTTAGAAAGTTTTGCAGAATCTCATTAAAACCAAACAAGGAAGTCTTACCTTAGTTTTTTTATATTACGTAATTTCTTTCTATCTAGCATTCATGTTTACTAAAAACTTTGACCTTGATGGTTGGCTTCTTATATTGGCCTGGCACATAACTGCCACCTTAATTATTTTCTTATTTTCTAACATCCATAAGAATTCAAGTATTTACGATCCTTTTTGGCATGTAGCACCAATACCAATAGTTTTTTATGTTGCAAATCAATCATCATTATCTAATCTAGAACAAAGTTTAATAATATCAGCTTTTTTATTTTGGGCACTGCGGTTAACTTATAACTGGTTTCTTAATTGGACTAATTTAGATCATGAAGACTTTAGATATATAGATTTAAAAAATAATAATAGGCTTTTGGCATTTATTAATGATCTATTTGGAATCCACCTTATCCCAACACTTATTGTAAACATAAGCCTCTACCCTATTTATATAGCTTTAACTTCAGAAGACTTAAACAGCCTTGTTTACGTTGGTTTTATATTAATAATAGTTGCCGTTATCGTTCAGTATATTTCAGATGATCAAATGAGAAATTATAGAAAAGATATCAATAATTTGGGTAAAACTATGAAATATGGATTATGGAAATACTCAAGACATCCTAACTATCTTGGTGAAGTAAGTTTTTGGTTTGGTATATATATATTTGCTCTTGCTTCGGGGTCAACACCTTTGTGGGTATTAGCTTGTCCATTAGTGATGTTAGCCTTATTTGTATTTATTTCATGTCCTATGATGGACAACAGAAGTCTTAAAAAAAGACCCGACTACAAAGAATATATGGAGAAAACACCCCAATTATTATTTTGGTTTGTAAAAGATTAGTGTCTTTATCGGATACTGGCTTTAAATGAGCCACCTTTTGTTTGCTCAAGCAATTCATCTGCATCGAGCTGGCCTTCACCATAGATTTCTGACTCAAACCAATTAATAAAATCTTGATCTCGAGTAGTTTTCCAAAAATCCCAAGCTGATCTAGCTTTGTCAGTTTTCATAGTCCCAAACTTAAGTGCATTCATTCGTATATCTAAATGTTTTTTATCAACAAAACCTTTCTTAACTTTTTCGTAAACATCGAATATATCAACAAGGCACATAATAATAAACATTGTTGATCTCCAATTTTCTGCATCTGTTAATTCATCAGATGACCAGTCTTTAGATAAAAAATTTGCAAATTCACCATCTTTAGCCGTTGCAAAATATCTTTCATATTGTCTTTGAGTTAACGAATGTCCGAATTGCGCTTTTGTGATTTCATTTTGTTGATGGATTTGTATTCCTAAATAAACAACTGATACAACTACCCCAAGTGCTGCTATTACCTGAACAATAAGAATAATTAAATCTGAATCCATAAGCCTATGTTACTTTAATTTTACAAGATTTAAATATTAATTATTTATGTGTAGAATATTTACTTACTTCACATTTAAGGAGGATTAAAATGGAAGAAGCTTTAGTTCAAAGCGCAATGGCTGAAATAGCTATGTGGAACACTTTTAATACTGGTCGAGCAGCAAATGCTACCGGATTTCTAGCTATTGTCTTAGCTGTATGGGTTGCAGCAAGATTTAGTAGTGTTTCGTTAGAAAAGAATGTAAACCTTTTAGGAAAAGTATTTGTTACTGCATTTGCGGTTGGTGTTTTCCTTTCGGGTCTAGTTGTTTATGGCAACATCGGTGGATCATATGAAGCACAAGCTTCTGCATTAGCTGCATTAGATATGGCTAATGGTGATATAGATCTTGGTCCAGCATCACAAGCATTTCTATCTCAAATGGCTGATGGTGGTAATCCATTAGGCAGAGCTGGTGGCATGTTAATGTTAGTAGCTGCTCTTGGTATTGCTGTTATTCCACTATGGGTTAAAACAAACGACTAATTAGTTATATCAATCCATTAAACGCCTATCTTTCGATAGGCGTTTTTTTTATAATCATAAAGTGTCATTTATACCAAAAATTCTTATTATTGCTGGATCAGATTCGGGTGGTGGTGCTGGAATTCAAGCAGATATTAAGACAACTACATTTTTTAAAGGATATGCAATGACTGTGGTTACAGCTATTACGGCACAAAACACAATTGGCGTTCAATCAATATATCCTTTACCAAAGCAAATAGTCATAGATCAAATTAATTCTATAAATAGTGACCTCTCACCTGATGTTATAAAAATAGGAATGCTAGCTGATGAAGAAATTATTGAATATATAAGTATGAACATCTCTAACCACAAAATTGTTTTAGATCCAGTTATGGTAGCTACATCAGGAGATGTTCTTGTTAGTGATGAAGTAATAACGTCAATTAAAAATAATCTTGTAAGTAAATCTTTTTTAATAACTCCCAACATACATGAAGCTGAAATACTTAATGAAAAGAAAATTAATAATCTTGATGATCAGATAGATGCAGGAAAGAAATTATTAAAACTTGGATGTAAAAATGTATTAGTTAAAGGCGGTCATGGAAATTCAGACAATATAAGTGATGTCTTGATTACTTCTAATGGTGACGAACATATATTTGAATCTAAAAAAATTAATAGTACAAATACTCATGGAACGGGCTGTTCTTTAGCATCAGCAATAGCCACAAACATAGGTTTAGGGATTAATTTGAAAGATTCAATAAGAATTTCTATTGAATATGTTCAAAATGGTATTCGAAAAGCCCCTAATTTTGGTTCAGGTAATGGGCCTATTCGTCATTTTTAACTAACGGATTTATATTCCTAACTCCATAAATAAATATTGTATCTATCAACGCAATAAATATTTTAAAAATATATTTTGATAAAGCTATGTAAAAAGCCTCGTATATACTCAAGTCTGTTGCTATCACCCAGGTAAAAGTATAAATAAAGGTATCAAGTAATTGTGAAGTAATGGTTGAAAGATTATTCCTCAACCAAAGATATTTACCTTGTGTAATAGTTTTAAGATAATTGAAAAACCAAACATCAAATTTTTGACTTATAAAGTAAGCAGTCAGAGAGCCTATTATAAAAGCTGGTGAATATGAGGCGATGACTGATAGAGCATTATGAACTTCTAATGCTGAACCAGTTAAATCAGAGGGTTTGAATAGTAAACTTAAAAGAAGTGTTAGTAGGACAGCAATGTTTGCAAAAAATCCAAGATTAACTGCCCTGTTGGCTTCAGTTTTACCATATTTTTCATTTAGAAGGTCTGTTGAAAAATAAATTCCTGAATAAAGAATTGCGCCCATACTTACAGTAAACGTAGCATCAAAAATAACAAATTCAGAAACCTTACCACCTTGAAGATTGCCCAGAATAATGCCTAAAATTACAGCCGTATATAAACCATATTTCCCAAAAAATTTATAAAGAACTACAACTAGTAACAAGTCATAAAAGACTACGACTAACCATAAGCTTTCTTGAGATAACCCCTGAAAGAGGAATTCCATCTAATTACACAGAGTCAGTTAATTCAGGTACTGCTTCAAATAAATCACCGACAAGACCATAGTCTGCAACCTGAAAAATTGGTGCATCTTCATCTTTATTAATCGCAACTATTACCTTCGAGTCCTTCATTCCAGCTAAATGTTGAATAGCACCAGAAATACCAATAGCTATATATAAAGAAGGTGCAACTATTTTACCTGTTTGTCCAACTTGATAATCATTTGGAACATAGCCAGCATCAACAGCGGCCCTAGAGGCTCCAACTGCGGCGCCCAATTTATCAGCAAGTGCTTCGATGATTTTAAAATTTTCAGATGAGCCTAATGCTCTTCCACCAGAAACAATTACATCAGCAGCTGTAAGTTCTGGTCTATCACTCTCGGCAATTTCGTCGCTAACAAACTTTGAGTTATTTAAAGAATCAACAACAGCACCAACATCAACATTTACTGATGAATCTACCATGGGTGATGCATCAAAAGCTGTTGTTCTTACAGTTATTACCTTGACGGAATCAGTTGATTTAACAGTTGCAATGCAACTTCCTGCGTAAATTGGTCTTTTAAATGTGTCAGCATCTTCAACTGAAATAATATCTGATATCTGTTGAACGTCTAATTTAGCTGCTACTCTGGGAAGAAAATTCTTACCGAAAGTTGTTGCAGGTGCGAGTATGTAATTAAATCCGTCTGCAACAGAAACAACTAAGTTACCTAAATCTTCAGCTAAGAAGTTTTTATATATAGGATCGTCAACATGAATAACTGAACTAATACCAGAAATCTTCGCAGCTTGTTCTGCAACTGATGATGATTCTGATCCAGCAACTAATATTGATACATCTCCACCAATTTCTGATGCAGCTGTTACTGTGTTAAGGGTTGAACCTTTAATTTCACTATTATCGTGTTCTGCTACTACTAATATACTCATGTTATTACCTTTGCTTCATTTTTTAATTTTTCAACTAATTCATCAACCGTATCAACCATTACACCGGCTTCACGTACTGGTGGCAATTCAACTGAAAGAATTGACGTTCTATTGGATACATCTATGCCAAGATCAGAAACATTTTGAATGGAAAGTTCTTTTTTCTTTGCTTGCATAATATTTGGCAATGATGCATATCTTGGCTCATTAAGTCTTAAATCCGTTGTAACAACTGCTGGAAGACTTACATTTATTGTTTGTAAACCACCATCAATTTCTCTAGTAACTAATGCATTGTCCCCTTCAATTTTAAGTTCGGATGCAAAAGTAGCTTGGGGCATATCAAGCAATGAAGCTAGCATTTGACCAGTTTGGTTATTATCTCCGTCAATTGCTTGCTTGCCTAAAATTATAAGATTAGGATTTTCAGATTCAACTATTTTGGTTAAAACTTTTGCAATAGCTAGTGGCTCTAGTAGACCCTCGGATTGAGCTAAAATTGCTCTATCTGCTCCAAGTGCAAGACATGCTCTTAGCTGTTCTTGAGATTCATCACCTCCAACTGTTACAACAACTACTTCCGAAGCTTGTCCGGATTCCTTTAATCTAACTGCTTCTTCGACAGCAATTTCACAAAAGGGGTTAACTGACATCTTTACATTATTGAGATCAACATTTGAATTATCAGATAATGGCCTTACCTTTACGTTATAGTCCACTACTCTTTTTATAGGTACTAGTATTTTCATAATATGTTAAGTTTAAAGGGTTTTGCGGCTATAATTGTAATGCTTTTTACACAATTTCTAAAGAGCTTAGGAAGTATTTATGGAACGTGATGTAATGGAATATGATGTCCTTGTTGTGGGTGCTGGACCTGCAGGACTATCTACAGCTATAAGATTTGCTCAATTAAATAAAAAAAATAATACAAATCATTCGATATGCGTTATTGAAAAGGGATCTGAGGTTGGCGCTCATATTTTATCTGGGAATGTATTTGAGCCTACAGCTCTCAATGAGCTTATTCCAGATTGGAAGGATAAAGAGGCACCACTCGATACACCCGTAAAGAAAGATGTTGTTAAGTACCTTGTAAATGAAAATATATCCATACCCGTTCCTCTGCCAGGATTTTTTATGCCAAATTTCAACAATCATGGTAATTACATTATGAGTCTTGCTAATTTTTGTAGATGGCTCGCAAAAGAAGCAGAGTCACTTGGAGTTGAAATATTTGCTGGCTTTACTGCTTCTGAAATAATTATTGAAAATGATCAGCTGAAGGGAATTGTTACTGGTGAAATGGGTGTTAGTAAGGATGGTGAAAAAAAATCATCATACCAGCCTAGTATGGAGCTAAGAGCAAAATACACTGTCCTTTCTGAAGGTTGTAGAGGTCATCTTGGTAAGCAGATAATTAAAAAATTTAATTTAGATCAAGGTAAAGATCCACAACATTATGGGATAGGTTTTAAAGAAATATGGGATATCAAACCTGAATTACATAAAGAAGGGACCGTAATGCATACAGCAGGTTGGCCAGCTAAAGGTACAGCATCTGGATCTTATTGTTACCATGGTAAAAATAATCAACTCTATATGGGTTACGTAGTTCCATTAGATTATAAGAATCCTTATCTAAGTCCATATGATGAATTTCAACAATGGAAGCATAATTCTGGTATATCTAAGCTTCTAAAAGATGGAACCAGGGTGGCTTATGGTGCAAGAGCACTCATAAAAGGTGGTTTCCAGTCACGGCCAAAAATGTCATTTAATGGTGGACTTATTGTTGGTGATAATGCGGGGACACTCAATTTCCCTAAAATTAAAGGTACTCATACAGCAATGAAATCTGGGATGATTGCTGCTGAAGTTATACATGAGGCAATAGAAAACAATAATATTGGTTCAGATCTTGTTCTTTATGAAGATAGAATTCAAAAGTCCTGGCTTCAGAAAGAACTATACAAAGCAAGGAACTTTGGTCCGTTATTACATAAATTTGGTAATTTATTTGGCCCTATCTTAGCGGCTATAGATCAATTTATTTTTAGAGGCAATCTACCATTTACTTTAAATCACCCTACTCCAGATTATGCTTGCTTAGAAGATGCATCTAAGATGCCTAAAATTAATTATCCCAAACCAGATGGGGTTATATCTTTTGATAAACTTAGTTCTGTCTATCTATCGAATACTACACATGAGGAAGATCAGCCATGTCATTTGAAATTAAGAGATGAAAATATCCCAATAAGTGTAAATTTACCCAAATATGCTGAGCCAGCTCAGAGATATTGTCCTGCAGGAGTTTACGAGGTTGTTAATGAGAATAACCAAAATAAATTTGTTATTAATGCTCAAAATTGTGTTCATTGTAAAACATGCGATATTAAGGACCCATCGCAAAATATTACTTGGGTAACACCTGAAGGTATGGGTGGTCCAAATTATCTTAATATGTAATGTTTAAACTTAGATACATTCTTTATACAGGATTGCTATCACTAGGTTTAATTGTTGCTTTTAATTTATCTCTGATACCAAATTTCTTTTCTAAAAATAATGATGAGCAAAAATTTTTAGAACTTCTAGATAAAGAATTTGCTAAATCAATAGAGGATAATCCTATCTATGCATCCTATATGGGAGATTTACGCTTTAACACACTATGGCCTGATTACTCGATTGAGAAAATAAATAAAGATCATGAACATACATTAAAAGTTATACAAGAGCTTGAGATGATGAGTGTTGATAATTTTTCAGATGAAAATAAACTCAACTATCGATTATTTTTAGATGGTTACAAAAACTCTGCAGATAAACATCAATATCAAATACATTTATTACCATTCAGTCATAGAGGCGGCATTCAACTGCAACACGAGACAGCAGAAACATTACCTCTTCGTAATTTTCAACAATATATGGATTGGATTTCTCGTCTAGAAAAACTTGATGATGTAATTAATCAATATATTGCACTAGCAAACCAGGGTATTGAAAATCAAATCATGCCGCCTAAGGTTTTAATGAGTAGAGTCTTAAATCAAATAAAATTACAAAATGTTGATTCTTATATAAATAGTCCTTTCTA
>ENA-OSEY01002503-OSEY01002503.1-marine-metagenome-genome-assembly--contig:-NODE-2503-length-11855-cov-2.524198_pt1 | contig 11855 bp, 13 predicted proteins | sample MGYA00248465_ERZ534230 | MGnify/ENA primary metagenome ERZ534230 (study PRJEB26409, sample SAMN06344110) | marine metagenome | isolation source: Sea water from surface | place: Atlantic Ocean:Southern... | reverse complement strand
TTTGGTAGAACATTTACTAATAAAATCGTAAATTTTAGTGGTTCAACAGATTTAATAGGACAGATTATAGATGTCAAAATTACAGGATCTAATCGGAATTCATTAGATGGAGCTTTATAGGATATAAAATTGACACAAAAAAACATCGATCAACATATAAAACTAGAGCCAATTGATAATGATAGGTTGATAAGACTATGCGGTCTTCTTGATAAAAATATAAGGCAAATAGAAAACTTTTTTGAAGTTGAAATTTCGAATAGAGGCAATGCTTTCAAAATTTCAGGTCGCGATACTAACGTAGAAAATACCTCAAACTTCATTGAAAAGATATATCACTTATCTGAAAGCGAGGAGATAACTCCTAAGCAATTACATTTATATTTGAATAATTCGAGTGAATTTCTATCTGATGATACAGATGATATCGATAGCAGTATAAAACTCAAAAAAATAATTATAAAACCCAAATCAAATAATCAGAAATCATTCATCGATACGATAAATACGAACACTGTTACCTTTGGGATAGGCGCTGCTGGAACAGGAAAAACTTTTTTAGCAGTGGCATGTGCTGTAAACGCATTAGAAAAGCGACTTGTTAAAAAAATAATTCTGGTCAGGCCAGCTATTGAAGCAGGGGAAAAGCTTGGCTTTTTACCTGGGGATCTAGCTGAGAAAATAGATCCATATTTACAGCCATTATATGATTCATTGTATGAATGTTTAGGTTTTGAAACCGTCAACAAACTCCTAGAAAAAAAAGTTATAGAAATAGCACCGTTGGCATACATGAGAGGAAGAACACTTAATGATGCATTTATTATCTTGGATGAGGCTCAGAATACCACCATTTCACAAATGCAGATGTTTCTAACAAGAATAGGTTACGGCTCCACGACTGTGGTAACAGGTGATGTTAGTCAGATAGATTTACCAAAAGACTCACAATCTGGTCTAAAAGATTGTCTGGAATTTATATTGAATATAAAAGGTATTGATGCTGTGAAATTTGGGTCAAAGGACGTAATGCGGCATAAGATTGTTTCATCAATTGTCAGTGAATATGAAAAAAGAAAAAAAAATAAAGATTAATTACGTTAGGTATATAAAAAAACAGTACGTGCCATCAACATCCAACTTAAAGACTTGGATACGCTTTAGTCTCATGAAGAGCTTCATAAATCATGTTAATCTTATTTTCGTAGGCCAAAAAAGAATGAGGACTTTAAATAGCAAGTATTTGAAAAAAGATAAATCTACGAATGTACTCACATTTTCGTATAACGATGATGGTTTCTATGGTGATATTATCTTGTGCCCAGAGATTATTAATAGGGAAGCAAAGAAATATGGTTTTTCACCTAATTTTAGATGGGCACATATGATTGTCCACTCGATGTTGCATCTACAGGGTTATAATCATGTTACAAAAAGAGAACGTTTGTTTATGGAAAAGACAGAGGTTAAATTGCTAAACAGTATGAATTTTGGTAATCCATATGTCCGAAGTTAAAGATAACAACTGGCTTGATAAGATAAAGGACTTATTAGGCGATACACCTAAAGATAAAAAAGATCTAATTACTCTTCTGGATACAGCTGCGAAGAATAGTTTAATCACTCAAGACATATTTCAAATGATTTTAGGTGTTTTCAGTGTATCAGAAATTCCGGTCCGAGAAATTATGATTCCACGTCCTCATATGATAACGATAAATGTAAATGAGGAACTAAATGCTGTTGTGACAAAAGTAATTGAATCAGGGCATTCTCGTTTTCCAGTAATACATGACAAACCAGATGAAATTCTAGGGATCCTACATGCAAAAGACTTATTAAAAAATCAAATAATAAGTTCTAATGACTTTGATCTCCATGATTATATAAGACCAGCTAAATTTATTCCTGAAAGCAAGAGACTAAACATTCTCTTAAATGAGTTCAAAGCAAGTCGTAATCATATTGCTATCGTAATTGACGAACATAGTAATATTTCAGGATTAGTTACACTAGAAGACTTGATTGAGGAGATTATTGGAGAGATTGATGATGAACATGATATCTCCAGTAAGGAGCTGATAATTCAACAGGCTAATAATAAATATATAATTGACGCGCTGTTATCTTTGGATGATTTCAATCAAAAATTTAACTGTACCCTTGTTGATAAAGATATTGAGACTATTGGGGGTTTTCTGGTTAATAAATTTGAAAAAGTTCCAAAAAAGCAGGAGACTTTGGAAAGTGGAGGATTCCTGTTTACTGTGCTATCTGCGGATTCAAAAAAAATTAACCGCATACAACTCAATGTAAGAAAAGATCTTAAGAAAATTTGAAGCTTCTATATCTCTCAATATCTTCTATATTATATGTCTTATCATTCTCACCTTTCGACTATAAAATATTTATATTTTTTTCTTTAGCTTTTCTTTTCCATTCACTAGAGAATTTATCGATCAAGAATAAGATTAAAGCAGTAATTTATTTTTCATTACTGTGCCATCTTTTGGGTACATCATGGATAAATTATTCGTTGATTAATTACGGCTCTCTCGGATATCTTCTTAGCTATACAATTACTTTTCTATTTGCATTAATTATCAGTTTGCCATATGTCCTGATAGGACTATATAAATCTATATCATCAAATAATTATTTTTACTTGTTCTATATAGCTTCTCTTTTTGTGTTAGCTGAATACTTGAAATCAATATTATATGGCGGCTTCTCATGGCTTCTTATTGGGCACAGTCAAAATGGAACTATTTTCGATTTTGTATACCCTCTTCTAGGAAGTTTTGCAGTTAGTTATTTAGTTGTGCTTACTTCGTTATTTTTCTATAAGGCCTTCATTGATAGAAATAAAATATTTTTATTTTTTTCATCAGCGCTATTAGCAGTTTATTTTCTTAACCCAATACTCCACAATAATGAGAACACGAGAGATCTAGATACAGTCAGCTATACACTATACCAACCTAATATTTATCCTCAGCAATCATACGATAGCGCTCAATATTCAATGATAATGAAGAAGTATAACGCCATAATTAATATGAATAAGACTAGTGACCTAGTGATTTTTCCAGAAACGATCATATCTATCCCTTTTACTGGAGAAGACGAATTTTTTAAATCTTTTCAAACGATAACTGATGATACCAATATGCTTATCGCCGGATTATTTTCAAAAAGTGACGATAAGTTTTTTAATAGTATGATTTTTTTCTCAGATAAAATAAATATATACAATAAGCGGAAATTAGTCCCTTTCGGTGAGTACACACCATGGTATGATTCCCTCTTAAAGTTAGCTGAAAATCTCAACATCCCACTGTCTAATCTCTCAAGTGGATCTGAAAGGATTGAAAAAATATCATTTGGCAATATTAACATCATCCCCATGATTTGTTTTGAGAGTACATTTCCGAACCTTATTGAATCTTCTTCTGATCATGAAATTATAGTTAATATAAGCAACGATGCATGGTTCGGCGAGTCATTAGCTCCACATCAACATCTTCAGATTACACAAATAAGAGCACTCGAATTCAACAGATACATTCTTCGGGTAACTAACACAGGCATAAGTGCAGTGATAAAAAATGATGGACAAATAGTTGATCTTATTGAAAATAACGTAGAAGGAACATTAAAGGGCCAAATCCCAACAAAAATCAAAAGATCTTTCTATTCGGAATATGGTGATATTTTGATTTTGATGTTAATATTTTTCTCACTACTCATCAATGGTCTAAATAGAGCAACAAAACACTATGAACAAAGATTATAATCCTAGAGAGATTGAGAAAACTGCCCAAGAAGCATGGGGTCACAAAAGTTACTCAAAAGAAAAACTATCTAAAAGTAAAGATAAATATTATGTTCTTAGTATGTTTCCTTATCCAAGTGGAAAATTACATATTGGTCATGTTAGGAATTATACCATCGGTGATGTAATAACACGTTCAAATATAATGCAGGGTAAAAATGTCTTCCAACCGATGGGCTGGGATTCATTTGGATTACCCGCAGAAAATGCTGCTATTAAAAATAAGGTTCATCCTGAGGATTGGACAAAATCAAATATTGCACACATGAAGAATCAGCTAAAAAATATTGGAATACTGTATGATTGGGACAATGAAATATCAACGGCAGACCCAGAATATTTTAAGTGGGAACAATGGTTTTTTTTAAAACTTTTAAAAAAGGGTTTAGTATATAGAAAACTCTCCGAGGTTAATTGGGATCCTGTTGATAAAACAGTTTTAGCTAATGAGCAAGTGATCGATGGGAGAGGCTGGAGATCAGGTGCATTAGTAGAGCGCAAAAAGATTCCTCAGTGGTTTTTAAAAATCACTGACTTTGCTGAGGATTTGCTTAATGATATTGATAAACTAGACGGATGGCCTGAATCAGTCAAGTTAATGCAGAAGAATTGGATAGGAAAATCTAAAGGTCTTAATATAAACTTTGTATCGGAAGATGGTCCTGAAATCTTTACAGCATTTACCACTAGACCAGATACTATATTTGGTGTCACATATATAGCTATTAGTATCAATCATGATCTAGCTACAGATCTATCAAAAAAAGATAAAAATATTAAAAAGTTCATAACTAAGTATCAAAAACAAAAACTTTCTGAAGAAACTTCTGCTAAAGTGGAGAAAGACGGTGTATTCACAGGTAAATATTGTTTACATCCAATTACTCAAAAAAAAATTCCTATATGGATTGCCAACTATATTCTTGATAATTACGGGACAGGTGTTGTAATGGGTGTCCCTGCGCATGATCCTCGAGATTTTGACTTTGCGAAAAAATTTGATTTTGAAATTATCAAAGTAATTGACGACAAAAAGACTGCAAACAGTCTTCCAAATGTCGAAAAAGGCATCCTTATTAATTCTTCTCAATTCAACGGTTTACAATCAGATATTGCTAAAGAAAAGATAACAAATTTTTTTCAGAATAATAACCTCGGGGAGGAGGTAGTCACCTATAGGCTCAGAGATTGGGGTATATCTAGACAAAGATATTGGGGGTGCCCTATACCTGTCTATTATCATGAGGATGGCACAGTTTATCCTATTCCAGAGAAAGATCTACCCGTAAAGTTACCCAAAGACATTAAATTAGATGGTGAAGGAAACCCGTTAGACAGAAATAATGAATGGAAAAATATTACTTGTCCTCTAACAGGCAAAAAAGCTGTAAGAGAGACTGATACATTTGATACATTCTTTGAATCATCTTGGTATTTCTTGAGATTTCTTGATCCGCATAATGAAAAAGAAATGTTTAACAAAAAGTTCAAATCATGGCTACCTGTTGATCAATATATAGGTGGTATAGAGCATGCAATATTACATCTGTTGTATGCAAGGTTCTTTTATAAACTTTTAAGAGATGAAGGTTTAGTAGATGATGATGAGCCCTTCGTATCTCTACTGTCACAAGGGATGGTACTTAAAGATGGAGCAAAAATGTCAAAATCAAAAGGCAATACGATTGATCCAGACGATATAATAAAAAAATATGGTGCCGATACAATAAGACTTTTTATTCTATTTGCAGCTCCTCCTGAACAAAACCTCGAATGGTCTGACTCAGCAATTGAGGGAGGCTATAAATTTTTAAAAAGATTTTGGAAGCTTTCATATCTTATATGTAATTCTTACGATATTCCAAAAGACAAGGATAATAAAATTTTGGTTAAACATAATGAGACAATTGATAAGGTTTCTACGGATCTTTTCAAAAGAAAATCATATAACACAGCCATAGCTGCTGTAATGGAGTTTTTCAATACTCTATCTAAATCTGTTGATGAAGAGTCAATATCGTATGAATCTGCGAAAATATGTATTTCTACTATGGCTAAATTGCTCTATCCTATTACTCCACATATCTGTTTTACTATTTTGTCTGAAATAAAATCCGAAAAAGCTAGTAACCCTGAATGGCCAGATAAAATTGAGGGAGTAGATGTTGATCAAGAAGTTCAAATAATAGTACAAATTAATGGTAAACTCAGAAGCAGAATATATGCAAAATCTGATCTCAATGAGGAGGAAGTTTTGAAAATTGCACTAGAAGATCAAAAAACAAAACAGTACCTAGCTGAATCTGATATCCTGAAGACTATTTATGTACCTAATAAGCTTATAAACTTTGTGATCAAATGAGAATTCTTTATCTTTTTATTATTATGACGATGATATCATCATGCGGTTATCAACTTAGGGGGTCAATGAACGTTGATGGTTTAGAAAACGCAATAATTATTTCTAACGGCCATACATCGATTTCAAACATGCTCTCACAAAAACTAGGTTCATCAGTGATCTTACAGAGTCAAGATTACAATACATACCCTGTAGTTAAAATTAATTCTATATCAAGTCAAAAGAGACAGCTTTCTGTAAATTCTTCAGGGAGAGTAGATGAATATGAAATTAGCAAATCATTAGACTATGAAATCATGAGCTCAGAAAACAACAGCGTGACAGGGACTTTGAAAGCCTCTGGTTCCTATGATTTTAATGAATCACGCATGCAAATTACGAGTGAACAAGAAAAAATCACAAATAATGCGATCGATAAAGTATTGGTTAGGAAATTGATGCAGAAACTAAGATACAGTCTGAAATAAATTAGCCAAGAGTAATTGGAGCGTATGGCTCCTGCCTAGTTTTATCATGATCATGCATTCTATATTGAACAAAATCCTTTAAATTATCAAAATTGAAAAATGGATTGCCAGCAATCTCTTCTCCGATAGTTGACTGTCTTTTTATTGAGAAGTTATGTCCAGGCATTATAATTGTATTTTGGTCAAGATTATTCTTTAAGTTTTTTAAAGAATTGTACATTTCTTCAGGGTTTCCTCCATGAAGATCACATCTTCCACATCCGAAAACAAATAATGTATCGCCTGCAATAAGGTTTTTATCGAATAAGTAACAACAAGAGCCAGGAGTGTGCCCAGGTGTGTGAATTGTTGATACAGAAGATTTACCAAGAGAAAAGGTTTCGTTGGAGCCAGTTATTATTAAATTATCATATTTCTTCTTCCAAAAACTTGCCTCAAATTTATTAATGTAGATTGGTAAATCATATTTTTTTAGTAGTGTATCTATAGAGTTGACGTGATCATGATGACTGTGAGTTAAAAGGATTTTTCTCAATTTTAATCCATTCTGTGTCGTAAAATTTAGTACTTCTGTCAAATCCCAAGCGGGATCTACTATTGCTGCATCTTTTGTAGTGTTGTCCCAAATAAGATAAACAATATTTAGCATAGGGCCAACATCGAAGGTTTTTACTGATAGAGTAGATTTATCTTGCATACATACATATTATAATATAACTTGTGTGAATATTTATGACTGAAATCGTACTAAAACCAGAATTACTCAAAGGCTTACAAAAAGTTCTTGTTGATTATGAGCCAAAAAATGAAGATCCAATTCTTGCATCTCAGTATTTATCTGCGGTAGTTGGCTCAATAGTAGCAACTGCCGAAATCCCCAAAAAAGATAAAGACGATATCTTGAAACAGCTCATTGAGTTTACTCAATATGTTTATGATCAACAAACAAGTGCTCTCGAAGGTGAAGCCCAAAAAGCACCACAAAATACTGAAGAAGCATACGGCACTTGGAAGCCTGAATCAAACTAGTATCGTAATATATCCTCGATAACTTTTGGCCCTTTGTATACAAGACCTGTATAAAGCTGAAGCAAATTTGCACCTAATCTAAATTTCTCATTTGCTGATTCATATGAATCGATACCACCTACACCAATGATTGTTCTCTCTTTACCCAGAACATTAGAAATTTTAGTGAGCACATCATTTGATTTTTGGAAAAGAGGTTTACCACTTAAACCACCTTGTAAAGCCTTAAATTGATCACTCAGATAAGATTTATCTATAGTTGTGTTAGTACATATCACTCCATCTATATCATACTCATTTACTAGATTTGATAAATCAAAAATTATTTCATCAGTCACATCAGGAGCAATTTTAACAACTAGTGGCGTATGTTTTTTATAAACTTTTTTTAAATTGTCGTGAAGTGTTTTTATGGAATGAAGGAAGCTACTTATCTTTTCTCCTTTCTGTAGGTCTCTCAAATTCTCTGTATTGGGAGAGGAAATATTTAACGTGATATAGTCTGCTACTGAATAAGCTTTTCTCAAACAATACTCGTAATCACGAAAGGCATCTTTTACATCTGTCGAGGCATTTTTGCCTATATTGACACCTATGGGTATATTTCTATTAAATTCTTTTATGCGAGAAATTCCATAGTCAATACCCTTATTATTAAAACCGAGATGATTAATTATCGCCTCATCCTTGACTAATCTAAAAACTCTTGGCTTTGGGTTCCCAGCTTGGGCCTTTGGAGTTAAGGTACCAACTTCAACAAAACCAAATCCAATATTGGTGATAAAATTAAGATAGTCAGCATTTTTGTCAAACCCCGCAGCTAGTCCCACAGGGTTATCGAAAAGAACATCAAATTGTTTGACACCATTTTTTACAAATCTTTTATGAAATATCTTTCCAAGAAAGCTTTTGTAGATAAACTCAAGAAAAGAGAGCGATATATCATGAGCTTTTTCTGGATCAACTTTAAATGCTATTTTTTTATAGAATTGAAATAATAGTCTGTTCAAAATCTCATCTCAAAGATAACAAGAATCATTATCATCTTAAATATCATAGCAGAAAATATTTGACATATATAATGGATAAATTTAGAATCATTCTAAATAATCATATTGGAGACTATAATGAGTTTAAAAGGTTCAAAAACAGAACAAAACTTAAAAGACGCATTTGCTGGGGAATCCCAAGCAAATAGAAGATACCTTTACTTTGCAGCTAAGGCTGATGTAGAGGGTCAAAATGATATAGCTACTGTTTTTCGCTCAACCGCTGAAGGCGAAACAGGTCATGCTCATGGTCATTTAGAGTATCTTGAAAAAGAATGTGGAGATCCTGCTACAGGAGAGCCTATCGGAGATAGTGTCTCAAACTTAAAAGCAGCTATTGCTGGGGAAACACACGAGTACACAGATATGTACCCTGGAATGGCAAAAACAGCAAGAGATGAAGGTCATGATGAGATCGCTGATTGGTTCGAGACTCTTGCAAAAGCTGAGAGATCACATGCTAACCGCTTTACTAAAGCGCTAGAATCAATCTCATAAAAAATATCTATCTAGTGGGTAATTTATTTACCCACTAGGATTTAACTAAAAAACAGGGAAATATGGACAACGCAAATTTAAAACCCAGCATGGAAGGTGGGCTTGAAAAACCAACCAGACATATTATAGATTGGAAAAACCCTGATTTCTTAAATGAAGAGAAATATGAGGAAGAGCTACGACGAGTCGCAGACGCTTGTCATGGTTGCAGGAGATGTGTGAGTTTATGTAATTCATTCCCTACTTTATTTGATCTCATTGATGAATCTGAAACTTTTGAAGTTGACGGAGTCTCATATAATGACTTTGATTCAGTTGTAGATCATTGCTATTTGTGTGACTTATGTTTTATGACAAAGTGTCCATATGTTCCACCACATGAATGGGAGATTGATTTTCCTCACCTTATGCTAAGAGGTAAGGCAATTAAAAATTCAAAGAAAAAAATATCTTTTCGTGACAAAGTTCTTGCCTCTACAGATATGCTAGGCAAAATGTTCTCTAGGTATTTTCTCTCTTCATTTGTAAATTTCTTTAACAATAATAAAGTTTTCAGAAAACTTTTGGAGAAGTTTGGGGTCCATAGAAACGCAAAGTTGCCTAAATTTGTATCAAAAACTGCGAAACAGCTCAACCTAACCAATCAATCTAATACTTCAAAATTCAAGGTAGCAATTTTTACTACTTGCTATCATAACTTTAACGAGCCCGGAGTGATCAAAGACTTCTATGATATTCTAAAACACAATGATGTAACTGTTGAAGTGATAACCGACGACAACTGTTGCGGTATGCCAAAGTTAGAATTAGGAAACATCGAAGAAGTTGGCAAGATGATGGAAAAGAACCTGCCTAAATTCAAAAAATTCACTGATCTAGGATATCTGATTATTGCGCCAATTCCATCGTGCGTTTTGATGTATAAACAAGAGCTGCCACTTCTTTTCCCTGATAATCATGATTTATTAAAAGTCTCTAAATCATTTAGAGATCCCTTTGAATTTTTAAATATGTTGAATGATGAGGGTATATTGAACACAGATTTTAATACAGAGCTCGGCAACATATCGTATCAAGTTGCATGCCATCAGAGAGTACAAAACTTTGGCATGCTAACAAAAAAAATTCTTGAACTTGTTCCTGGCACAACTGTCAATGCAATCGAAAGGTGTTCTGGTCATGATGGAACATACGGAGTAAAGCTTGAAACACATGATATTGCCATCAAAATTGCTAGACCTATAACCAAGTCATTTAAAGATGCCAATTTTGATAGTTTTACAAGTGACTGTTCATTGGCCGCTCATCATATTGAAAATTCACTAGGGAACATACAAGAGCCTGAGCATCCGATCAGTTTAATTAAGAAAGCGTATGGAATAAGAGCATGAAATTAGAGCCTAAAGACCTTCTCTCACTTGAAGAATATGATTCTAAGAGAGACTCAATAAAAAAAGAATTAATTAGTCATAAAAAAAACAGGACAATCAATATTGGCGATAACATTGTTCTTATATTTGAAGATTATATGACTATCAAATATCAAGTACAGGAAATGCTGAGGATAGAAAAAATTTTCAATAAGAAGGAAATTCAAGAAGAAATTGATGCGTACAATCCCCTTATACCTGATGGGACAAATCTTAAAGCAACAATGTTGATAATGTTTCCTGATGTTGAAGTGAGAAGAGAGATGTTGTTCAAGCTCCATGATATAGAAAATAAAGTTTGGTTATCTTCCAGCGATAAAAAAATTATAGCTTATGCAGATGAAGATTTAGACAGGAGCACGGATGAGAAAACATCTGCAGTTCACTTCTTACGTTTTCAGCTTGAGCAAGATGACATAGCTGATTTCATTTCAAGTTCTGAAGTGAGAATAGGCGTTGATCACCCAGAGTATAGCAAGGAAATTGTACTAGACGAGACCGCTAAAAAAAGCTTACAAGGTGATCTTAAAACAAATTAAAATTATTGATTCGCGCTTAGACTCCTTCTATAAGCTCAGAGAGGAGCTTGCAGAAATACCTGACTGGAAAAAAAAGCCCGATTAAATATTTTTTACTGCGTTGGTAAATTATTGGAGAGGTTGTTCCGATCAATCGCTAGTTCACCAGCGGAGAATTTTATGTCAGATGAAAACAATGTACTTAACTTTAATGAGAAGAGAGAAGAAAATATTGAGCGAAAGAGACGTAATTTTGAAAGGATCCTTTTCAATAACTTTCTTGGAGCTTACTCAGTAATCGATCAAGCAGGAGTAGTGTTTCCAATTGAAATGTTAGACATTAGTCACGACGGAATGAGCTTTAGGGTGCCGCGAGGAGCAATTGGTAGCAGTTTTCAAAAAGATGATGAATTGACTCTTAGAATGTACTTTACTAAAAATACTTTTGTACCCGTTGTAACGAATATTAAGTGGGCAAAGGATATTAAGGGGGAGGATGGAGAAATCTATCTTGAATACGGTGTAAAGTTCGATAAGTCAGTGCCCACCTTCGAAGCACTACGTCCCTTTATTGATTTTCTCTATAAATTCGCTGAGCTTTCTACTGAGGATAAAGGAAAATCGAAGGTTTATTACCTTTAAAGCGACCCCTAAGACATTAAACCCC
>ENA-OSEY01002500-OSEY01002500.1-marine-metagenome-genome-assembly--contig:-NODE-2500-length-11868-cov-2.326181_pt1 | contig 11868 bp, 8 predicted proteins | sample MGYA00248465_ERZ534230 | MGnify/ENA primary metagenome ERZ534230 (study PRJEB26409, sample SAMN06344110) | marine metagenome | isolation source: Sea water from surface | place: Atlantic Ocean:Southern... | reverse complement strand
CAAAATTTTTTACAGTATTTTACTAATGTAATCGACACAATAAGAGCTGTTGATATTCCAGGGGAAACGAACGCGTTGTCAACATTAGAAATAGAAACTGCAGCACGCGAATGCGGACTAAAAGCCTATCCAGCAAAGGGAATTAGTCCAGCAATAACTGATATAATTTCTAACTCCAGTGGAAAGTGCCGAATATTAATCTGCGGCTCTCTCTATTTAGCTGGCGCGGTTTTGCGCGAAAACAATTACCTTCAAGATTAAATTTAATTTTCCATTTTACTGAAATTGACAACCTATATGACGGCGCCACTACGCGTCCAAAGCTTCATCTACCCACTCTGACAACTTGTGTGGGGGCAATGCTCCAATTTTTGTGGCGATTACTTCTCCCGCCTGGAAAATAATTAATGTTGGTATCCCTCGGACGTTATACGTTGACGGGGTCTGCGGGTTATCATCAATATTGATTTTAGCAACTGTTAGTTTACTGTCCATCGTTTCAGCCAAGCTCTCTAAAGCTGGAGCTATAGCCTTACATGGCCCGCACCACTCAGCCCAAAAATCAACAAGTACAGGTTTATCCGCGCCTAACACGTCCGTTTGGAAACTTTCGTCTGTAACCTGTAATATTGGCATGACACCCTCCAGCTAAAGCATTCTCTGTTTTAAAATATACGATCCGCTGTTTAAACTATCATGAAGCATTATTTTTTTAAATTTAAATTAACATAAATTTAACTTTGGCTGAGATACTTCTCTGGAAACTCAATGCGTTTCGGCCCTTCAGTCCAGATCAGCATAGGACGAATTATATGCTTTGGATAAATTTTTTTGATTAATTTGTAATAAATATTCATCTGGTTTTTATACGTCTCTTCTATGTCATCGAACTTTTTTGGCGGTCGCTTATCAGTTTTAAAATCAGCGATAATCACCTCTTTATCCAAAACTACTAGGCGGTCCACTCTAGCCATCACTTCTCTGTCTATCCCATTCTCTTTTACGGTGCCATTCAAAGGTGCTTCTACAAAAGCGTTTTCCGAAAAAATTTCACTTAGACAAGGGTAGTTTATCACTTTCAATGCGGTCGCTATATATTCATCCTTTTGCTCTTTGTCGAGTTTAGGATACTCGTCCAATAAATATTTTGTGGCTAAATTCCATCTTTTTTCTGCTGGAATATTAGGCAGTATTTGTAAAAGGGAGTGGATAATACGCCCTCTTAAAAATTTATCTGTTTTTTCAAGTGCGAATAAAGAAATATTATTTCTTATTTGATTTGGTGCTGAAGGGATAAGGCGATCTGCTTCAAAAGTTTGTTCTTTTGGCGCTTTCCAAACCCATCCAGGTAATCGCAGAGTATCTTTTTTTCTTATCGGTCTGATGTCCTTTTTATCTGGTACTGATACCTGGTCCGAAGAGATCTGTAATACACCGTTAGCGTCTCGAGCTATTGGCTTAAGTCGATTTTTTAGTTTTCCATACCAAGTTGAGTCTTCATCCTTTGGGAGGGTTCCCCAACCTCCGATATAAAGGCGGTCTTCAGCTCGTGTCATCGCCACATAAAGTAGCCGGAGGTATTCTTTTTCTCTTGTCTCCAATTCAACTTCTCGCAACTTCTCAATCATTTGAGGGTTACCTTGCCGATTGGGTGACCACAGCGGGAATTGTTGGTTGCTACCTCTTTCACTCCAAACAATTTTTGGGGACTGGTTTGGCTTACTAATTGTATCTGGCATAAATACAATTGGTGCCTGAAGTCCTTTCGCGCCATGGACCGTCATAATACGCACCTTGTTGGAGCCGTCAGCTTCCATATCACGCTTAATTTCATGATTGCCATTTGATAACCAATTCACAAAACCTTGGAGTGTGGAAACGTTCGTACGGTCATATTCAAGAATTTGGGCTAAAAATTGATCAATTGGATCGCCCGCTTCCGCACCTATCCGCTCTAAAAGTTTCCTGCGCCCTCCCATACTCAGTAAATCCGAGTAAAGCTCAAACGTTGATAAGCGGTGCGCTCGTTCAAGCCAATCTTTTAACCAGTCAACAGTTTCTGAAAACTTTCTATTTAAAGCGGATTTGTTATTCAATGTTTCCCAAAGGGTACTATCGCCTCTATCCCAACAGAGCTCCAATAAGTCGTCTTCGTCTATTTCCAAAAAAGGACTTTTTAAAAGGTTTGCTAAATTCAAGTCATCTTCTGGAAGTAGTACAAATTTGCCGAAAGCCATTAGGTCCATGACCGCCAATTGATCGGTCAAAATCATTCGATCAACTCCTGCTACAGGAACCAACTTTTGTTTTAAAGCATTTACTAACTCTTCCATAAAATGACTACGTTGCCGAAGCAATATTATGATGTCGCAAGGTTCAATTGCTCGACCTCTACTTTCCAATATTTCACCACTTTTAATCCAACTCGAAATTTTTGAGGCTATTTTGCTTGCCAACCGCGTACTGGGTTCATCGAAGTGGATTTGTTTCCTAGGCACTGACCAAAAGTCTCTGGGCTTTCTATCTACTGGCCCTTCAGGAGGCCATATTTCGACTAAACCCGCCTGACCAGAGCGAAACGGATGATGTTTAATGGAAGAAAATTCCAAACTTTCTGACTCAAAAACGGTGTCAACTGCTTTTAGAACAGCTGCGCTCGATCTATATGAGATATCAAGTTTCACTTCTTTCCATGGTTGTTTTGCCAGTTCAAAACTCTCTTTCAGAGTTTGTTGCTTCATTTTAAAAATCTTAGGGTCAGCCCCTTGAAAACTAAAAATGGATTGCTTTGGATCACCCACTACAAATAGCGTTCTAGGACCAAGACTACCAATCCCGTTTTGTTCGGTGAAGAACTCTTTTACTAACGTTTCCACAATTTTCCATTGCTCTGAATTAGTATCTTGTGCTTCGTCTAATAGAAGATGATCTATCCCTCCATCTAATTTATATAAAATCCACGGAGATATTTCGTCATTTTCAATTAACCTATTAGCAAGGGTTACTAGATCATTATAGTCAATTACCGCGTTATTTTTTTTATTTTCCGTGTACAGCTGCATCACGCTTTGCGATAAAAATGCTAATTTTTCATTCCTAGACACTAGGTCAAAGCACTTTAGCTTGTCATCTACTGCCGTAAGACGAGAGGCTTCAGATGTAAGTGTTTGTTCTAAGCTTGGATGTTCATTAAAAATTTTTACTGAGGCTAGCCTAGTTCGGATGCTTCCCTTTTGCGTTAAAAACCCTAACTTGTAATTTTCGAAGGACGCTCTGTCTGGTTTTTCATTTTGGAGCCAGTTTTTAATGGCATTGCTTAGTGCTCTATCGGACTGGTTTCCCGACATTAAAATTGCTACAGCCTTCTCTAATTCAGCGAGTGTCTTACTATCATAACTTGATATTTCGTCTTTGATTTTAAGCTCTATTTCTAGGGAATTAATATTCAATTGAGTTCGAATAATATTTCCCAAAGTTTTTTCGTTCGCTGGACCTTCAAAAATTTCCCGAAACCTATATTGTTCGCCAATTATTTCTTCCAACAAGTTTGATAATTCAGCCTCGTTAATTGTCTCTGCTAATTCAATAAAGGCATGAGAGAATGGGCCACTTTGCTCAGATATAGCTTTTCGAATAATTAAATCCCGAGCTGTCTTCAAATATTCTTTTGCGATCGTATCATCGATTACATCGAATTGGGGCGACAATTTTGCCTCTAAAGGGAAACGTCTCAGCAAAGACTGGCAAAATCCGTGTATAGTTACCACTTGCAATTTTTCTGCAGAGTCTACAACAAGAGCGAATAAACCACGAGCACGTTCCAATAAATTTTGTTTTGCCCGCTTGCCAGACAACCTAAGCAGGTCATCACAAAGTGTTGTGTCGCTGGCAAGTGACCAAGCGGACAAACGCGAAGTAATCCGCATGGCCATCTCTGCTGCTGCTGCCTTAGTAAAGGTCAAACACAAAATGCGCTCTGGGGGAACACCGGCTAGTAATAAACGTAATACACGGTCGGTTAAAATCTTTGTTTTTCCTGCACCGGCAGACGCCTCCACCCATGCAGAAAACTTAGGATCAGACGCTTCATGCTGTTGCTCTAAACTCATATAATTAGCGCCATTCTTTGACACGTGCTAAGTGCCCATAATCATCGAAAATAGGTTTCGTTCCATAGTCCGGAGCATAGAGATAAGGCATCTCTGGGTTATCAAAATCATTTAAAAGCTTCAACAATCCCTTTTCGACATCAACGAGTAAACTGTCCGCAGTAAATGAATGAACCTTGCCTGAAGTCTTACCTCCCGTCAGATGATAGTATCGCAGCTCAGAACACTCCTTTGCCGGTAGGTTTTTAAACCCACCCTTTGCCAGTAGCACGGCTTCTAGCGGTAATTGAGGTGCTAAGCCAGCCTCTACTTCTCGCTTTGAAGGTATTGCTCCAGTTTTATAATCAATAATAACCCATTCATCATTTCTCATTTGATCTATGCGATCAGCGGTGGCACGAATTTTTACTGGCCTACCATTCAAAATAAAGTGCCATACACCTTTCTTTTCGACATGCGATGCTATTCTGTTTTGTCGTTCTTCTGCTTCTTGCAGCACAAACCACTCAGCTATTCGTTTAAACCTTGGCCACCAAAATGCCCAAACAACTGGATCTTCAAATGTCGTGGAAAAAATCTCTCTGCCTTTGTCAATCAGTGATGCTAACGCCTCATTGTTATTTCCTGGGATCCCTTCAGAAACAAAAGCTTCTAAAGCCTGATGTATAAAATTTCCTCGGTCAATGGGAGACGGCATTCGGTCAATTGGATCTAATGGTTCTAGTCTCAGGACTTTTTTCGCATAGATTGCGTAAGGATTACGGAGCCAAATCCCAATCTGGGTAACGGAGAAAGAGCAAGGCCTTTTTTCTCTGCTTGGTTTGGGTTCCGGTGCCTTTATACCAAGACGCTTTTTTGATTGAGGTTGGTCCAATAATTTTTGCCACTTCTGCCACTTCTGACCACGCTCTTTTATTATTTCATCCTGGCCAATAGCGTTGAATATTGATGAAACGCGCATTAGCCAGCGAGAAGCGGTGGTTGGACTATTGGCTAGGTTTCGAGACCGCGTTAAAAATACTTCGGGTGCGCAAACAGCTTGCAAGAAATCGTGAGCTGATTGTCCAATCCGTTTTGACATATCCATCAAGCCTAGCGCTTCCTGCATGCTGCGGCCTAACCATGGATCTGGCTGGATAACTGGCGGCCAGCTGCCCTCGTTTAAGCCACCTATGATGATACGATCGAATTCAGAGAGACGTCCTTCTAGCGGCCCAAGTATAGCTAATCTTGGTTTTTCTTGATATTTTTCCCGAATTACGAAGTCCGATAAAACGGTTTCGAATAGCGAAGTGTATGATATGCCATCAACTATTCGAAGATCTTGGCTTTGTTCATAAAAATCGTTCAAAATTTTTACGATTTGATTATTAGTCTCTGTGGTTTCACCGTTAAGTTCAATGGGACCACTAAGCTTTTCAACCAAAGCTAAATGAAGCGATAACATTTCCGGCAGTGTTTTTGATCCACTGGTTAAAGCGTGTTCAAAACTTCGGATTACTGGCGCTAACTCCGACAACCATTCATACAAGTTATCAATAGCTGGAATTCCGATTGAATCTGTATTGATTTTGCGATTTTTATTGTGGCGCCGTCCGATATTTACTGCTTCTAACAACCCATCAACACCGGGTTTTGGTCTTTCCCCTCTTAAAAACAGAAGTTCTAACTGACTGACTTTTTTTTGGAATTCTACCTTCGGCAGCCCGCCATTTGCTAATGGATGTTTTAATGCCGAAAGGAGCGGAACTGGTGCCAATTGATTAACTACCATTTCGCCCACCAGGCGCCAAAAATTAATATAGTTATTATTTAAAAATTGTTGGCCTGCAGAGTCATAGATATTTAGGTTCCAGCGGCTTGCGGCTGAAGTCACCTGTCTCGCAAGATTTCTATCGCTTGTTATAAGAGCTGCTGATCGTGCTTCTTGCTCCAGCGTTTCACGCATTATTAGGGCAATAGTTTCAGCCTCCGCCCGTTGGTCATCCGATTCGATTATAATTATGCCTTCAAGATCTTTCTGGGGGACGGTTTTTTTGGTTACTGACTGCCAGCGCCCTGATAAAGCAGGAGGTAATAATGCTTCAGAAAATAATTTAAAGCGACCAGCTGGCGACTTTTCTTTAACGGTGTTATTTGCAGTTGGAAGCCAGTCCTGAACATTACCTGGATGAATACCCAGTTTGTCCAGCAAACTAAACATCATATGTTGCGGGTGTGTTGCGTCGTCAACAACAACTTTACGATATATTTCATCTTCTCTCTGATCTAATCCCGGCAGAACAACTGCACCATTTTTCAATGAAGCCACGACTTTAATGAGCTCAGCTGTGGCTGGCATACTGCCCGTAGAACCGGCTATCGTAATAAATTGAGCAGGTTGGGATTTTTCCCACTTTGCTGAAAGGTGCTCTAGTAAATTATTTGTGTAAGTCGCCGGGTCAACAAGATTTTCTTCTTCAAGAATTTTAGGCCAATGCTCTATCAATAATTTTAGAAATTTGAAAGTGGTCTGCCAATGCATTGCATGCTCTTCCGGCACAAAATTTTCAAGTTTGTCCAGCGAAATGCCTTCAATCTGCATCCGGTCAAGCATAGCAGCTAACGCGTTTGCTAACCCAACGGATCCCTTATAATTATTGCCTACGCCTTCTCTACTCTCGCGGTTTTCGCCGTCTAGCTCCATGAAGCGCTCTACCAATTGAGTTAGAAGTAATCGCCTTCGTAGTCGCGACATGACTTTTTTTTGACTAATATTTTCAACATTCAAGGGATACATATAATTACCAAAGAAGAGTTCTTCGTCCATTAGGTCGCCTAAGGGTCGGATAGTGGGCAGGATTACTGTCCCGTTATCGAAAAAACCCTTGATACAACTTGCAAAGTTCGCGACTGAACGCTGCGTTGGTAAAAAGAAGATACTTTGGGCAAGTACTTCCCGATCAAAGCTTATTTTCTTGAGAAAACCAAAAGCTAATACGTCAAGGAAGGAAAAGTTCGGGTCAATTGTGTAAACTTTTGGCCTAGACATATTTGACCTTAAAAGAAGGGAGCATTCTTTGCATGTCCGTTGGCAAACTTCAACCTGGCAAATTCTAAGTCGGAAGGAGTGCTTATATGATACCATAGTCCATCGTGAATAACCCCCACTAATCGCTCACGCTCGATCGCTTCATTATAAAACCAATTTAATGAAAAGGCGCCGTCAGGCGTATTCACAAAAGATAAAGGGTTAATTATTGATAGCCCCATGTAAGCAAAAGGAGAAACCAATTTTTCTTTTCGTCTACTTAAAACGCCATCTTGGTTCATAAAAAAATCACCAAACCCGTCAAAATTTTCGGCCTTGACTGTGGGGGTTAACATCAGCAGAGCATCCATATGATTGGAATTCCACTTTTCCGCTAGATGCATTAGTGTGTTTTTCATTCCATCAACCCATACACTGTCTCCATTGATGATAAAAAAGGGTTCTTTCCCCAGGTGGGGTAGAGCGTTCATAACGCCGCCACCAGTTTCTAGCGGTAACTCCTCTTCTGACAAGATAATCCTATCATCTTTCCTAGCGCCGACGTGTTCAACAATGACTGATGCTAAATGTGAAACATTTATTATGATTTTGGTGACCCCAACACCGAATAAATTGTCAATAGACCGGTCTAATATTGTTTTACCCAGAATTACCAACATTGGCTTTGGTATTCTCTCAGTTAAAGGTAACATCCGACGACCGTGGCCCGCCGCCAATATCATTGCAGTCTTGGGTATCTCTACGAGTGAAGAAGGAAGTTGCTCTATGAACATTAGGAGTTGTCGTTCATCGTTATCTCATTTTCAATAAAACCGAGGGGAACATTTTTATCTAGCCAAGCGCATATTTCGCCTAATGCTTCAAATTGTAAGTTGGCTAATGTATACCTCCACAGTCTTGGTATGTGGACAAGATATTTGCTGTTTCGGTAAAGAATATCTTGCCTTGTAAAAATACCAAAGACTTTGAGAGCACGCTGTGTTCCCAAGATATAGTAAGACTTCATAAAATTATTTCTATTATCCACTGCCTCAACCCCATCAAAATATCTATCAAGCATTAATGAAGTGATTTCGTCACTTATGTTGCGTCGTGAGTCTTGCAACAAGGAAACTAAGTCGTAACTAGCCGGCCCTACAACAGCGTCTTGAAAGTCTAAAAGGCCACACCTACGGATACCATCCCTTTCGGCAAGGACCATAAGATTGTCTACGTGGTAGTCACGGAGTACCAATACTGTCCTACAAGATTCAATGTACGTTAAGCACTGTATCCAGGCCTCAAAAAAACGTCTTTTTTCTTTTTCCGAAATATCTAATCCTAATCTTCCTTCCAAATACCAGTCTATAAATAGTGATAATTCATTTTGTAACTTTTTTTGATCGTAGAAAGGTAAGTCTACCCTCTCTTCGAGGCTCTTTAAATTATGTATCTCTATCAAAACATCTATAGCATTTTCATAAAGATTAGTTTCTTTAGAGCTATCAGAAAGAGCCTTGGTATACGTTTCATTTCCAAAATCCTCGAGCAGCAGGAATCCGTTTTGCACATCTTTGTCCAAAATTTTTGGAGCACTAAACCCTAACGAGTTTAATAGATCAGACATTTGAATAAATGGATTCACCTCCTCCTTGTCCGGTGGGGCATCCATAACAACTAAATTATTCGTTTTGGTTTGCACCCTGTAATACTTTCGAAAAGAGCAATCGTCTGCCAAAGGAAGTAATTTGAGATAGCTTATCCCAGTGTGTTTAAGAAATTCATTTAAGAGCAACTGCCGGCTATCTTGATTTGAATTTACTCTGCCTATCATATTAACTAGCCTTCTATGGAGTGCGCGAGCGACAACCAACGGCTTGAACCAAACAGGTCCATGTAACGTTCGCTTGCCCCTTTACCAAATTGTAGATAAATTTCTAGCCTGTCCTGCGGCAAGGAAGGTATAGATAATTCGGGCCATTCTATCAAAGAAACACCTATTCCAAGGGCGTCTTCTAATCCAAGCTCCTCAATTTCTGAGTGGCATGATATACGATACAAATCGACGTGAAAAATTTCTAGACCAACTTTATTCCTTTTCGCATGATAATGTTGAATAAGTGTGTAAGTTGGGCTTGGAACCGGCTCATCATCGGAAGTTAGAGTCCGAATGAAAGCTCTTGCAAAACTAGTTTTGCCTACTCCTAAATCTCCATTTAAGCAAATTACATCGCCTGGTTCGACCTCAGCTGACAGTAATGATGCGATTCTATGTGTGTCTTTTTCGCCCTCAAGAGGGAATTTATCTATCAATTGATTATCTATCATAACGCCGAAATAGCTTCTCATGCCAGCAACAATTAATCCACCACTACAAGACTACCGACATCAAATGTTTCTTCAAGCGGCTAAGATGGGCTTAGTGGTGCTTTGGCTTTCCTGCTAATAGGCCGGCATTGATAATTTAATACAAGCATCGAATCGGTTACGCTTAGTTGAAAAATACAGTATCTCTACGTTAATACACGGACGTCTCATCCAAATCTGGATGATGCTTAGTCCATTCTGTATTGCTTTCAAAACTCGCCGCTATGCGATAAGCCATTATTTCATCAAATTGAGGCGTTATCACCTGCATCGACAAGGGTAAGCCTTCTGAATTGAACCCGATAGGTACAGCTAAAGCGGGGTTCCCTGTTACATTAAATGGCGTTCTTGCTTGCCTTGGATAAATTTTTTCGCACAAAGCGGAGTCCTCTATTGGAAATGCTGCCTCCATATTATTTATAGTTATGATCGCGTCAAACTTATGAAATATTTCATTAAATTCTTGCGTATATCTTGCCCTTGTACGAATTGCTTCTACGTAATCGACAGCGGTCAGTGCTGTTCCAGGCAGCAACCTACTTAAAAGCGACTCTCCATAGTCCTCAGGCCTAGATTTTAGCCAATCTTTATGAATAGCACATGCCTCGGATAACAAGATGACCCTGTTACAGGCCGCAAAATCCTGCAAGGGGCGGGTCGCTATTTCTTCAATAACTGCGCCCGACTTTTCTAGCTTTGTTATTGCTGCTTCCAGAGCATTTACCATCTCATCGCATGCAATCAGATCCTTCGTATAAAAATGCCTAATAATCCCTATTTTTAAACCCGAAACACCTCTATCTAAATCCTCTCCAAAATTAGGCACATTAACATCTGCACTAGCAGGGTCGTTTTTATCCCACCCAGATATAACTGAAAGGGCAAGAGCATTATCAGAAGTTGTCCGAGTTAAGGGCCCTACGTGATCTAATGAAAAAGACAATGGAATGACCCCTGAACGACTTACACGGCCATAGGTTGCTTTTATACCAAGCAGTCCATTCATAGATGCTGGATTACGTACAGACCCTCCTGTATCAGACCCTAAGGCTAGAGGAAGAAAACCAGCCGCTACTGCTGCACCCGAACCACTCGAAGAACCACCAGGGAAATACTTTCTGTTCCAAGCATTGCGTGCTGGCGGCCAAGGTAAATCGAAAGAAGGGCCACCTAATGCAAACTCGTGGGTGGAAAGCTTGCCTAAAAGTATAGCTCCCGCCTCCTTAAGCTTCCCCGTCACAAAGGCATCTTTACCAGCCACATTATCCTTCAACAGAGCGGAGTGCGCCGTTGTATTCCATCCTTTTGCATCTATAATGTCTTTTAATCCAAAAGGAATACCGTGTAACGGGCCCAACGCGTCTCCTTTCATGACACCTTCTTCTGCTATCCTTGCCTCTTTTAAAGCTTGCTCAGGCCTGAAACTTATAAACGTGTTAAAGTGTTTGTCATATTTATCTATCCGCTTTATTAGCGCATCAGTCAGTTCAACGGGGGAAAGTTTTTTATTTTTTATCAGTTTAACGGCCTCTAGAGCACTCAACCAATGTAATTCTGTCATGACTTAATTGCCCATGTGATTGCTCTAAAGACATGAGAGGGCTCCTGCCACCAGCTGTTATTTCGGTCAAGTTTACTCGCCATATCAGATGCCTTTTTTGCGGCTTCATCGGTTTTTTTTGGACCTATTAGAGTTGCTATACTTTCTGGTATATCGCGTTTTTCCATCATCTAAACTTTCATTTCTAGCACTACCTGATTTATTGTCCTTTACAATGGACCTAGTAATCAAAATTTCCAAGCACTAAACACTTTCATGGGATCATAATATGAATAAAACACGTCTTATGGCACAAGGTCACGAATATATGGCATCCGGTGGTCACCCGCTCGCCACACAGACTAGTATTTCAATTCTGGAAGCCGGGGGAAATGCAGTAGATGCAGCAGTAGCAGGAGCCATGGTTTTAGGCGTTGTTCAAAGCGATCTAGTAAACTTTGCAGGTGTTGCCCCTATCATGATCCGCTTCCCAAAGACTAAGAAAGTTATCACCGTTAGCGGGGTCGGGCGTTGGCCCATGGCAGCGAATATAGATCGTTTCATTAATGAGTTCGACCGCCACGTCCCAGATGGTATACTTAGAGCAATCATCCCAGCAGCCCCAGATGCATTTCTTACCGCATTAGAGCATTACGGCACCATGTCATTTAAAGAAATTGCAAGTGGCGCTATAAGTGCAGCAGAAAAAGGCTTCATAATGCATGAACTGATGGCGCAAACCATTAGAGATAATGAAACCCAATATCGGAAATGGTCATCAAATCGAGAAATTTACCTTCCCAATAACCATCCCCCAAAAGTTGGAGATTTGTTTGTGCAGG
>ENA-OSEY01002499-OSEY01002499.1-marine-metagenome-genome-assembly--contig:-NODE-2499-length-11868-cov-6.078789_pt1 | contig 11868 bp, 6 predicted proteins | sample MGYA00248465_ERZ534230 | MGnify/ENA primary metagenome ERZ534230 (study PRJEB26409, sample SAMN06344110) | marine metagenome | isolation source: Sea water from surface | place: Atlantic Ocean:Southern... | reverse complement strand
TATAAAATTCATTCTAAGTTTGGATCACTTCCAATTGAAGATCTGTTTGAACCTGCAATTAATTTAGCTAAAAATGGTTTTGTAGTTACTCAAAAACAATCAAATTCATTAACTGGAAAACTAGAAGATTTCATCAAAGTTAACGGAGAAGAATCTCTCTATTCAAAAAGGTATTATGAAGGTGACACAATCAAGAATATAAAGTTTGCCGAGACACTGTCTAAGATTTCAAAATTTGGACCTGAAATTTTTTATGGTGGTGAGATCGGTGAAATGATTATTAATTCAGTTAATAAAGCTGGAGGAATAATGACTTTAAAGGATTTAGAAAACTATAAATCTATTTGGCGTGATCCAGTAAAATTTAAATATAAAAATTTAGATATTATATCAATGTCTCTTCCATCAAGTGGTGGAATTTTAATCGGACAAATGCTTAAAGTAATAGAAGATTATGATATTAAAAGTTTTGGACACAATTCAGTAAAAGCAATTCAACTTCTTGTTGAGGCTGAAAGAAGAGCATACGCTGATAGAAGTCATTTCATGGGTGATCCTGATTATATGAACCTTCCAGTTTATGAATTAATGGATAAAGAATATGTTGTAGGTAGAATGAAAAATTTTTCATGGGATGAAGCAACATCCTCCTCAGATGTTAAACATGGTAATATTATACTAGATGAAAGTGATGAAACAACTCATTATTCGATTATAGATAAACATGGAAATTCTGTCTCTGTAACTACTACTTTGAACAATAGTTATGGTTCTAAAGTTTTTGTTGAGGAAGGTGGTTTTTTCTTAAATAATGAAATGGATGATTTTAGCTCCAAACCTGGACATCCAAATTTTTATGGATTGATTGGAAGTGAGGCGAACTCAATTCAGCCAGGTAAAAGAATGCTAAGCTCTATGACTCCATCTATTATTTTAAAAAACAATAAACCATCTCTAATTGTGGGGACACCAGGTGGATCAACAATTATAACTTCTGTCCTACAAACTATACTAAATGTTTACGAATTTGATATGAATGTTCAAGATGCTGTGAATGCACCAAGATTTCACCATCAATGGCTACCTGATGTAGTAATTTTTGAAGAAGGTTTACTAAACGATGAAAAAGACTCTATTCTTAGTTCCAAAAATTATTTTACTATACGATTACCAATTGAAGTAGATACTGGTGGAATGTCTGCAAGATCCTCTATTGGAGCAGTGGATGCAATATTTATTGATGACAATGGTAAGGTCTCTACAGGAGCAGATTACAGAGGAGATGATTATGGTGAAATTTTAAAATAGATCATTTAGTTGAATAATACGATTCAAATTGAAGGTGCTAAAGTTCATAATCTTAGGAATCTAGATATTAAAATTCCTAGAGAAAAACTTGTTGTTATAACTGGTTTATCAGGAAGTGGAAAATCGTCCTTAGCATTCGATACTATTCATGCTGAAGGTCAAAGAAGATATATGGAAACATTTTCTGCATATATCAGACAATTTGTTGGAAATTATGAAAGACCAGATGTAGAAAAGATTGAAGGCCTCTCACCTGTAATTGCAATAGAACAAAAAACTACAAGCAAAAACCCGAGATCTACAGTAGGAACTGTAACTGACATTTATGATTTTATCAGACTACTGTATGCAAGAATTGGAGTTGCATATAGTCATAAGTCTAATTTAAAAATGGTGAAAAATACTGATGAGGAAATCATCAAGTTAATCTGTGAAAAATTTGTAAATCAAAGAATTATAATTCTTGCTCCCATAATAAGATCAAGAAAGGGTCATTATAGAGACTTATTTGAAAATTTCATAAAACAAGGATTTTCCAAGGTTATCGTGGATGAAGAAATACTGGATATAAAAAGAGGGATGAAATTAGATAGATACAAGACTCATGATATAAGTCTAGTAGTAGATAATATATCAGTAAAAGATGATTTTGAGTCAAAGAGGACACTGTCTGAATCTATAAAGATTGCAATGAAATACGGAAATAATACAATCTTTATTTTAGACTCAGAATCTGGAAAACCAGAATATTTCAGTAGAAACTTAATGTGTCCCAAAACAGGTATATCATATCCCAAGCCAGAGCCAAACACATTTTCTTTTAATTCTCCTAAAGGTATGTGTGAGTCATGTAATGGTCTTGGTTCGGAATATGAAATTAATATTAAAAAGCTAATCCCAGATGATTCATTATCAATAAATAATGGAGGTATAGTTCCAATTGGAAAAAAAGACAACTCATGGATTCACAGACAAGTTGAATTAATTTCAAAATATTATAATTTTTCATTAAGTGGTCCAATTAAAAAAATCCCAGAGGAAGGTCTAGAATTTATTTTAAGAGGAGGTAAGAAAAGTTTTACAATAAATTCTAAAGATCTTGGAGTTAAAAGAAATTATGAGATTGACTACATGGGTATAGAGTCATTTATTAAAGATCAATTAAACAACAATGAGTCTAAAAATTTAAGACGTTGGGCACTTCAATTCGTAGACATAAAAAAATGTAAATCTTGTGATGGGAGCAGATTAAAAATTGAATCCAGATCATTTAAAATTAATAATAAAGATATTTTTCAGCTGAGTGAAATGGATCTTTCAGATCTTAAAAGTTGGTTTGAGAATTTAAAAAGTAAACTATCAGATAAAGAAATTAGAATTTCTGACGAAATAATTAAAGAAATTTTAATAAGAATACAATTTTTAATTGATGTCGGACTTGAATATTTAACTCTCTCTAGATCATCAAGATCTTTATCAGGAGGAGAAGCACAAAGGGTTAGACTTGCTACTCAAGTTGGGTCTCAACTTGTTGGTGTATTATACATATTAGATGAACCAAGTATTGGCTTGCATCAAAAGGATAATTTAAAATTAATTGATTCTTTAAAAAAATTAAGAGACTCTGGAAACTCGGTTATTGTAGTAGAGCATGATAAGGAAATGATTATGAGTTCAGATCACATAATTGATTTAGGTCCATTTGCTGGAGTTAATGGTGGGGACTTAATATTTGAAGGAACACCCATTAAAATAAAAAAAGCAAAGACAATAACAGCAGATTATTTAAACGAAACTAAACAGATTAAAATTCCAAAAAAAATAAGGAAGGGAAATGGTAAGTCTCTTAAATTATATGGTTGTAAAGGGAACAATTTAAAAAATATAGATGTTGAATTTCCACTTGGTATAATGATTGCTGTTACCGGTGTTTCAGGAAGTGGAAAGTCATCTCTAATAAATGAGACTTTATATCCAATCCTAAATTCTAAAATATATAATGGAGTTAAATCACCTTTAGAGTTTGAAAAAATTGAAGGTATTGAAAACATTGATAAGGTAGTAGAAGTTAATCAACAACAAATTGGAAAAACTCCTCGAAGTAACCCAGCCACTTATACTGGTGTATACAGTGAGATAAGAAAACTTTTTTCAGAAACAACAGAATCGAAAATTAGGGGGTATAAGCCAGGTAGATTTAGCTTTAATGTACCTGGTGGAAGATGTGAGAATTGTAAAGGAGGTGGAATGAAGCTAATAGAGATGAACTTCTTACCAGATGTTTTTGTAGAATGTGAAGAATGTAATGGTAAAAGGTTTAATAGAGAAACTCTTGAAGTCAGATATAAGGGTAAATCTATTTCAGATGTTTTAGATATGAGTGTCTCTAAATCTTTAGATTTTTTCTCATCAATTCCTAAAATATACAATAAACTTAAAGCTATCGAAAGTGTAGGACTGGGATATATTACTCTTGGTCAATCCTCTACAACACTTTCAGGTGGTGAATCTCAAAGAATTAAACTAGCAAGCGAACTTTCAAAGAAAGATACAGGTAAAACTGTTTATATACTTGATGAGCCTACTACTGGTTTACATTTTGAAGATATTAGAATTTTATTAAAAGTTTTAAATGAATTAGTAGATAAAGGGAATACAATAATTATAATTGAACATAACTTAGATGTAATAAAACAAGTTGACCATATTATTGATATAGGTCCTGAAGGTGGAAAACATGGCGGAAGACTGATTGATAGTGGAAGTCCAAAAGAAATAATTAAAAATAATAAAGGATATACTGCAACCTACCTTTCTAAAGAATATAATTAATGAGATTATTAGTTTATATTTTAACAACTGGAATATTATTATTTAACCTTCAACTTAGAGGTCAAGAAATAAACTCCTATAACGTTAATGCTATCTTAGATGTTGACAACAAATCAATAGAAGTTAAACAAATAATGAAATTTAGAAATACTTCTAATATTCAGTTAAATGAGATATTTCTAGAAGATTGGTCAAATTCATATATAAACAATGAAACAAAACTTGCAAAAAGAATTTCTGATGAATATTCTAGAAGCTTTTCATTTGCTCAAAAAAGACAAAGAGGTTTTACTACAATAAATGATCTAAAAGGTGAAAACATTAAATCTTGGTATAGATATAATACTCAATTAGATATTATAAAAGTTGAGTTAAATGAGTCAATTAAAAAAGATCAATATATAACTATAGAGTTAAACTATACAATTAAATTACCTGACTCCAAATTTACTGGTCATGGATATGATGGTAAAAATTTTTATCTGAAAAACTGGTTAATTGTTTTCTCAAATTTATCTAAGGATAAATGGTTTAAACAAAGTAATTTAAATCTTGATGATCAAACATTAAGTGAATCCAGCTTTAATTTAAATTTTTCTTTTAAGGGTGATTACTATTTAACTTCGAATCTAAATAAGAGGAGTTCAAAGTCCGTAAATCAAATAAATTCTGCTGAATTATTTGGCTCCAGCATCAATAATATTAGATTAAATCTGATTGATGAAGACATATTTAAAAATATCCAAAATGAAAATATTAAAATAGAGACAGATATATTTAAAATTTCTGAAGCGTTGGAGGCAGAAATAAAATTCAATAGAGTTAGTAACTTTGTTACGGATTATTTTGGCGATGTCGATAAGCATAAACTATTAATAACTAGAGCAGATTATGAGTCTAGCCCGTTTTATGGACTTAATCAACTGCCAAGCTTTATTAGTCCATTCTCAGATCAGTTTCTTGAAGAAATAATTTTTTTAAAATCATTTGTTAAAAACTATTTGAATCAAAAAATAAATCTAAATAAAAGGAATTCTCATTGGATATATAATGGTCTAGAAATATTTTTGATTAATAAGTACATTAGTCAGTATTACCCCAAAGTAAAGTTTTTAGGTAGATTATCTAGATTTGGATTAATAAAGAATTATGAGATTTCAAAGATTAATTTTAATGATTTGTTTATTAATTACTCCGAGTATGTACAAAGATTAAATCTTCATCAATTGGATGATCAATCGAGTGAATTTTTAACAAGGATAAATGAAGAAATTGCTTCACCATATCACTCTGGAGTTGGTTTGATATACATAGAAAGTTTAATTGGGGATATTGAATTTAATGAGTTAATTAAAAATGTTAGTAAGATTAATTCACGAGAAGAATTAAATAATCTTTTCATAAATTTTTCTAAAAATGATTTAAGTTGGTTCATTTATGACTATATAGGTAAGAGACAATCCATTGACTTAAAAATTAAAAAAACAGGTGAAAATAACTTTTTAGTATCTGAAAAAAATAATATTGATCTACCCTACTCGGTTGGACTATTAAAAAATGATTCTATTGTATATTCAAAGATATACAGTAAGACTGGCAAAATTGAACTCCCTGAAGTTGATTTTGATTACATAGCAGTTAATCCTAGCATTAAATTACCTGAATTTAATAGAAATAATAACTGGATATATAACAAATCTAGGTCCAATTTAAAACCATTAAAATTTAAATTTATAGGAGACCTAGAAAACCCAAAGTATAGGAATATTTATTATAGACCTGAAGTTACTTATAATCTCTATGATGGTATTTCACCTGGAATAAACTTAATTAATAGGGGAATTAAAAATCGACCACTAAGTTTTGAAATTTTCACACAATACGCTTCTAAAGAAGAAGCTCTAGTTGGATCAATGAACTTTAGATATCAATTAAATAACGAAATTAAGGATAATTATTCTACACTTTTTAATCTGTTTTACACTACAAATCATTACAATGAAAATCTAAGATATCAAGTTTTTTCACCATCAATTCTAATAAACTTTAGAGATAACAAGAACCTAAGATCAAATGTAAAAAAGTCAATTTCTCTATCAATGTTTAATGTTGACAAGGAAAACAACCCTCTAGATAAGAATAGTCTAAATAAATATTCAATTTATAATCTAGGTTACTATTATTCTGATATTGGTATTATTAAATATCTTAATACATCAGTTAACACTGAATTCTCTAATAATTTTGGTAAAATTAACCTTGTATTTGATTATAGGAAGCTTTTTAATAGCAATAGACAATTTCAAGCTAGAGTATATCTTGGAAAATTCTTTTGGAACAATAACAAATTCGATAATTTCAAATATAATTTAGGAAGATCAGGTGGTTATCTATTTTTGGATAACTACTTGGGCAGATCTGAGAGAACCGGACTACTAAGTCAACAATTTATAATGGCTGGTGGAGGTTTTAAATCATTCTTTGAAGATCCTACTTCAAATAATTTTATGCTTACTTCTAATCTTAATATAGGGATCTGGAAATGGATTGAAGGATATCTTGATCTAGGGACATTAAAAAATAAAAATGAGGATCCAAGATATTTTTATGGTACAGGAATAAGGTTAAATTTGTTACCAGATTTTTTTGAATTATACTTCCCAATAAGTTCTTCAAATGGATTTGAACTTAATGAATACAGGTATTATAACAAAATCCGTTTTATAGTCTCCTATAATCTTGAATCACTTGGCAAGCTATTCTCCAGAAGATGGTTATAGTTAGGTTCATTTAATTATTTGTAGATTTGCAAACCTTATGAGTGTATCAAGTTCTACAAAAGAAGAGATTAGCTTAAAAAAATTTAAGGAAAAGGTTATTAATGATTTCAGAACTGTATCCTTAAGCCGAGAAGTAAGTGTTCAGGGTAGACGCGAAGTTCTTCTTGGTAAAGGTAAGTTTGGAATTTTTGGTGATGGAAAGGAGCTACCTCAAGTAGTAATGAGTCATTTCTTTAAAGATGGAGATTATAGATCAGGCTATTACAGGGATCAAACCTTGTTAATGTCTCAAAATTTACTTTCTGCAAGAGAAATTTTTGCTGCTGTATACGGACATCCTGATAAATTATATGAAAAAATGTCTGGAGGTCGTCAAATGGCAGGACATTTTTTAACTAATACAATTGATGAAAACAATAATTGGATAGATCAAACATCTCAAAAAAATCATATTTCTGATATCTCTCCAACCGCAAGTCAAATGTCAAGACTTGTTGGTTTAGGTTTAGCATCAAAAATTTATAGAAATAATTCAATTAATGGATCTGAAAAATTTTCTAAAAATGGAAATGAAGTTGTTTGGGGAACAATTGGAAACGCTAGTACAAGTCAAGGAATATTTTTTGAAGCTGTGAATGCATGTGGAGTTCTGCAGGTTCCTACAATTATTAGTGTGTGGGATGATGAATATGGAATATCTGTTCACAATAAAGATCACACTACAAAAGAGAGTATATCGAAAGCTCTAGCAGGGTTTAAAATTTCCTCAGACTCACCTGGAATAGAGATTCTAGAAGTTAAAGGATGGGATTATCAGTCATTAATGAAGACTTATTCATATGCAGAAAAAATAGCAAGAGAACATCATATTCCTGTAATAATTCATGTAACAGAGCTGACTCAACCACTTGGTCATTCAACATCTGGTTCTCATGAAAGATATAAGAGTGAAGAAAGACTTAAGTGGGAAGATGATAATGATTGTAATAAAAAGTTTGAAGATTGGATATTAAAAAATAAAATATCTACAAAAAAAAAGATACAAAGTATTAAGGAGGAAATTTCATCTTATGTTAAAGATGAAAAAAAGTTAGCTTGGGATCATTATCAAAGACCAATTAAAGACTCAAAAAAAGATTTAATCCAAACTATTAACAAACTTGAGAGGCCAGTTAACTCAGATGAACTGAACGAAATGTTTTCTAGTTTTGACGATTCTAATTTTTCTGAATTAATAGAAATATGTAGAAGGCTAATATATAAATTAGATAGTAGTGATTTAAATGACAGAAATAGTTTAATTAATTGGAAAAATAAATACATGGATATTCTTACTAATAAATATTCCACTGATTTATATTCAATTAGCATAGACTCTCTATCAAGTATTCCAAAAGTCTTACCCGTGTATTCTGATGAAGAAAAGTTTGTTGATGGAAGAATAATTATAAGAGATAATTTTGACCAGCTCTTAGAAAATAATTCTAAAATTTTCATTTTTGGTGAGGATGTAGGTAAAATAGGTGATGTTAACCAAGGTTTGGAAGGACTTCAAAAAAAGCATGGTAAAAACAGAGTTTTTGACACAAGCATAAGAGAATCAACTATTGTAGGTCAAGGGATTGGAATGTCTATGAGAGGTTTAAGACCTATTGCTGAAATTCAATATTTAGATTATATATTGTATGCTCTTCAGATCCTTAGTGATGATCTAGGCACATTAACCTACAGAACTCATGGAGGTCAAAAAGCCCCACTTATTGTTAGAACAAGAGGGCATAGACTTGAAGGAATATGGCACTCAGGGTCCCCACTTGGTGGAATGATTTCCTTTTTAAGAGGTGTCTTTATTCTTACTCCTAGAAATATGACAAAAGCTGCAGGATTTTATAATTCACTTTTAGATATTGACCAACCAGCTGTAGTAATTGAGCCACTAAACGGTTACAGAACTAAAGAGCAGCTACCCAGCAATTATGGTCAGTTTAAAACTCCTATTGGTGAAATTGAAATTCTTAAAGAAGGTACAGACATTACTTTAGTATCTTACGGATCTACGTTTAATATTGTAATAAATGTTGCTGAAGAAATCGAGAAATATGGAATAAGCTGTGAGGTAATAGATGTTCAAAGTTTAATTCCTTTTGATATTAAAAAGGAAATTTCGAAAAGTGTTATAAAAACAAACAGACTTCTAATTATTGACGAAGACCTGCCTGGTGGATGCTCAAGTTATATTCTTCAAGAATTGCTGGAGAAGCAAGATATCTATGAGCATTTAGATAGCAAGCCATCTCTTCTAACTGCAAAAGATCATAGACCTCCTTATGGATCCGATGGAGATTATGCGAGCAAACCTTCATTTGAAGATATTTTTGAAAGAATTTACTCAATAATGAGAGAGTCTGACCCAGAAAAATACAAAGAGTTATTCTAGGTTATAGTAAAAATCTTATAGACTAAATCATTCAAAATAGCTTCACTATTAGTTGCATCAAAATTAATTCCTTTTGACCTCTTATCTGCCTCTAATAAATAATCAAATATTTTAGATATTCTTTTCATTGGATAAAATGCTGAGGCTTGATGATATTCTTCAATAAAATAAGGATTAATTCCCAAGATTTTAGATGCCTCTTTTTTATTTTCAATTGAATGATAAACAAATAGCTTGTTAAAAAAAGAGTAAACAGTAGCAACTATTAATGGAACTGGATATTTTTTGCTGTTTTTACTCATGTATGACACAATTTCAAGTGTTTTGTTCAAATCATTTTTACCAATAACTTTGGTGAGTTCAAAAAAATTATATTCTTTACTGAAACCTATTATATTTTCAACTTCATCTGGGGTGATAATTTGTTCTTTTTTGGAGTTTAGTTTTAACTTTTCTAACTCATTGTCAATTTGCGATAAGTCGTTACCAGTAAAATCAGATATAATTTTAATTGAATTTGGATGGAGATTAAGTGAAATTAATGCACATTGGTCCTCAATCCACTTATATACTTGATTCTCGTAGATCTTTTTTGATTCAAAGACAACTCCATTTTTTTGTGATGATTTATAGATTTTTTTCCTTTTGTCAATATTTTCATCAAAAGCTAATACAAGGATTGATTTAGAATTGAAATTTTCTAAATATGAAATGATATTATTGTAATCATTTGAAAGGTTTTTTGAGTCTTTAACTACAACTAGATTATAGTCACCACTTAATGGGAATCTTTTTATGAAATCAATTACTTCACTTTCTTGATTTTCATCTGATTTTTTTCCATAAATTTTTTTTAAATCAAAGTCTACGGAATCCTCATTTATAACATTTGAGACCAAATGTTTAATAATTTTATCTGAAAAATAATTTTCTTGCCCATGAATTAAATATATAGGTGAAAATTTTCTATTATTTATATCATTAATTAATTTGTTATATTCTGACATTATTAAACTGTGAGAAAGCTAAATCTACCTTTATTTGAATTTAAAATTAAAAAAGAAAATAATAATACTATCATTTTTGATCAAATTAGAAAGAAGTGGATTATCTTAACACCAGAAGAATGGGTAAGACAAAACTTTATATCTTACATTTTAGAAAAAAACTATCCAAAATCTTTAATTAATTGTGAGAAAGTATTCTATATTAATAAGGTCTCAAAAAGATATGACATTGTTGTATATGATTCTTCAGGAGATGTCAAAATATTGGTTGAATGCAAATCCTATGATGTAAGTTTAACTAAAGAACATTTTGATCAAGTTATGAGATATAATTTGGAGTTAAAGAGTAAGTGTGTGATAGTTACCAACGGACTAAGACATTTTTATTTTGAATTTGATGAAGATGAAAAAATTTATAAGCAAAAAGAAGATTTAATTAGTTATAAAAAATGAGAATAGGAATCGTTGTAATAAACTGGAATGGTTTGGAGCTTTTAAAAAAATATTTAAAAGTTTTAATTCAAAATTCAGTTAATCATAATATTTATCTTATAGATAATAATTCTGAAGATGAATCTGTTTCCTACGTAAGGAGTAATCATAGTGAAGTAAATATTATTAAACTTGATAAAAATTATGGCTTTGCAGAAGGCTATAACCGTGGAATACAAAAAGTTAAAGAAGAAATCATTTGTATTATAAATAATGATGTAGAGGTTACCAAAGACTGGTTAAAACCAATAGTAAAAAAATTCAATAATTATCCAGATTTAATTATTCAGCCAAAAATATTAGACATTAATAAAAAAACATACTTCGAGTATGCTGGAGCGGCTGGTGGTTATATTGATAAATATGGATATCCTTATTGTAGAGGTAGAATATTTGAAACTATCGAAGAAGATAAAAATCAATATAAAGATGAAGAAATTTTTTGGTCATCAGGAGCGTGCATGTTTTTATCAAAAAAGATTTTTAATGAGTTAGGAGGATTTGATAAATCTTTTTTCGCACACATGGAAGAAATTGATTTTTGCTGGAGAGCATTTAATCATGGATATAAAACACATCTTGTTTCAACTTCAAAAATATATCACTTAGGTGCAGCGACTATTAAAAAGGATTCAAAAAAAACATTTCTAAACTATAGAAACTCATTATTAATGCTTACGAAAAACTTACCATTAAAAAGTCTTTTAAATACACTTTTAATAAGATTAATAATGGATATTCTTTCTTCATTAAGATTTATTCTTAGTGGAAAAATATACCATTTCATGTCAATTTACAAGGCTCATTTACATTATTATTTAATGCTTAGAGGCTTATTAAGTAAGAGAAATAATGGTAAAATTAGGTCTAATTATTTCAAAATCAATAGTATAGTATACAAATACTTTGTTCAAGGAAAGAAAAAATTCTTTCAATTGTAGTACAATATTTTAGTTAAAAATATTAAGTTTGTACCTGACTAATTAATAACCAATATTTTTGAAATGAAAAA
>ENA-OSEY01002498-OSEY01002498.1-marine-metagenome-genome-assembly--contig:-NODE-2498-length-11870-cov-2.108030_pt1 | contig 11870 bp, 8 predicted proteins | sample MGYA00248465_ERZ534230 | MGnify/ENA primary metagenome ERZ534230 (study PRJEB26409, sample SAMN06344110) | marine metagenome | isolation source: Sea water from surface | place: Atlantic Ocean:Southern... | reverse complement strand
ATGACAAAGAACTTTTTAACTTTACAAATTATCCTTCAGAAATATTTGCTGAACCAGGAGATAAAGTACCCAATAGAGTAGGTTTTTCAAAAATAGCTTCATGGTTAAATTCTTATTCTAGGATGAATTACGACAGGCCCCTTTTCGTAGCAATGTCTGCAGACTTAGCAGACTCAACCAATATTTCCGGTTTTTCAAAAGGTTGGGGAGATATGGATGATATGGGTATGTTTAGCAAAGAAGATAATTCGTCATCACCTCTTATGCCCCAAGGCATAACTGAATTTGCTAACTCAGGTATGATGGCTGGCTTGTCAACAGTAAATTTCAATTCAGATACGCTGAAATCATTTAATGGGTTTATAGGTTCATTCAGTACTTATGGGTCATTTAGTTATCTCAAATATGGTCCCATAAGATTATTCAGTCAGGTAGCCCAAGATTCACAAATTAAAGTTGGTAAACTATTGTGGATTGCAGGTCATTCAGGGCCTGAAACGGCAGAAGATAGCCGAACTCATTTCGGCATTTTTGCACCGGGAGTAACTCAACTTTTCCCTAAAGGTCACATAATTAACCTTCACCCTTGGGAGCATAACGATGTCGCGCCTGCTTTAGCTGCAGCCTTTTCAACAAATGTTCCTATTGTGGCTCTACATTTGACTCGTCCAGCGATCGAAGTTCCCGACAGGAAGAAATTGGGAATATCTAGTCATTTAGAAGCTTCCAAAGGAGCTTACTTGATTCGGGATTATGATGATAGACCTCATCAAGGCGTTGTTATCGTTAGAGGAACAAGTTCTACTAACTCAGTAGTGTCTGTATTGGACGAGATCAGTTCTAAGTTTAACGTTAAGATAGTTTCAGCAGTATCTTGGGAGCTTTTTGACATGCAATCTTCAGAATATAAATCATCTATTATCAGTAAACAAGAATGGGCAGACTCCATGATTATTAGCAACACAGGATTAAGTGTTATGAAAAATTGGATTTCTAATAGGGTAGTAGCAGAGTATTCTTTGACACCTGATTGGGACAATAGATGGAGGACTGGAGGTAGCCTAGAACAAATCATAGATGAAGCTCACTTGAGCCCCAGATGGGTTATGAAATCCCTTGAAAAATTTACTAACGATAGAAAAAAGAGGTTAGTTATGTTGAGGCAGGAAATTCCTGAAAATTAAGATGTCATATGATAACTTCCCTATAGCTGTTGTTGATAATGGTGGGCAGTGGACGCATCGTGAGTATAGAGTTCTTAATTATTTGGGATGTAGGGCTGAAATTATCTCTAATGTAACTCCAATCGAAGAATTAGATAGGTTTAGAGCTTTAGTTTTGTCGGGTGGTGCACCAAGAATTGAGAGCGAATCAGAAGCATTAGGTTTAACTTCCGAGTACCTAGATATAGAAAAATGGCCGATATTAGGCATATGTGTAGGTCATCAGTATATGGCCACACATTTTCAAGGTGAGGCAGGTCCTGCATCAATTCCTGAATTTGGTTCCTCTTTAGTATCACTTATTGAAGAAGGTTGGATTTTGAAAGGATTTCCAAAAGAATTTAATGTTTGGGAATCACATAATGATGAAGTTCATAAAATGCCTGAAGGCTTTAGGATAATGGCGTCTTCAGATGCTTGTCAAGTACAAGTAATGCAACATGAAACGCTTCCTTATGCTGGGGTTCAATATCATCCGGAAGTTGAAAATACTGAATTTGGTGCTGAAATATTTCAAAACTTTCTGGATAAAGCTCTAGAATGGAATAAGTAAGGAATGTTTTTATTATTGAAACACCGAGGTCATCTGTATTTAAACTGCCTGTCTATCAGCTGATATGGCCGACCCAATTACAAGACTTTTTAATTTAGGTTCAAAGCTTCAAAATTCGTCTGAAGATAAGGAAAAAGCAATTAGTGGTTATGGTTACTATGACTGGGCAAAATCCGCATTTGAATGTAGTGTCACACTGGCAATTATTCCGGTATGGTATACCGCATTATTTTTCAAAGCTAATGGATTAACAGTTTCAATCTTTTCTCAATCAATGACTGCTGATGCAGTATTGTCTCTTGTGGTTGCAATATCTACACTTTCGGTCGCGATAATAAGTCCTCCACTAGGAGTAATAGCCGATCGCAGACTTGTAAAGATGCGTTGGCTTAAAATTTTAACAATTGTTGGTGCAGGAGGAACATTTTTGATTGCCATTGCTCCTTTTTTAGGAAACGCAGCTTGGATTTGGATTATGGTAATGTACCTTTTTGCAAATATAGGTCTTAATGGTGCCGGTGTCTTTTACAATGCATTACTTCCTCATTTAGGTAAACCCGATGAATTAGATGACATTTCTAATCGAGCTTTTGCTTACGGTTATTTGGGGGCCGGCGTTCTTCTTGTTCTGCATCTTATTATTTTACTAGCAACAGATTTTGCAGAATGGGCAATTCAATTTTCCTTAGCAACCTCAGGAATTTGGTGGTATGGCTTTGCTTTAATCACATTTGCATGGGTTCCTGAGCCTCCCGTTGAAAATGAAATGGAAAAACTAAAATTTAGAGATGCCGCAAGGTTTGCAGTTGGGGAGGTAAAACAAACTCTCAAGGATTACAAAGATTTTCCACAGTTATTTCTCTACATGCTTGCTTACTTTTTGTTTATTGATGGTATAAACACAGTTACTGCATTGGGAGGCGTTTACGGAACTACAGTTTTAGGAATTGGATTCACAGGATTAATTATTGCTCTTCTAGTTATTCAATTTGTTGCAGCTCCATCAGCTATACTCTTTACAAGATTAGCTGAGAGTCGAGGAACAAAGAATGCTCTGATGATTTCAATCAGTGGCTGGGTTGTGTTATGTTTTTTTGCGCTTTGTTTTGCACCTTTGGAATTAGAAAGGCATGAAGATTACGATATTCTATATGAATGGGAAGAGGAAGATTTAGCTTATTCAGTATACGTTTCATGGTCAGCAAATGATTTAGCTCAAAAGTTGGACTATGAAGACGATGAATTTGACGAGCAGGCTTGGGCTAAGGAATGGTCCTATATTCTTCCTATAAAGGTTAATGAGGACGATAGCAATATTTTAGAATGGTCTTGGGGAGATTCAGAAGATGAGCCTAATAAAGTTAAATTAGCTGGAGTATCTGATGCTAACATTACTTCATTTTTATCATCTATAAGTGATACTCGGTTTAGTGCAAGTGTATTAGGTGGAAATTTATCAGGTAATGCCAATGTGGGCGAGGATCATCCAACTAATTTAGGAGATGGCGTCTTAGATAGCATACCCATTTGGGCTAGGGATAATATTTGGAAACCACTAGGAATGGGAGTCTTTTTTCAATTCATAGTACTTGGATGCTTTATGGGAACCCTTTTGGGAGGCTCTCAAGGACTCGCACGTAGTTTATTTGGGCAAATTGTACCTGAAACTAGAAGTACTGAATTTTACAGTTTCCTCGGATTTTTTAACAAGGTAGCAGCTTTTTTGGGTCCAGCACTTTACTTTTTCATGGCAGTTATGTATGACAGTCGTGCTGGAATATTTAGTATAGCTTTTCTTCTTCTTTTAGGTGCTATATTACTATATAGAGTCGATATTGATGCTGGGATAGAAGACGCTAAAGCTGAAGATGAAAGAATAAGGAAATTATTAGCGGCAGCATCAGAAGAAGACTATGATTCTATGCACAATTAAGGTTAGATATGAGTAGTTCAAGAAAGATATTAGACGCACCTAAGAAGATTAGAGAAAAATTAAAAGATTTTAACGAAGAAAGGAAAAAACCTAGAGAGCCAATAACTACCAAGGCATCTATGTTCAGTATTTTTTCATGGGCTTTTTACGATCTAGGAAATACTATATTTTCAGTTCTAATAGTTTCCTTTTATTTTGGTCTTTGGGTTGTCAGTGATGAAGTTGGAGGAACAGACTCAGATTATGGTTATGCAAATGCAGCTTCAATGGGTTTAGTATTTCTTACAGCTCCTTTAATAGGAGCACTTTCAGATCAAGCAAGACGCAGAATGCCATTTCTTTTCGTCACCACTTTGCTTTGTGTTGCTTTCACCGCATTACTAGGTTATGAAAAAGAAGGCTGGAGCAAAAGTACAGTCTTAACAGTCTCTCTGATTTTTTTTGTCATTGCGAATTATTTTTATCAAGCAGGTCTGATTTTTTACGATTCTACATTAGCTACAATATCTACACCGGGGAATAAGGGTCGAATTGGTGGAATAGGGATAGGAGTAGGATATGTAGGTGCATTAGTAGGAATTTTATCAGCATTATATATTACTGATACTTTGGGCTTTCCGTATCCTGCCGTTTTTCAGTTAACGGCAGCTTTGTTTTTGATTTTTGCAATTCCGTGTTTTATATTTGTAAAGGAGACTCCAGGAGACAATTTTTGGCCTAGCTTGATGATATTAATGGCCATTCTTCTAGGAATAAATGCTTGGTTAAGTGAGGACTCTTTGGTTAGATATGCTACTTTGTTCTTCGCAATTTGGTGCGTATTTTCTTCAATGAATACTAAGACAACTCCTCTTTTTAGGGATGGTTCAATAATCGATGCAACCTCAGGAACATTTTCTCAACTTAAAGGGACGCTCTCAATGCTCGGTAATTTTCCAGGATTATCTAGGTTTTTGGTTGGTAGAGTTTTCTACACAGATGCAGCAAATACATCGATAACTTTTGCAGCAATTTATGTGAGAGAAGAATTTGGGATGGAAGATTCAGAAATTGCAGTTTACACGTTAATCGGTGTTTTCTCCTCAATAGTAAGTGGCTTTCTTTGGGGATACTTAGTTGATATTATAGGTCCTAAATCAACACTTAATGCAGTATTGTGGTTCTGGTTTGCATCATTCACTCTCCTAATATCTACAGTTTGGTTAGGTTTACCTACATGGATGATATGGTTGGCACCATTTTTAGCTGGAGTAGCTCTTGGTGGAACTTGGTGTGCCGATAGACCGTATATGCTGGTATTGACACCTCCCAGATATATTGGTCAATTCTACGGATTGTATAGTATGGTAGGGCGTTTTGCAACCATAATTGGCCCTCTATCTTGGGCAATAATTGTGGATGAATTGAATTTTGGTAGGCCTGCTGCAATTGGTTTCCTTTTTATTGTTATGATTATAGGCTATATTATTCTTCAAGGAGTAGATGATAAGCCTAGGGAATGGCCACCAGAATTACAAGCTGAATATGAACCAGAGCCACCACGTGGAGCCATTGGAAGGTCACGATAACCACTTTAATGTATATCTAGTTGGAGTTTAATGGAACGTCGTATAGATCATTATTTGGAAAGATTGGTGTCTTCGGATTCAATGATTTTTTACAAAGCAGTTTGTGAATTCGCAGAAGAAAGAATTGAGCCTAATTATCTAAACTGGGAACGTAATCATGAGTTAATTCCGGAAAATATTATTGAGGAAATGGGCCAAATGGGTTTGTTTGGAGTTACAGTATCTGAAAAATATGGCGGTCAAGGAGGCAATCAATTAGATTTAATTTTAATGGGTTTAGCACTGGGTTACCACTCACAGTCCTTAGCCATCACCCCAGGAGCAGCTATGTCTTTGGGAGCTAAGCCTCTGCAATTATTTGGTACAGACTCTCAGAAAGAAGCTCATCTTCCTGATTTGGCAGCTGGAAAGAGGATGTTTGTCTTTGGTCTATCTGAGCCTGGTCGAGGTTCAGATGCTACTAATCCGGAGGTTACAGCCAAAAAGAAGGGTGATAAATGGGTCATTAAAGGAGAAAAATGTTGGTCTACAAACGCAAAATGGTCCAGTCATGTTGTAGTTCACGCAATGACGAGTCCTGATTCAAAGCCAGGTTACCGAACTACTTGTTTCATAGTTCCCATGGATGATCCAAATGTATCATATCAGGAAATGGCTGGTAAAGATCTATGGAGTCAATCATCTACAGGTTCAATTACTTTTGATGATGTTATTGTTTCTAATGAAGCCATTTTAGGTAAAGAAAATGAAGGCTTCAAAGTCATGGCGCAGACGTTAAACGGCGGTAGATTGTTTATCGCAGGGATGTCATTGGCCTCATTGGCCTTTGGGCTTGATAAATGTAGAAATTATGCTCAAGAAAGAGAGCAATTTGGTGTACCGATAGGTAGCTTTCAAAGGGTTCAGGATGTTATCATTGACATGGATATTACACTAGAGCAAGGTTTGACTTGGTTGATTGATTTAACAAACAGATATGATGATAACACTTTAGATAGAGAGTCAGCGGCAAAGGTGAAAATTGAATGCTCAAGAAAGGCATCAGATCATTTGACAATGGCAATGGAAATTTGTGGTGGTGTTTCTTCTTTAGACGAATTCGGCTTGACAAGGCATCATAGGGACTTGTTTGTTTGCAGGGTAGGTGAAGGAAGTAATTTTGCATTGAAAGGCTTTGCCACAAGGCCTCTTATGCCAGACATCACACTTCAATAAGCCCAATATAGTTATAGAGCAATTTCCTTAATAGTTGTGTAGTTCGAGCAGATGTATGTTATAGCCAATCAATTATCATTTTAATTTTACTAGTTGGATATTTAATCAATTTTCAGAAAAGTAGAAATAAAGTGATAGCTATAGATAGCATTAAGTGTCTAAGTTGCAAACAAAATCTTGTTGGAGATGATCCTAATTACTGTTCATATTGTGGGCATATGAATTCTCATTCAAAGGGTTCTAATCTGGAAAAGTGATATTACTATTTTAAGTAAGTTGTTGTCTGTAGTGTAATATGAAACGTCGAGATGTTGATTTTTCAGCTTCAACAAATGATAATTGTAATTCGGTTTCATGTAATTCGCCAATAAAGCGCTCAGTTTCTCGTAAAAAAGTAGATTCCGTTTCTTCTTTGAATGTGGAAGGAACCAGTAAAAAAGTAGGATTGTGTCAGGACTGTTACAAAATTTTTAAGAAAGCTACCAAAAAAGACAGAGCTATGGAGTCATTTGGTAGATGAATGCTTCTTATGCAATATTTGAAGCCGAATTTCGAACTTCATTCAGAAGTTCATTTCAGTCTTTAAAAAAGCGTTTTGCTTCGACATTTATTATCTCGATTTTAGGAATTATTTTTTCTTTTGCTTGTATTAGACTAATGAATTTTGTGATTCAAAATCCTCAGCTTTTTCCAGAAGGTTCTAATGAAGGATATGGTACCATTCTTTTAGTGTACTTCTCTCTTTTTACGCTTAGATCTGCAGGCATTACATACAGAAAGATTGTTAAATCTAAAATTATGGACATGTATTTGGTTCAACCAGTAGTACCTAGATCAATAATGTTGGGTCAATTTTTTTCAGTTTTAATTCCTAATTTGATTCTTACTTCAGGAATGCTTTTAATTTTTTTCACCGGAAATATTGTTACTAAAACCAATATTTACGTAGAAACTGATTTTCTGATTTTAGTATATTTATTTTCTTTTTTGTCTGCTTTGAGTGGATTTATGTTTTCGTTAATTGGTTCTTTACATCCTTTCTCTAGGAAATTGAGTTTTCTAGTAGTATTGTTCCCTATCCTCTTTGCACTTCTTCTAATATCTAACGCAGCTCATCAGGATTCTACACTCGCTATCATTATTGTCTTAATTTGCGCTATACTACTACTTATTTTCTTCTATTTCATGGATAATATTTTTGTAGAAGCCCTAGAGTCTTACAAAATTAATTCATCGTCACATAAGAATCCAATTAGAATACTACAGTTTCAATGGCTAAATTCAATTCTTGGGCGAAGAGCTTCAGCTATTTGTTCTAAGGAAGTCACATCATCCATTAGGGAAAGAGATGTCTTGAGCTCTGCCTTTTCTACATTTTCAATATCAGTATTGATGGTATTCTGGTGGTTTAAAGTTGGTATCCCTAATGAGCCAGTTGGAGATCTTCCTCCAAAATTATACTATCCCGGAATGCTTGCAATCAGTTTGTACTTGGGAGCTTTACTGCAGTGTACAATGCTTGGTTCCACAATATTGGGTGTTGAAGGTAAAAGATTATGGATTATGAAGTCTAATCCTGTTGAATCTCTTCTGATTATGAAGGGTAAGGCATTTGCGCTTTTATTTATGGCATTCCCAGGACTTTTATCTATCTGGCTTCCAATTTGTATCTTAGCAGAATTTCCGCTCGAAGTAACTTTATTTTTTGGAGAATGTTTATTAATTCTTCTGTTCGTTAATACAGGACTGGGAATATGGGCCGGTAGTGCATTTGCAAATTTTGATGAAAGTGATCGAGGTAATCCTGACATTTTAGTTCAATTTATGCTGATGGGAACTTCAGCTTTCTTCTCTGCAATTTTATTGATTCTGCCAGCCTCAGTTATGTTATATAATCATTCAATCGGACTTCTTGCTGGAGGAATATTTGTTTTATTATCTTTTGCAGTAATGTTTGCAGGAATTAGAGCAAGTTCCTCAGCATATCGCACAATATACATAGATAGTTATGGTGCTTAAGTTTTTTAGCAAATAAGATAATAACTGCAGTTCTATGGGTTAATGTGGTATTGATAGCGTCTGATGAGATGGAGGCTTATTTTGAAAACTTGGAAAAAAAAGCTGATAAGTGTTATACACTGGTTGAGAAAGTTAGAAAGGCAGGTTTTGACCCCTCAGATTCTCCTGAAATACCAAGAGCTAAAGATTTAGCTGAGAGAGTTGAGGCTCAAGTTGGTCCCGAAGGAATTGCTCCAAGAATTCGGGAAGTAGCTGAAGTTAATGATAGAGAATCTACAGCACTAATTATTGCAAAGGAACTAGCAGGAAAACTGAAATCAGAGTTGGGTTTAGAAAAAGCACTAGAACAAGCTGTCAGAACATCTCTATCAATTCTAACGGAAGGAGTCTTAGTTGCTCCAACAGAAGGTGTGGTAAAAGTTAGTACTTTAGAGAACAGTAATAAAACGAAATGTGCTTCTATATACTATGCAGGTCCTATTCGTGCGGCAGGTGGTACCGCCCAAGCTCTATCAGTACTAATTGCAGACGTAGTTAGAAGGGAGCTTGATCTTGATCCTTACATTCCTACACCTGCTGAAATTGAAAGATATAAGGAAGAGATACCTCTTTACAAAAGGGCAGTTAACTTACAATACGTACCAAGTCCAGATGAGATACATACAATAGTAACCTCATGTCCAATATGTATTACAGGCGAAAGAACTGACAAGCTCGAAGTTGCAGGAAACAGAGATTTACCGCGAGTTGAAACAAATTCCTTGAGAGGGGGCGCATGCCTTGTGCTTGCTGAAGGTCTCTGCCTCAAAGCTGCCAAAGTATTGAAACATGTAGATAAATTAGGTATAAGTGGCTGGGATTTTCTAAGAACATATACCGAAAAGAAACGTAAATCTGCATCAGGCGATGTTAAAGAGCACAAATATTTGAAGGATGTACTAGCAGGTAGGCCAATATTTGCTTTCCCAGATAAACCAGGAAGTTTTAGGCTACGCTATGGTCGTTCTAGAACCGCTGGTTTAGCATCCATGTCATTGCATCCTTCAACAATGTTAATTCTTGATTCATTTGCAGCTATTGGAACTCAATTAAAGTTACAGCTGCCAGGTAAGGCTACTGCATCTACTCCTTGTGACACCATTGAAGGGCCTTCAGTCATATTGCAAAATGGGAAATTTGTCAGACTTGATGATTACGATTACGCCCTAGATGTCGTTGACCAAGTCAAAGAAATAGTTGATTTAGGTGAGTTATTGATTCCCGTTGGTGAATTTTTAGAAAATAATCATCCATTACAGCCATCAGGTTGGTGTAATGAATGGTGGGACTTAATTGTAGAGTCTAAGGGAATTGATAGATATAGTGGAGATTTTTCCTATGATTCACTTTATAATTTTTGCAAGGATAATGGTGTTCCAATGCATCCAAAGTATACATTTAATTGGGGTGATTTAGATTGTCAAGAAATTCTAGATTTAAGAAATCAGTTGGTAAGAAATAGTTCTGAAGTAATAAAAAACAGATTTTCAAAAATATATAAAGAAATTTTTGTTAAATTAGGTTTATATTTTGAAATTAAAGACAATGTTATAGTTTTAGATTTAGGTTCTCAGCCACTGATTAGCTTGTTAGGTATTGATGTTAATGAAAAGTCACTAGTTGCTAAAAAAGTAGATAGCAAGTATGAAGACTCACTAGAGCTTCTATCACAGCTATCAGGAGTTTTGATTAAATGTAAAGCGCCAACAAGGATTGGTGCCAGTATGGGACGTCCTGAAAAAGCAAACGAAAGGAGACTTAAGCCACCACCTCATGTATTGTTTCCTTTGGGAGATTCTGGCGGCAATCAAAGGTTAGTCAATACTGCATTAAAAGAGAGACCCTCTCGAAGAGGATTTAATCAAGGAAAACTAGGGTCTATAGAGATGGTAACTCAATTGAGATATTGTAAAAAATGCAATGAAGAAACTATCTCCTTGAGGTGCTGTGAATCATTGACTATGGTCAAAGAAGACGCAAAGAAAAGAATAGTTGATGTATCAGAAATAGTTACAAAGGCTATGAATAATACAAAGACAGGCATATTGCCTAAAATAAAAGGAATCAAGGAACTTAAGTCCGGTCCAAAAATACCTGAATCTTTAGAAAAAGGCATTCTTCGTTCAAAATATGATTTGAGAGTTTACAAGGATGGTACTCTTAGATACGACATGATTGATTTGCCAATTACGCATTTTTATCCAAGAGAAATTGGTTTATCAGTCGAGAAAGCTTTAGAGTTAGGATATAATTTTGATGTTGACGGTCGCAAATTGGAATCTGAAAATCAGCTTTTGGAATTAAAGGTTCAGGAATCGGGAAAAAATCTTTGCAATTAAAATCGTTGTTAAATTTTTGAGCAATATCCCTTGAGAGTTCTAAATGTTGTTTTTGGTCTGCTCCAACTGGAACATGAGTTGCTTTATAAAGTAAAATATCGGCTGCCATCAAATTAGGATAAATATATAGTCCTACACTTGCTTTTTCTTTATCTGAACCAGCTTTATCTTTAAACTGTGTCATTCTATTTAACCAACCAATTCTTGAAACACAATTTAAAATCCAAGCTAATTCGGTGTGTCCTGGTACAGAGGATTGATTAAATATTATACTTTTATTTGGATCTAAACCTGTAGATATGAAACTAGCAACAGTTTCTAAAACATTATTTTGTAATTCACTAGGCTTTTGGAAAGTGGTAATAGCATGTAAGTCCACAACACAATAAATACATTCCATTTGTTTTTGAAGAGAAACAAAATTTTTTAAAGCTCCAAGATAATTACCCAAGTGTAAATTACCAGTTGGTTGCACTCCAGAAAATACTAATTTTTTTTTACTCATTTAATTTGTTTTATAATTTTTAATTTTTAACAATCCTAATAGATAACAAGATAGCAAATAAATAATACCAGCGAAACCTACAATAATTAGCAAGTAAATTGACTTGTAAGTATATGTATAATTGAGATAATAAGAGCATTTCTCTAAAGCAATAACAAGCACTATAGACATAATAACTGATGAAATTATAATTTTTAAAGTATTTAAAAATAATTTTTTTTGTAAAAGCAAGACATTATTTTTTTTCAAAAGATATAAAAAAATTAAAACCCCAATCCATGAAGAAATAGACGTTGCTATCGGAATAATTATAAAACCTATATTTTTAAAAAAAGTTAAACTGATGACAACATTTAAAAACACTATAAATGAGGAAATATAGAAAGGTATTTTTGTATTATCTCTTGCGAAAAAAAAATTTGATAATATTTTTATTAGAGCAAATGCAATTACCCCGTAGCCAAAAAACATTAGAG
>ENA-OSEY01002497-OSEY01002497.1-marine-metagenome-genome-assembly--contig:-NODE-2497-length-11871-cov-2.803883_pt1 | contig 11871 bp, 6 predicted proteins | sample MGYA00248465_ERZ534230 | MGnify/ENA primary metagenome ERZ534230 (study PRJEB26409, sample SAMN06344110) | marine metagenome | isolation source: Sea water from surface | place: Atlantic Ocean:Southern... | reverse complement strand
ATTCACTCTGCGGAATTTGAAATAAAAGGTAAGCCTGATCCTCAAGTTTTTCTTACTACGGCTAAAAAATTAGGATTAAATCCCACATCATGTATGGTATTAGAGGATTCTAAAGCGGGTATGGAAGCCGGAATTGCTGCTGGTATGAAAGTGATTCTAGTTCCCGATAGATTATCACCAATTGAAAAGTGGCATGATCAAGCATATTGTGTATTAAGTACATTAAATGACTTTGATTTGAATCTAGTCAGCTAAATACTTTTGAATAAATGCAATTTCGTGCTCCCAAGAATAATGAGGAGTTTTCGGTTTTATTAATTGTATTTTTTTAAGTAGTTTTTTATAGAATTCCTTATCAATTTCAAATAGGATTTTATGATTTAGATCTTTTCTGATTTTTTCAATTTCAAGTATTAATTTTTGATTATAATCAGCAATAAAAGACCTAGAAAATTTTTCCCAGATATAATCGATAGCTTCTTGACTTGGGTGTATCCAATCAGAATCATAGAAACGATAATCTCTAAGTTCATCTAATAGTATTTCATAACTTGGAAAGTAAGTTGATTTATTAGGAAAAGCAGAAATAATCTCTTCAACAGCAAGTAACAAAGCAGATTTACTTAGATTATTTTCAACTAGCCCATCTTTAAGATGTCTTACAGGACTTACCGTGAAAATAAATTCAGCATCCACTTGTTGAATCAAATTTTTCCAAGGGGTTGTTATTTCTTCAACTGTCAGTTTTCTTTTACGAAAAAGAGTCGAATTTTGTTTGTGGCAATTGGCCACAATTTGACTAGTTGACTGAAGTTCATGGACAATAGCTGTTCCAAATGTGATCAATATTAATGGTTTATTTTTAAATAGTTCTTTGACTATTGTATTTTCATCATTTAGTTGATGGATGAGTTTTTCAGAAGAGACATCATGATAATCTTTTCCATTGTGAAACCAGCTAAAATGGGTATTCCTATTTCTGACCAAATCTTTACTTACATAAGAAATATTATTTAGTCCTCTAAGTATAATGTCTAAAATGGATATGGGATTATAAATTACACCTCCAGGATGTTGGATATGGAAACCATAGTTTCTCAGTTTTTTAAATATTTCGAATGCAAAGCAGGAACCATATGACAAAATAGGTCTATTGTGGTTTAACTCTAAGCTAGATTTTTGAATAGATACTTCTGTTCTGAAATTATTCATTTCTACTATTGTTTAAAATATCATTTTAGTATAATTGACATAAATGAAACGAAATTTGTTTAAATCTTGAAATTTTGTGGATATTTAAAATTATAAAACCGACTATTCCATCAGCCATTGTTTAAATTTGTCTAAGTTTTTTAAAACTCTTTTATGGATATTTTCGGAACACCTCCTAGCACAGATAATCTTTCAAAGCTAGGATTTAAAGAAATCTCAAAAGTATATTGGAATCTTTCTCCATCAGATCTTACAGAAATCACCGTTCAAAAAGGAATGGGTCGTATCGCAAGCTCAGGTGCATTAGCTATTAATACTGGTAAATTTACAGGAAGATCTCCTAAGGATAGATTCATTGTAAAAGATCAAATCACTCAAGATGCTGTATGGTGGGGTGATATCAATATTCCTTTTGAAGAAAGAAATTTCGATGGAATCTATGATAAAATGATGTCTTACTTTAAAGGAAAAGAAATTTATGTAAGGGATGCTTTTGCCTGCTCACTCCCTGAATACCAACTTAATTTAAGAGTAATTAATGAATTTCCTTGGTCAAATCAATTTGCAAGCAACATGTTTATTGATCCAAAGTCCGAAGATCTTACCCACTTTTCACCAGAATGGCATATCATTAATGCACCCGGATTCAAGGCCAACCCAGACGAAGATGGAACAAGACAAGAGAATTTTGCCATCATCAACTTTACTAAAAAAATGATACTGATTGGTGGTACAGGTTACACTGGAGAAATCAAAAAAGGGATTTTTTCGGTACTAAATTTTGTTTTACCACATCAAAAAAACACGCTTTCTATGCATTGCTCTGCAAATCTTGGAAAAGATGGTGACACTGCTATATTTTTCGGTTTATCTGGAACAGGTAAAACCACTTTATCCGCAGATCCAAATCGAATGTTGATTGGAGATGATGAACACGGATGGTCAAATGATACCGTATTTAACTTTGAAGGTGGTTGCTATGCAAAATGTATTGATTTAAGCGAGGAAAAGGAGCCAGACATATGGAATGCTATTAAACCAGGAGCTATACTTGAAAATGTCATATTTGAAACTAATTCGGACACTGTTGACTTTTCAAAAGGCGATATCACAGAAAACACAAGAGTGAGTTATCCTATTGACTTTATTAAAAATATAGCAGATGGTTCTAAAGGGATGAACCCAAAAAATATTTTCTTTTTAACAGCTGATGCTTTTGGTGTTTTACCTCCTATTTCTAAACTAACCAAAGGTCAAGCGATGTTTCATTTCATATCAGGATATACAGCAAAAGTAGCTGGTACTGAAGAAGGAATTACAGAGCCTGTAACTGCTTTTTCAGCGTGTTTTGGTGCACCTTTTTTACCATTACACCCTACTAAATATGCTGAAATGCTTGGAGAAAAAATGGATTCAACTAATGTCAATGTATGGTTAGTTAATACAGGATGGACAGGCGGCCCATATGGTGTTGGTAATAGAATGAAGTTAGCTTACACAAGAGCCATGATTACAGCTGCATTAAATGGAGACCTAAACAAGGTCAATTATCAAACACACCCCGTTTTTGGTCTAAAAATGCCTGTTAGTTGCCCTAATGTACCGCATGACGTACTAAACCCAGTTAACACTTGGGATGATAAAACTTCCTATGAGGTAAAGGCTTACGATCTAGCGGATGAATTCAACAAGAATTTTAAAAAGTTTGAAGATAAGGCTAATCAAACAATACTAGACTCTGCACCAAAATCAAAAGCACTTGTAGATTAGAACTTATAGATTAAGTTTAAGTCCATATATCCAAGCTTAAAATCGGCATAATCACCAAATTGGATATATTCTTGATATGGGTCAAAAAGATTTTCGGACCTGAAGATGTAATAGTTGAATTGAGGAGTAATTTGAAAGGTGAGTAAAAAGTCTTCATTCAACACCCAGTCAAAGCCAAAAGATACATCAATACCAGTAATTAGATAAGAAGAACTCCTATTACCTTCTGAACGTAAAAGTTGGTTTGTAGTTTGATCATTTGAAGAAGAGGTTAAAGCGTATTTATTGGTAGAATCCAGCACAAAAAGTCTATGAAAATATCTGGAGTCTTGCCTTCCTGTCCCAATTATCAAATCAGCTCCTACATGAACGCGTGTATTGGAATATCCACGCAATTCTTCAAATCCAATTCTAAAATCATAGTGATGGTAATTAGACTCAAAATAGCGATATAGAATGGAAGTATCGGATGTATTTAAAGGTATATAATAATCATAAAAAGAGTTACTTCCCTCAGTTAAGTAGTTCATTCCAAATCTGATATTTTTATATCCAAAATTATGTTTATATACTGCACCAACTTTTACATTGTAATCATTAGTTGTAGTTATGATCCCAGACATAAGAGAAGTAATGTTGAAACCAAAGTAATTAGGATTTTGTTCTTTTTTAATAGTAGATAAAGAATCTAATTTTTTAATGGTATCTGAAAGAGGATCTTGAGCAAAACTAGTCAAGAAAAAAGATGCCATTAAAAGAGTTAAAATTCTCATTCTTTAAAAGATTTTAATCTGTCCGTTATCGTCTAAGTCTTGCTGATCATCATCAATATCCCACTCTACTTCTATTGGTTTTTCATTTTTAGGATTAATTTTTGATTTTGTATCATCAACTTGAGCCTTTGGAGTTTTTATAGCTTTTTCACCTTCTTTTTTATCAGATGAATTGTTTGCTAAGGGATTCTCATCCTTTTTTTCATTTATTTCTAAAACTTGAGCTTCTTGCTCGGTTTCTATCGGCCAATCTTCTCCATCAACAATATCCAACAAAGTGATATCTTTCACCTTCAGTCGAGTAAGCTGATTTCCTTGAGCTTTTTCACCCTTTATTTCAATTATATCATTTAATTCTACCATTTTGTCTTTAAGATCTTTTGTTTCTTTTAAGCGCTTATTAAATGAAATATTAACTTTTGGTTTAAAGTGAGTTGAAACTACCGTTAACTCATCATTTTCTCCTATAAATTGATATTTTTTAGTTAAGGTTTCTACTTTAAATCGCTTGACAAAAAACAATTCTCTTGCTGCATTCCAATACACACAAGCTACAGGGCGTTCAGGATGCCATTTTTCAATATGAATCAAATCATCACTAAACTTGTTTGACAACTCGAAGTTGGAAAGTAAATAATGACCTGAAGAATAAACCGTTAGAATTTTATCATCTCCTTTAAAACTACCCAATAACTTTCCTCTGCCTTCATTATTTAATCTTGAAACGACTTCATCCCACCATATCTTTCGTGCAGAAAGAGTTGAGCCACCTACATCTTTTTGTTCTACTTTGGAAATAAAGTATTTGGTTACCAAATTACCCTTAGCCGCTCTGCCTTTTATCATTAGTTCAGCAAAATCGACTTCTATTCTGAGCTTTTTCAGTTTGGGTCTCGGTCTAAGTTTTATGGTCACAGATTCTCTTCTTCCGTTAGGATTCACTGAGAAATAATGAACTTTTGGATTTTTTGCGTTACCTACTAGATCATATTCTCTGTCTCTTGTGATAGAGTTAACGGAAAATCTTTTCATGTATGAAGGGGCCATTTTACCCGCTTGGTAGATTAAATGATATATCGTTCTTTCGTCACCCTTTTTCCAGACAGCAGTATGAATGATTCCTTTTCCAACGAATTTTTTATCTGCAATTTTAGTGACTATCATTTTACCATTATCGAAGAATATGATAATATCATCTAAATCAGAACAATCTTCTACGAATTCATCTCGTCTTAATGTCCATCCAATAAAACCTTCCTCTTTATTTACGTAAAGCTTTTTGTTTGAGACCACCACCTTTCGCGCAGCAATATTATCAAAAACTCTTATTTCTGTTTTTCTCTCTTTTCCTTCAGCATATTTAGCTTTTAAGTCCTTGTAATAATCAACTGCATAATCAATTAAATGAGCCAAATGGTGTTTAACTTGACTTATACTCTCTTCTATTTTTAAGAGATTATCTTCAGCCTTATCACTGTCAAATTTGGATATACGCTTTATTTTAATTTCTGTAAGCTTTATTATATCATCGTCAGATATTTCTTTTTTAAGGGATTTTACGTGGGGTTTTAATCCTTTTTTAATGGCGTTAAGTACCCCTTCCCAGGTTTCTTCTTCTTCAATATCTCGATAGATTCGATTTTCTATAAATATCCTTTCTAATGAAAGCCAGTGCCATTGATTTTCTAATTCATTTAATTTGATTTCAAGCTCCAACTTTAGCAAATCAACGGTTCTTTGTGTTGAACGCTTTAAAATTTCAGAAACTCCAATAAAAACAGGTTTATTTTTTTCAATTACGCAAGCATTTGGTGAAATAGACATCTCACAATTGGTAAAAGCATACAACGCATCTATCATTTTATCCGGTGATACACCTGCTGGTAAATGGATTAGTATTTCTGCTTCTGCAGCTGTATTATCTTCAATTTTCTTGACTTTTATTTTGTTTTTTTCAGTAGCTCGAACAATGGATTCAATCAAAGAATCAGTTGTGGTGCCATATGGAACTTGATTGATGATTAATGTTTTATTATTTAGTTTTTCAATTCCTGCACGAACTCGAACCTTCCCTCCTCTTAATCCATCATTATATTGGGTGAAATCGGCTAGGCCTCCATTAGGGAAATCAGGAAAGATTTCCACTTTTTTACCTTTAAGTGAATTTATACTTGCCTCTATAAGTTCAATGAAATTGTGTGGTAAAATTTTACAAGCAAGACCTACTGCAATTCCCTCAGCACCGTGATTTAATAATACGGGAAATTTTACAGGTAAATATTGCGGTTCTTTATTTCTACCATCATAAGAACTAAGCCAGTTTGTGGTTTTTGCATTATATAAAATATGATTAGCAAACTTAGTAGTCCTAGCTTCTATATATCTAGGTGCAGCAGCTCCATCACCAGTTAGTAAATTACCCCAATTTCCTTGGCAATCAATTAATAAATTCTTTTGACCAATTTGAACTATGGCGTCTCCAATTGATGCGTCTCCATGAGGATGATACTTCATGGTATTACCAATAATGTTAGCCACCTTATTGTATCGACCATCATCTAATTCTTTCATAGAATGAAGAATTCTTCTTTGCACGGGTTTGAAACCATCTTCGATGGCTGGCACTGCTCTTTCCAATATGACATAGGAGGCATAATCAAGAAACCATTCTTTGTACATACCCGAAAGAGATATGATGTGGTCCTCCCCTAAATCTAAATTCTCATTAATATTCTCCTCCAATTCACTCATGTCAACTCTTTTTCTTCTTCAAAATAATCTTCTTCTACCTTTAAATTTTCTATAATAAACCCTTGTCTATCTGGCGTGTTTTTTCCCATGTAGAATTCTAAAATTTCTTCAATTGACTTGTCTTTAGTCAGAATTACAGGTTCAAGTCTCATATCATCGCCAATGAAATGCTTAAACTCATCTGGAGAAATTTCCCCAAGGCCCTTGAATCTTGTTATCTCAGGATTTTTACCTAAATCATTTAGAGCACGATCTTTTTCCTCATCGGAATAACAATATCGGGTTTCCTTTCTGTTACGAACTCTGAAAAGAGGTGTTTGAAGAATAAAAACATGATTCTTTTTTACTAAATCTGGGAAAAATCTCAAGAAAAAAGTGAGCAGTAATAACCTAATATGCATTCCATCTACATCCGCATCTGTAGCAATAATGATTTTATTATATCTAAGATTATCCATGTCCTCTTCGATATTCAAGGCCGCTTGAATTAGGTTAAACTCCTCATTTTCGTACACTACTTTTTTAGTTAATCCAAAGGAGTTTAGTGGTTTTCCTCTAAGGCTAAAAACAGCCTGTGTCTTAACATCTCTACATTTGGTTATAGAACCACTTGCTGAATCACCCTCTGTAATAAATATAGACGTATCATCTCTTCTGTCGCTTTTAAAATCATTAAAATGAATCTTACAATCTCTCAGCTTCTTATTGTGAAGACTCACTTTTTTAGCACGTTCTCTAGCTAACTTTCGTATACCAGATAATTCTTTTCTTTCTTTTTCAGATTGTTTTATTTTATTCTCCATGTGTTGTACCACATCGGGATTTTTATGAAGAAAGTTATCTAATTTCTCTTTTAAAAAGTCCATAACAAACCCTCTTACGGATTGACCATCTGGTTCTATCTCAGTAGAACCAAGTTTAGTTTTAGTTTGAGACTCAAATACAGGTTCAATTACTTTTACACTTACAGCTGCTACAATCCCTTGTCTGATATCTACAGGTTCGTATTTATTGAAAAAATCTTTAATAACCTTGGCTACAGCTTCCCTAAAAGCGCTTTGATGAGTTCCTCCTTGAGTTGTATGCTGGCCATTTACAAACGAAGAATAATCTTCACCGTAGCCTCTTGAGTGTGTAAAAGCCACTTCAATATCGTTTCCTTCAAGATGTACAATTGGATACAATGGAGAACCATCCATATTCGCTTCAAGCAAATCCTTTAGACCATTATTTGAAACAAATTTATTTCCATTATAATTTATTGTTAGACCTCTATTTAGATAACAATAATTCCAAAACATTTTTTCTAAATAGGTGTCTCTGAACTTGTATTTTTTAAAAATGTCTTTATCGGGAGAAAACAACACCTTTGTTCCATTTTTCTGTGGTGTTTTTTCTAAAGGAAAATCATTTACTACTTCTCCCCTAGTAAATGATACTTTTTTTAGCTCCCCTTCTCTAATAGATTCAACAGAAAAATCAACTGAAAGTGCATTTACGGCTTTGGTTCCAACCCCATTTAAACCAACAGATTTTTTGAAGGCTCTAGAATCGTATTTACCCCCTGTATTCATTTTAGAAACTACATCTTTTACTTTCCCAAGTGGAATACCTCTTCCGTAATCTCTAATTTCAACTAGGTCATTATTGATACTAATATCAATTTTTTTTCCATTCCCCATCACAAACTCGTCAATAGAATTATCCATTACTTCCTTGACAAGTACATAGATTCCATCATCTGCAGATGAGCCATCACCAAGCTTACCAATATACATGCCAGGGCGCACTCTTATGTGCTCTTTCCAATCTAGGGATCTTATATTGTCTTCGGTGTATTTAACTTCGTTGTTAGCCATAATAAAAACTATACCACGCTAAATTTAGCATTTATGAAGAAATTACTCCATATGGACAGAGTAACTTATTAACACTTGTCTTTGAATTTTATGTAACAGGAGTGAAATCTCCTATTAGTTAAGAGAAAAGTGGATCACATCCTCCATCTTCTTCACATACTTAAAGTCTAGCCCTTTTAAGTAGTCTATTTTGATATCATCCACATCTTTTTTATTAGCTTCTGGTAAAAGTATGTGTTTTATACCTGCTCTCTTAGCTGCTAGTATTTTTTCTTTTATACCTCCAACAGCTAAAACATCTCCTCTTAAAGTAACTTCTCCCGTCATGGCCAGAAATTTCTTTACCTTTTTATTTAAAATGGCTGAAGATAAAGCGGTGATCATAGTTACACCAGCTGAAGGACCATCCTTTGGAGTAGCACCTTCAGGGACATGAATATGAAAGTTACTTTCATCAATATCTAACTGGGTGAAACCAAATTTTGAGGCATTCGCTTTAAGGTATTCAAGTGCAATTACAGCAGATTCTTTCATTACATCACCTAGATTTCCTGTGAGGGTTAATTTACCTTTTCCCTTCGTTTTTGAGGTTTCTATAAATAATATATCTCCTCCAGTTCTAGTCCAGGCAAGGCCAGTTACTACACCTGGCATCAAATGCTGTGAATATTTGCTAGGATCCATTCCAGGGCCCAAAGACTTCACCAAGAATTCATTATCAATGGAAATAGAAAAAGATTCTTCAAAAGCAATTTCTTTAGCTCTTATCCTTACCAATTTTGCAATCTTTTTTTCAAGTCCTCTTACTCCACTTTCGTTCGTATATGACATGATTACTTTTTCTAGTAGCTTTTGATTGATTTTTATATCCGAAGCATTAATTCCGTGATCCTTAACTAACTTGGGTATCAAATGCTTTTTTGCAATTTGCACCTTCTCTTCAATCGTATATCCATTAATGGGAATAATCTCCATTCGATCTCTCAACGCTGGTTGAATAGTGGATAAATCATTCGCAGTAGCAATAAATAACACTTTTGACAAGTCATATTCAATTTCCACAAAGTTGTCTTGAAAGGTGTCATTTTGTTCTGGGTCCAATACTTCAAGCAATGCAGATGAAGGATCTCCATGACCAGACTTACCTATCTTATCTATTTCATCTAACACAAATACAGGATTTGATGTTCCTGCCTTTTTTAAATTATTAATTAATTTTCCTGGCATTGCCCCAATGTAGGTCTTTCTGTGCCCTCTTATTTCAGCTTCATCATGCAATCCTCCAAGTGACATCCTTACATACTTTCTACCGATAGCTTCTGCGATTGATTTTCCCAAAGATGTTTTCCCAACTCCTGGAGGACCATAAAGACAAAGAATAGGTGATTTCATATCCCCTTTTAACTTTAAGACCGATAAGTACTCTACTATACGCTCTTTGACCTTGTCTAAACCAAAATGATCTCGGTCTAATACTTTTTGAACCTTATTTAAATTGAATTGATCACTTGTATACTCACCCCATGGTAGGTCAATGAGTAACTGACAATAATTTATTTGCACACCATATTCAGCTCCTGAGGGATTCATCCTTTCTAGTTTATCTAATTCCTTAGAAAATACTTTTTCGACTTCTTTAGACCACTTTTTTGACTTTGACTTTTCTCTCAATTCGTTTATTTCCTGTTGTACAGGGTTTTCACCTAACTGATTTTGAATTTCTTTCATTTGCTGGTGAAGGAAAAACTCTTTCTGTTGCTGGTCTAAATCAGATTTAACACGTGTTTGAATATCGTTTTTAAGCTCAAGCATTTGAAGTTCTTTATTCAGATGCTTCATAAGTAACTGAGCACGCTTGTGAATATCTGGTTCTTCCAACATTTTTTGTTTCTGATCAACTTCAGCATTCATGTGTGAACTAATGAAATTCACTAAGAAATTAGGACTTTCAATATTTTTAATGGCAAAAGCTGCCTCAGATGGAATATTAGGAGAATTTTTTATAATGTTTAAAGCCAGATCTTTTAAGCTATCAAATAATGCCAAAGATTCTTTTGACATTTTTTTAAGGCGCTTTTCTTCAAACTCTTCGATTTTAGCTACTAAATATGGTTCAGCGGATAGTTCTTCTACCAATTTAAGCCTTTTCTTTCCTTGTATAATTATTGTACTGCTACCATCAGGCATTTTAAGCATCCTGATGATTTGAGCAACTGTACCGATTTTAAATAGATCTGCATATTGTGGTTCTTCAACGTTAGAATCTATTTGTGAAACTACACCTATAATTTTATTCCCTTTGTAAGCGTCCTGAATGAGCTTAATACTTTTGTCTCTACCTAGCGTAATAGGAATAACTACTCCAGGGAATAATACGTTATTTCTTAAAGGTAAAATAGGCAACTTGTCAGGAACTTCTTCAAGATTCATCCTATCTTCATCCTCAGGTGATATTAGAGGAATAAATTCAGTATCTGTTTCTATCACATCAGTTAATCCCATCCAATCACGTTCTGCAAAAAAGTCACTCATATTTAGTTTTTATGTAATTTGATGACAATATGTCCTAAACCAATACTCATGAAAGAAGAACTTAAATTTTGATTCCCTTGTAAACTGGTCCAATATTGCAATCACATAATATTAAATCAATTGATATGCCAAACTGATCAGGAAACTATTATGTCGTGAATTTTCTTATATATTTCTATTGTTTTCTTATCTAACACCACATTTCTTCTACCCATGACCGTTTTGGCTACTTCTATGGCTTTTTTGAATTCATTTTTCACAAATCCTGACTTACCACCCCATGAGAAAGAAGGTATAAATTTAGGAGGAAAACCTGCATCATAAATATTAGCAAAAACTCCCACTACAGAACCTGTATTAAACATAGTATTTATTCCGGATTTAGAATGATCGCCCATTATTAAGCCACAGTATTGAGTGCCAGTAGATTTATAACTGTTAGAAAAATAATCCCAGGATTTAACTACTCCATAATTATTTTTCAAATTGGATGAATTGGTATCAGCTCCAAGATTGCACCACTCACCAATTACGCTATTACCCAAAAATCCATCATGAGCTTTATTCGCATATCCTTGAAAAACTACATTATTCACTTCACCACCTACTTTACAATAAGGCCCTAATGTAGAGGCTCCGTATACTTTTGTACCAAGTTTTAACACTGAACCTTCGTGCATCACAAAAGGTCCCCTAACCATAGAACCCTCCATAATTTCAGCTCCATTTGCTATGTAAATAGGACCGTCTTCGCTATTTAAAAAGGACCCCTGAACCTTGGCTCCATCTTCAATATACACTTGATCTCCAATTATAGTATTATGTAAACTAAAGGTTGTTCTCTTTAAGTCGTCATTAGCTAATCTTTTCAGGTCATTATTTATTTCTTTATCATTTAGAGAGAAAATATCCATTGGTCTATCTAATAAGTCATACTCACCAAGATAGGTTACTTTATTGTAGTCATTTAATGA
>ENA-OSEY01002496-OSEY01002496.1-marine-metagenome-genome-assembly--contig:-NODE-2496-length-11871-cov-6.828642_pt1 | contig 11871 bp, 7 predicted proteins | sample MGYA00248465_ERZ534230 | MGnify/ENA primary metagenome ERZ534230 (study PRJEB26409, sample SAMN06344110) | marine metagenome | isolation source: Sea water from surface | place: Atlantic Ocean:Southern... | reverse complement strand
TCAGCTTTTTCCCTTTTGCTAATTTTTTCTTGTTCGTCCTGTACATTTATTTGATGGTAATGAATTGCATGTATTATGGCAGCAGTTGGAGAAGGAACCCATGCGCAATTAGCCCCAGCCTTTGGATGCATTGTTTTAGTATTGTACATATCCAGCATTTCATCAGGCATTGGCCACATACCTTTTCCAATTTGAGCATTACCTTTAAATCCAGTTTCAAGACCTATATCTACATTCCAATTTTCATATGCTTTTATCCAATCTTGATTTTTCATTTCTGCTTTAGTGACCATTGGCCCTGCTTCCATACTTGTATGTATTTCATCACCAGTTCTATCTAAGAAACCTGTGTTAATAAAAATGACTCTTTGCTTAGCTATTTCTATACACTCTTTTAAATTTACTGTTGTTCTTCTTTCTTCATCCATTATTCCAAGTTTTACAGTGTTTTCAGGTAAGTTAAAAATTCTCTCAACCTCTGAGAATAAGTCACAAGTAAACTTTACCTCTTCGGGACCATGCATCTTTGGTTTTACTATATATATACTTTTCGTTTTTGAATTTTTGTACACTCCATTACCTATAATGTCATGTATAGCAATACACACCGTAAAGAAAGCATCCATAATTCCTTCTGGGACTTCGTTACCCTTTCGGTCTCTTACAGCTGGATTAGTCATTAAATGTCCTACATTTCTAACTAACATGAGACTTCTTCCTGGAAGGAGTATCATTTTCCCATTTTTTAACAAATATTTTCTATCTGGATTAAGCTCTCTGGTGATAAATTTACCACCTTTATCAAAAGATCTTTTTAAATTACCTTTCATTAAACCAAGCCAATTTCTATAGACAATTATCTTGTCTTCAGCATCAACTGCAGCAACCGAATCCTCACAATCTTGTATAGTTGTGATAGCAGACTCCATTAATACATCTTTGATTCCTGCTATGTCCTCTTGACCAATTGGGTGAGTCCTATCAATTTGTATTTCAAAGTGAAGGTTATTATTTTTAAATAGAAGTCCATAAGCACCCTCGCCTTTGTCTTTATATCCAACATATTTATCAATATCTTTAAGATTTACTTTAGATCCATCTTTGAGAGTCATTAATAACTCACTATCAATAAAGTCAAATTTGATTACTTGATCATATGTACCTTTTTCTAAAGGAATCGTGTCATCTAAAAATTTCTTTGCGAATTCTATAACTTTATCTCCTCTAACAGGGTTATAACCTCCTTCTCTTTGTGCACCATTTTCCTCAGAGATTACATCTGTTCCATACAAAGCATCGTAAAGACTTCCCCACCTTGCGTTGACTGCATTAAGAGCAAATCTTGCATTCATTACAGGTACGACTAATTGAGGACCAGCAATTTTTCTAATTTCTGGATCTACATTCCAAGTCTCAATTTTAAAATCACCACTTCGTGGATAAATATAACCAATATCGATTAGAAAATTTTTATATTCTTCAAGGTTAAATTCAGAGTTTCTGTTCTTTATATGCCAGTCATTTATTTGGTCTTGCATAAAATTTCTTTTATCTAATAACTCATTATTTCGATTAATAAATTTATCTATCAAACTTTCGAACGAGCTCCAAAAATAATGTGTAGAAATATCTAATCCAGGAAGCACTTCAGTCCTTACAAACTCTTGAAGACTAGGAGAAATAATTAAGCCAACCTCTTTAGGTTTCAGCTCAGACTTGCCAAATAAATTAGAAAAAAACTTCATTTTTGAATTATAACAATTTAATTATGATTACGAATTAATTTCATCAGTACAGCTCAGTGGTTATATCATAGGACCATATTGATTTTGTTCGATAGTAAATAATGCCTGAATACCTCATTAAAACATTTCTTAATCTCACCAAAAAAGGATTGCTTAGATGATTTAATTTAGCTTGAAAAAGAGAGCTTTTATATATAGATCTAAGTCTTTTTAGTCTTAATTCTTGATAATTTTTTTGAGCTATCTCAATATTATTATTGTGTTTATTTAATAAATAGCCAAAAGCATAAGCATCTTCTAAAGCCATACACCCTCCTTGACCAATGAATGGAACTATTGGATGAGCTGCATCTCCTAAGTATGTAATATTCCTCTTAAATAAAAATTCTATTTGAGGCCTAATATAAACTCCCCATTTATATATGTCTTTGCTATCTTTTATAGATTTATATTTATCAATTATCTCTAAAGGAACTTCGTCCATTAGATCATCTATAGTACCTTTTTCCTTCCATGATTCTTTGAATTTATTTTTATTTTTTATTGCTGCAATAAAACTAACTCTATTACTATCAACTGGATAAGATACAACATGAAAGTTTGGGCCAAGGTGAAAATTAATTGAACTCTGTTTTGATTCTAAAATTGCTCTCCAAACAGAATAGCCACTATATATTGGATTAGAATTTGCTGTTGATATTTTCTTATGACATAAAGATTTAATTCCATCACAGGCTGCGATATGACGTACCTCAAAAAATTCTCCATTTTTGAGATATATTTTATTTATATCTGTATCAATATCCTCAAGCTCACAGTTGAATCTAATGTTTCCACCTAGGTCAATATATTTATTAAGCAAGGTGTCATGAAGACATTTTCTTGATGTAGTTAATACATTTGAATTAACAGTTGTTATTTCTTTTAAATTTGAATAAAAAATTGTTTTTAAACTATTACCAGAATTTTTTTTTAATTCGTCTAATACTTCAAATTTTTCTAATATAAATTTTCCATTTGGTGAGATTGAAATGCCAGCACCATTTTCACTAACATTCGAAGATCTCTCAAAAATAACATTTGGAATATTATTTTTTTTTAGCATTATGCCAAGAGCCAAGCCAGCAATACCTCCGCCAATAATTGCTATATGATTGCCATATGTATTCACACAGACACTATACCTTTTTGGAAATAAAAAAAAAGGGAGCATTAGCTCCCTTTTTAAAAAGAATTAAATCTTTTATTGTCTTACAGGAACAATACCATAAGATCTTTCATTCTCACATGAGCCTCCAAGTCCTGTTAAAGCTTGTAGTTCTGGCATTTCTTCAGCACTATTCCAAAAATTAGTCCAATTTTTTCCATAATCAGCGATAGTTTCTGTTGAGACAGCTTGAACAAAGTCATAATCCCATGAGCTAGAAGTACCAGTTCCTGGAAAAATCATTTTCCTACCCGCGACATCACCAAGCTTCTTTGCAGCAACAGCATATGCGTAATAAGCATCATAAAATTGCTCTGCTGTTACACCCTCTCCAAGTTTACAGTCTGAGTAAACAACGTAGCCGTTTTGACCACTAGGAGTTTCAGAAACAGTTCTTTGCCAGGTATATATTGTTTGATTTCCTTGATCTAAAATTTTATTTAGTTCTGCAAGAAGTTTTGTGCCCTCATTGAACCAACGGTCATTACCTTTGTGCATTTCTTCAGGATTTGGACTGATACCGACCCACACGAAATCATGTGGATTTTCTCCACTGTGGTAGTAAGGTACAAGAAGTGCAGCAATATAATTTTCGAAGTGATCTGTTTCATCAGCCCACATATTAAATTTTTCTGCCCATCTCATCATATCGTCCATATCTTTGCCTTCCTTGAAAGTACTAACATAGTACTCTGCAACATTTGGTTCATATGCTGACATTTCAGCGTCATGATCATCTGCAACTAAAACAAAAGTAAAAAGCAGACTCAAGCTTAATAAAAATTTCATAATTATCTCCTATCTAAATTATCTCATTGATGGGCCAAAATAAGACCTAGCATTTGAGCAAGTAAAACCTTTTAAGTTTTGTGATGCCTCAGATTCTGCGATCTTAGACCAATATAAATCAGAATTAATACCCATTTCAGAAATTGACGATGTATACATTAATCTAATAAAGTCGACCCCTTCAGGCATCATATAACCAGCTGAAGGAACAATCATTTTTCGACCAATAGTGTCACCTTGAGACTGGGCATATTCAACAAAATCTTTATACATGTCATAAACTTGGCGCATATCGTATCCTTCTTCAAGAGAACAGTCTGAATATATCCCATACATCATATTTCCAACTTCCATACTTTCAGGCAATGAAATAGCCCACTGCCATGTATCAACTTGTCTGCTATTTGTAACAGGCAAACTTTCAAGAAGTTTTGGTCCACCCTCTGTAATCCAAGTTTGCATTGCACTAAATTGTGCTGTTGGATTGGGCCATGTATTTACCCACATCACATCAACGCTACTCATATCAGATTGGAAATATGGTTGAAGTAAAGCAACGGTCATATCATCATATGTATCACCTTTACCTTTTGCCCATTTTGCAAATTTTTGATACCAATCAATTAAATCATTGATATCTTTGCCTTCGTTGTAATTTCCAATGTAATATTCAGCTTTATTTACATCAGGTTCATATTTATATTCTGGAGTTTCATGATCGTCTGCAGAAACCACAAAACTAAATATTAAACTTATGCTTAATAATAATTTCATAATTTATCTCCCTTATTTATGATTGAATGAACAATTAATATAACATTACTTGCATGCAAAACTATTACAAATATGTATCTTTTTTATAACTAATTTATCAAGCCATACATATCAAACTTAGATACGAAATTCCATATTTCTGCGGATGCATTGATATTGTATGATTGCAGCGAAGGCCAATCGTGTCCCATTTCAGGATGAAGAATTAATTTAACATTTACATCATTTAAACAGCTTGTATAAGTGTCATAAACAACTAATGAATAATCGTCATATTTAATAACTGTTTCTGGATCTGAACTGCAAGAGTTATAGTTCACCCAGTAGTCAATTACATCTGGAATACTTTTAGAGCCTGAATTCCCATCATATGGGACTACAAAATCTAATAATCCATGAATTTGTAAAATAGGTGTTGGGTGAGTTGGATTACAGTCATTGTAAGTATCATTTGTCATTGATCCTGTGACAGAGGCAACAGCTGCAAATTTATTACTTAGATTGCAAGCTAAATGGTACCCCATGTAACCACCATTAGACATTCCCGATGAATATATTCTTGTCTCATCTATTTGAATCTTATCTTTTATCAAACCAATAATAGTCTCTACAAAGTCAAGATCATCAATAGTACTTTTAGATGTCCAACCTCCCACATTCCAGTGTGTTGATAAAGTAGCTGTTGTTGCCCCTTGCGGATAAATCACAATAAAATTTTCTGAATCTGCTATAGAAAAATAATTTGTATAATTTAAATGTCTTATTGCTGATGAGCCATAACCATGGAAAGCAAATAAAACAGGAATGCTTTCATTTGAATCAAGATTACTTGGTGTATAAACATAATAAAATCTATCTAAATTATCATGCTTTAAATCACATCTTTTCAACCCAGATCTGCTAGTGTCAGTACATGTTTCATTTAATAAATCATCATTGTCTGTTTCGGGGGGAATACTCATATCTTGAGAGCCGGAGGAGCCACCTCCTCCACACGATGACAACATAAAAATTATCAAAGCTATTTTATATTTTTTCACATCTACATATTAAAGCAGTAAATTTAATAAAAAAAGGGAGCATTATGCTCCCTTATAAAGGATGATTTAATATCAGTTCGAGTTATAGACTTTGACACTTTGAATCATTGAAATATTTCTAATTTCTCTATTGCCATCAACCTCTTTTGAGAACTCAGCAAATGAATCACTTGAATATAAGGTTTCAGCAGATTCCATTGCTTCAGCCATACTTCCTGCGCCAGTAAATGCATAATGAGTGTAATAATTAACACTGCCACTCATTTGTGCTCTTAAACCATAACTTCCAGCAACATTTCCAGCCTCTTCTTGAGCTTTAGTTACTTTTGAATAGGCCTTAGCATAAGCTGCAGCATCATCAACTTTCATTCTATAAACAGTATAAACTTGATTATTTTCTGGTTCATAATTTCCACCGTTTATAAGCTTCATGTTTAGAGACTGCTCGACTGGTTCAGCAAATTCAGAAGTTTTTGCTAAAAACTTTTGGAATACAGGTGATGAAAATGATTCAGTTCCTTTGCCTAAACTTTCAGTATCTTCATAATTAAGAACAACAGTATGGGTCGCATCGTCATAACCATTAAAAACATATTGATGCAAAGTCACTACTGCAGGGAATGATTTTCCCCAATTAGATTCCATTAAATCATCCATTGCTTCTACATAAGCTCCCGGATTCGAAACATTCAAAGAATAAGTTGCTATATATCCAGCTGCAACCAATGATTGTGAGGAAACAAAGAAAATTGCTAAAAAGCTATAAATAAATTTTTTCATAAAACTCTCCTATTAATAATATTAATATAGCAAATTTTTTTAGAAGAAATTTAATAATTATGTATATTTTCCAATTATAAAATTGGTGCGGTACGCCGGTCTCGAACCGGCGGCCTTCTGCTTGGCAAGCAGACGCTCTACCAACTGAGCTAGTACCGCATTGGAGGGTTAATATACTCTTTTAAATGACTGCTTTCAACAGATTAAATTTAGATACTACTGAATTGATATTTCTTGAATATCTTTGAATTTACCTGTCATATCTCTCTTAGAAATGACAAAAGATGTTGGTTCAATATGAAGAGGAATAGCTATTTCTATTTTAGCTGAACTGACTGGTCCACCCATATAAGGTCTATCCTCATATCCAATATGTTGATAATTTGCATAAAAGGGATTGCCGATACCTAGGGTATAAAGAAATTTACCTTCCTTACCAAAAACTTTAACCGCATAGGTATCTTCACTAGTTAAAAATTTGACCTTTTTAAGAGTTCTTTCTTTAGGTTTGTCTATTGAAATTTTATCTATTGAAAAACTTTCAGGTGATCCGTCAAAAATCACGATATATGAGTCATTGAAAGGATTGGCATGGATCTTGTTCAGTTGTTTGATTTCTTTTATTTCATCTGAATGAATAAAAAATGGAAAGGCAAATACTACCGTTATTAATAATTTTTTAATCATGTTTACCATCTCTCCCAATTAATACCCCATGTACCACCCATTGGACCTGTTACATATCCATAGTCATATTGAGTTCTATCAGAAGGGTTATATCCCCATTGCTCAGACTCATAATCGTACCAATAAAAATCTGAGTTAAATAGGCCTTCATAAAAGTCATCAATATCTGTCACATTGTCAGGAGCCGAAACTGTTCCTGTTAGATCGTCTACCCTCCATGTATAGACTTTTACAGAATTGTCAGAAGGTCTATCAAAAGTAACTTGGGTTTGATTTTCTAGAGTAGAATCTTCTACCCCATCAACATACCATTTCAGACGTAATTTGGATGAATCGTATTCAACATCTATATCAATATCAAAACCGGTTCTTGTTCCATTTGTATCTGAAGTGAATCCAACACTATCTCCATAAACAAAGCCTTGATTATGTATTGAGCCTATTGCAAATCCCTCAACATTTACCTCACCATATTGATCAGTATTAACTTCCATAATTGTTAAAAATTTAGGTCTATAGTTATCAAACTCTCCATAGTAATTTCCTTCAAATAAACCTACTTGATTACATTCAGGATTTCTTCCAGTTCTGTTTCCGTTAGCATCATAAACATTATATAAACAGTCACATGTTTCAGGATTTGGTTCGTCTTCGTATAATCCTACAGATCCATCAGCCCAGTTGTAGCAAACTTTAAAATTTTTTCCTGCAACATTTGTTAAATCACCAATGTGATGTTTCCATTTAACCATAGAAGGGTCAGATTGAGTGGTAGTATTAACATTTCTATCTGCCCAAAAACTAACATCCCTATCATCATCAGATATATATTCATCTCCCATTTCACCATGAGCATGGCCTAACTCATGCATCAAAACATATTCTGTTCTAGATCCAATTGGTTGAATATTTGTGTTACCAAGATTAACTCCTCTTCCATCTATTGTGGTTAAGACAGAGACTAAATCATTGTCTTCAAAAAGTTCGTCAAAAACAGACATATTAATATCGCCAGAACCAATACAATAAACATCTTCATCCCAGTCATAACAACCAGTCTCAATTGATGCAAGAGACGAGCCATCTGGATTAACAGGCTCAGCAACAACAATATCAAAATAACCTGTAAAAAACTCTGATATATCTGACTCACTTAGACCATTGATTGACCTTAACAAAGCATCTCTAAAATTTTCTATGTCAGAGGTTGTTCCATCATTTGGATTTTCATCTAGAGAATCCGCAACAAATAGATAATCAGTCCTTCCAAATGAAGACCCTCCCCCTACAAGATAGTAAACATAATAGTCCTTATTTGTTGTTGTGCCGGAGTCGAATCCATCACTTTTATCATCATCCTTTGCAACTGTAATAATTTTTTTATCTGCAATAAACCAAGTACTAAAAACATCAGAACTTGTAAGGCTACCATCTGAAACTATTATTTCAGCTGGAAAATATCCTGCAGTAGAGATGGATGTTAAGTCTAAAGTAATCTCTCCAGTTCCTTCTCCTGAAGACTGAAATGTAGTTGGTACAGAATTTTGATTTACTGAAGCTGAAAAGATTAAATCAATTTCTTCATTATCAATATCAGAGTATGTAACGGTAAAACTTGGATTCGATTCAAACATCAAGTTATTTTTGTCTAAGTTTGCTGTTGATGTAATAAAGATTTCAGGACTGTCATTAACAGCATTTATAGTAATAGTTACAGTACTACTTCTTGTAATATTTTTTTCTACTGCGGTTACTGAATATGTGAATTCGTCTTGTCCAAAATAATTAGTATTTGGCGAATATGTTATCGCACCGTTTTGAGAAAATGTTAGAGTTCCATTTGAAGTCGAATTAGTTAATGAGTATTCAAGAGTAACTGTTTCATTTGCTGAAGCTGCAATAGATCCAGTATAAATAGTATCCTCATCGGTCGAAAAAGAATTTTGAGCTAAAGTTAGTGCAAAAGGAACATCAGGTGCGCCGCCGCCTCCTCCACCGCCTCCGCAAGATGAAATAACTAATAAGCAGATAAGAAATTTTGCATATTTCATATTGATATTATATTAAAAAAAGAGGGCTTAAGCCCTCTTTTTTATATGAAGTTTCTTTAAAAATATTAAAACTTATATCTGAATCCAAGTCTGTGTATCGGACCATGATCTTGAGATAAAAATAACATTTCTTGATATCTTGCATATAGCCTTGTGGGTTCATCATTTACATTTTGAACCTCATAGAAAACTACTGCATCCTCAGCTACATTCAATGCTAATGAGAGATCCCATTGATTTCTTTCTTCAACATAGAGTGGTTGATCATAATTTCCAAAGCCAGCAACAGTCTCGCCTCTAGTATTAAGCGCAACTCTCGCAGTAACAAAAGAATCTTCATAGAAGAATGAAAAGTTACTTGAATCACCTAATCCAGGAAGAATAAATTGACGAGAAGTATCATCTCTATCAATATCTACATCGCCGCCTGAAACAAAAGTTGCATTAATTTGAGTACCGAATCCAGAATCACCAAAAAGATGTTGTAATACAACTTCAAAGCCATCTACTGATCCAGACTCTAAATTAAGAGGTCTCATAATTTCAAAAATTGCTAAAGGATCTGAACTGGTGCCATCTAGATAACCTGGCTCACATCTCCACCAGCCACCATAATCGCATTGTCCCCAAGGAAATCCGTTTGTTACGTCAACCCCTCTAGACATAGCAACAGCTACCCAGCCCATATGTTGATATATATTCATCCAACTCTGCGACCATAATGCTTGTTGTGATACACAATCTCCAGAACCCCACTCACCTGGAAAACCAGGATCTGGTCTACCAGCTTGATCCCATTCCTGAACGCATTGTTGAGCAAATGCACCAATTTCTCCATTTGCAGGATTGGTTAAGCCGCTTATTGATCCAGTAGAAACATCAGAACTAATGAAATTATCAATGTTCTTTCTGAAGTAATTTATAGAGAAGTAGCTTCCTTCATCGTAATAATACTCGTAAGCTAGATCTATATTTTCTGATTCAAGCGGTTCAAGATTTGGATTACCACCAGAAGCAGTTGGAATTAAATAGTCTCTATTACCAAACTGAAAGGAACTTCTTAGATCTTGCAAGGAAGGTCGTCCCATTGATTTACCATAACTAAACCTTAAGACAGTGTCTTCATTAACCTCATACGCCATAGCTAACTGAGGTAGAACAATGTCATTACTACCAGATCTTGCAGCAGGAACTTCACCACCGCTTGGATATATAAGTCCATTAATCATATCCCATCTAATAACTGAAGGTGTCGCTTCAAGTGCAGTTGAAGTAGTGTCTGACTCCTCATATCGAACACCGGCAACAACATTTAGCGGTCTGTCATTTACAATAAATTCCATATTAACCTGAACAAATGCAGCATCTAATGTTTCTTCTACCTGATCATTAATATCAATTGGTCCAGCAGAAATTGCACCAAAAAGGTTTTCCCACTCGCTTATAGCTAAAGCTTTATTCAAATCAAAATAATAAGAGGTTGGTAAATTGTCAGGCAGGAATGCATTCATGAAACCATGAGTGGAAGTCTTGTTAAATATTGCAGAATTTGCTGCTGTACCAGGAGTAGCATTATTTATTTGCTCCATTCTAATGTCGGTAAAGACTGAGTCAGCTCTTGATAAACCAAATTCAACAGACTTTATTGAATCACTTATTGCGCCATCTAGATTTTCCCATTTACCTTTAATTTGTAACTGCTCCATTTGATTGTCCTTAAATGCATCTCTGTAATATAGAGAGCCATAAGTGTAATCATCGTCCTCAAATGGCCTATCGTAAGCAAAGGTATTTATTCCTGATTTACCACCGTTGAAATGAGAAATGGTCGCATTTGCAGGAGCAACAAAACCTAATTCATTAGGAAGTTCAGTGCCTTCCTTTTCAGCTGATGAATCATGATAGTCAAAAACAAAAGAAAGAGTATCAGAATAATCCCATTCTAAATTTAATCCTACAGAAGCATTTTCATTTACTGTATCACCCCATAATAGTTGATGATCATATCCTCTATCACCAACTACGACATCAGTGTATACGCCATTTTTATTTATTGTTCCTTGAGTAGTAGTCCAGCCACCAAGCCATGATCCAAACATCTGACCAACTGAGCTAAACTCTACTTTTGAATATGTGTAATCTAATGTTCCCATTAAATTATCTGAAAATGCATATTGGAAAGTTACTTGGGCATTTGTTCTTTCTCTGTCATTTTCTTTTATTTGATATGCTGATGGTTCTTGATAAAAAGTCTTGCCGTCTGATCTTTGATTGCCGTTCGTAATACCAGTCGCATTTTTATCAACTCTAAAATATCCCTCAACAGCAGCTAAATCCTCAACCGTAATCCAGTTAGATTCTCTTGTGCCTTCTTCAATATTATTTCTATCTTGAAAAGAGCCGGATACTGCGAAACCAAATTTTCCAAAATTTGAACTATGAACAAAGTTAAATTCAGGTTTTGTTCCATCCTCACTAGTTGAATCCTTTAATAAATCTACAGAGAAAGAATTTAAAGAACCATTTATTGATAAAGGTTTGGTTGTAACCATATTAATTGTTGACCCTATTCCTCCAGATGGAAGCGAACTATTAGTTGACTTATAAACTTCTACAGCAGAAATACCATGTGATGATATATCACCAAAATTAAAAGATCTTCCACCGCCCCATTGACCAGGAACAGTTGGCATCTGACGACCATTAAGAGTGACTAAGTTTAGTTCTGGGCCAAAACCTCTAACAGCAACTCTCTCACCCTCAACATTACTTCTATCAATACCTATACCAACAACTCT
>ENA-OSEY01002495-OSEY01002495.1-marine-metagenome-genome-assembly--contig:-NODE-2495-length-11873-cov-9.608766_pt1 | contig 11873 bp, 28 predicted proteins | sample MGYA00248465_ERZ534230 | MGnify/ENA primary metagenome ERZ534230 (study PRJEB26409, sample SAMN06344110) | marine metagenome | isolation source: Sea water from surface | place: Atlantic Ocean:Southern... | reverse complement strand
ATTGTATACAGTGCCCATCATTCCTGATTTAGTTGCCATAATTTAAAGTTAATTTACTAAGATGCTAACACAGTTGGGTGTCCAAATGCAATCATTGAGTAACATGGATAGGAAAATCCAGGTACTCCGACTCCTAGAGGGTCTAGGATACGTGCCAGTGGACGTTTGTGCGCAAAGACTGTAAGCGTGGTTGCGTTACAGACTCTAATGTGACCAACTCCACCGTTATCTTCTATAGTTAGGTTACTACAGGGGATGGGAGTTGGGATAGGACACACTCCTTTACCGCATGGACACATATAGATTATTATATTAGTGCACGCAGCAATGTGCAATGTGAATGTATCACCGAATACCATAACAGGAATCCTGTTTACTTGCACCATTGCGCGGTCTGGCGTAATAGGGAAAGTAGGTATCAGTGGTGTAGGTGGCCACCAACAGGTCTTATTCTTAATTACTATAGTATAAGGTATTGGTGGACTACCGCAAGCCTGCACTGAGTGTACAGTCGAGGGTAAACAGAGACCGTGACCAGTGCAAGGTAGTCCATTTAATGACGTAACAGGTTTTAGGAATCCAAATGCCATTAAGTGTATTCTCCGTTAATATCGTTTCCTACATTATATGGTCGTCCTTGAGGCACTGCGTCGCTACACTCATCAAAGAATGGGTTACCTGTGTTATTTAACGCTCTTCCTAGTGCAACAGTACTACCAGTCAAATAGTTTCTCACGGTCATCTTACCATCATACGGTCCTAGACGCATATTATTGTTTTCATCCACACGCTGAGGATTGACTGCAATCGAGCAATCATTTACAAATGTCAATCCAACTCCACTTCCAACTCCAAACGCTCCAAAGTTAGTACAGTTTGTGCACCAAGGATTACTGCGACCAAACGCAGTTATCTCCCACCACCTTTGTCCTGCAATTTTTCCTCCGTTTCCGTTATATCCAGAATACACGTCTAAAGGTCCTGTAGTGTTACCGCTTCCGCGAGTATAAGTATCCCAACACTCTGCACCTGGGTATGAGCCGCAGTTTACATTCAGTGCGTTATATTGATAATTGTTGCTACCGCCTGCTGTAGTGCCAGTTGTGCCTGTCACATTGTTACCCATCCATAGTTGTAACTGTCCTATCTCACTTAAACCAACACCGCTATTGTAGTCATAGGTATTCTCATCTCCACCTATAGGAATGAATATAATATTTGCAGAGTTAGTAGGGTCACGGTAGCAACGTCCGTCTACTGTGCCATCATTACAATTCCACACCTTCGCATTTCCGCTTGCGTTACTCTTAGGGACTACACGCCTAGGCGCAAGCACAGGTTTAGTTTGCCTCTTAAAGAAATTCATAAACGCTTCACCCTGCGCACCAATGGTCTTACCCTTAATTTCTAATGACACTCTGTATGAAGCAGACTCCTCTGTGGATGCGCAATACTTATATGGCATATAACCAAACGCTTTCTCATTATCACTTGCAGTCCTACTACCTCCCCTCCTCACTGGTGTAACATTAGGTAGGTTGCTAACTAAGTTTTCCTCGTTACCCACATCTAGGTATGCGCAAGGCATATCAAACCACCTTGATATATTGTATAACTTAGGTTGACCAGTTGTTATACAATTCTTTTTGCCGAATGCACCGTATACATGTGATGAGTCATCGTTATATTTGTCTACCGCTCTACCAGTCTCGTATACCCCAGGCATGACATCCTTCTCAAACTTAGCAACACCTGGGGATAACTGACTAACATACTCAAATGTCTCCTCAGTAGGGAGTGCATCCGATACATTACCTCTTGCATCTATTTCAATACAGTCTTGCTTGATGTTAAAACAGTGATTAGTGGTGTCCTGTGTCTGCTCTGCGACGCGAATGTAACTATCTGGGACTGATACTTCCTTACCTTTGGTAATATCACCTAGTAGTTGAGTTGTAAAAGACCTATTTTCAGTATCTTCCGAAGCAATAGCAGGAGCATAATCACCTACAGCGTCGAATGCCTCTGCCATTTCTCTACCCATTGCATCAATACTGCTATCACCATCGTCTACAGGAGGTGATTTAAACTTCATACTCTCTGGGTCAGTCACCATAACCTCTGGTAAGTTAGCTTGGTTGTATCCTGCACCCCCATCTACGATACGGATTGACTTAATAGACCCATATGAGTCGACTCTTTGTATTTCTAACTGCGCTTCACGGAATACTACCTTCTCTTTATTCTTACTTGTGCCCTTTTTACCCCTATCCTTGACGTCAAATACGGTATATGTGTTTTCAATGTGCTCTTGATTCTCATCTTTTGACGATGGAGCGGGAATTGCCTTCTTCCAATCGGCATTCATCTTGGGTGACCACTTCTTTACAAACTTAGAAGTGTCAGATGCGGAGAAATCATCCATCACACGCGGGTCTATTACCTTTATAATCGGGTCTTTGTATCCTAATCCGCCATTTATAATCTTAATTTTAGTAATTTCCCCCTTATTATTGACCACTGCCTTCAATTTTGCCTCATCTAGCGTGCGATGAGGGACAAGTGCGTTAGGGTCTATCTCTACTTTGTAGTAAGATATGCGTTTTGGAAACTCATACACCCCACAAAAGGCAGCTTTGTTAGGAATACCGCGCCCTGCCATCACTAATGCGGTTGCTCCTGTCTCAGAAGTGATAGTTGAGCCGTAAGTAAAGTCATTTCCGTTACCAGTTAGCTCCATCATACCACATTTTAGCTCATCTCCGAAGTAATAAACAGCAGATAAGTCCCATCCATTGAGTTTTTGACCTCTTGCAAAGAAGTTTCCGTTGTTAGAAGTGTATCTAAACAGTATTCTTTTCGTTTTTGTGTCTATTTCAAAGAAACATGCGTTAGTATCCTCGTCTCCATCGTTAATTCTGATACGTGTTTCGTTAGTTTGCCATGAATCTTCACGTATTTCGTAAAAATGTGAGTGAAATGAGAGATTAGGGACACATGGGTCGTCGTCATCTGGACAACAAGGTGCATCATTGAGCACATATTGGCAAGAAAACACAGGACCATTCCAAGGATATGACGTGTCATACAAATAATACATGAATTGTGTGTCATAGGAGTCTTCAAATCCTAAGTAACGAGGTACCGCAGCCTTCGTAGCACCACTTAATCCATAAAACCACTCAAAATTAGCGTCAGCACTGAGTATTTCTACTCCATTCAGAGCATTTCCCCATCCTGATAGCCCAGGAGTAGCTGGATTTGCTCCATTTCCGTCTGAATAACTTACTGGGTCAAACATTCTATAGTTGTTGTAACTATATCCAGGTCCTCCAGAGTATCTTCCACTACCTGTATTGTTAGAATCGTAGGCATACCACCCACTTTTGTCGATAGCATGACCTGTAGGTCCTATAAAACTACCATCATTGACACTTTCTACTGGTGCAACTGGACTGTCCTTAGTAAAACAATACCCTATGATGCCCTGATACACATACTCTTGGTCAAATGCTCTTGCAGGAGGAATGGGCCCACCTTGTAGATTGACTTCTTGAGCAGGGTTGATAGTATAGAAGTTGTCTATATCCTGTCCATAAGTCACTCCGTCAGGATTCTGATACTTGTAATGGTAGATTGGGACTACATCTTCATTAGGGTCTTTAAATGCATTGGCATCTGACTCTGACGTAAACACATATCCTATCACTCTTATAAACTTATATTGGTCTCTACCACCTCCTACTGCCGATGGAGTGGCACTGCCCACTGTAAGCATAGTATCATCAGGCCAGTAAGAGTAATATAGATTCAGTGGTTGTGCATTAGTAACCTGTTTCTCCATTGTCCAGAAGACAGGTTTACCACTACGTGGCTCTGCGTTATATCCCTGTGATACTTCCTGCCATGATTCATTCTCATTACCGAAGTCTAGTTTGATTAGACCTCCATCATCACTATACTTGTGGTCTCTCTTGCTAGGACGAAACCAACGGTGTATAGGACTTCTTCTAAAGTCACAGTAGTCTACACAGTTACGTGTGGCAGTCTGCCCTATGTAATGGACTATATCCTCTCCTAAGGGATTACTCCCTGCTCCACTATTATTAAATGTTATCTGATAATTCGTACCAGGTCCGCTATGGTCTCCATTAGAACGATACTTACTACTAGCAGGACGCTTATACGTTTGCTTGAAATTGGGTCCTCCTATTGGATTCGGAAAACTTCTACCTGTCTCCTGTATGTACGTTGCCATTAATTGCGGAGTCTTCTTCCAATTTATTTAGTCTCTCATATAGATTATCAAACAACTCCTTAAGGTTGCTATACTCGTCATCCCCAGGTATCTTATACTTTACCATATCCGCCCCAGGTGGGGGTAACTTATTGAAAGCAGTCTCGAGCACCGCAATGCGAGACGCTAAATTTTTCACTGCTTCGCTGAGTTGTTTAAAAGACCAAGCAACCGCTTCCATCTCACTCTTAAACTCAGGGACGCCATTTTTTTCCATTCGCGATTTTTTTAGAATACTGCAGTTACACCTAACACAGTAGCATTAGGGTTTCTGGCTAGAGCTACTTCTCTTGCCTCGTCATAGTTACGAGCAATCACCTCTTCAGTGAATACAGTGCCTGCTACGAATAGTCTTACTTCATGTTTCATTTGAGCGTCTTAAGATAATGTTTCCATCTAGGTCTTCTTCATATTCTAGCACATCTCCTGCCATCCATCCAGTCTCCCTTAACAATTCCTCAGGAAGATTAATATAGGCATTGAAGTCATCATCCTCAAGAATATCAAGAGTGTATCGTTTCATACTACTTAAAGTTATTACACCTTATGTAGTGTTTCCACGAATTGCACCTACACAACTAATTTGATATGCTTGCACACCAGTGTCAAGTAGGTCTTCAATGTCTGATAATCCGTTATAGGGATGATGAAGCATAAACCCATCTCCTAAGTATACACCACCATGATTAGGTGCTTTATTCTTAGGTGCACTATACCCTCCTCCTAATGGATTCTCGTATAGTTTAAACAATAGTATATCACCCTTTTCTAGAATTGACAAGTCTATACCACCATCATCACAACCCCAATCCTTCTTGTATATCCACTTACCATCAGACTCATTAATAGCATCATCAGTAAACTGATATACCTTTCTAGCATTAAAGTCTATTAAGTCTCTGCCAAGAAACTCCTTATAGTAGTCACGTATAATCTCATAACAACCAAACAACCTATTACCAGTCCATCTCTTACCTAATAAATGCTCATACTTCTCTCTAATATCAAAATAGTCTAACTCTCTCTGATTCATCATGATGGAAATGGTATTAACCCTATATTAGCAGATGCAGCAGTAGGTGTCAAGGTTAAATCGAAACCTATTGTAATTCTAGGAGTGTCAAAGTCTTCTATCACCTTTACTTCATGATATCTATTCCCAGGTCCGATATAAACATTACCTATCTCATTCTTAATCTCTCTATCTTCAAACACAGTAACTGTATTATGAGGTCTAACAGAGATATAACCATGATAATCCCACTCATGATTATGCCATTTCAACACCTCATCAGGCATATGATAGTTAACCCATGACTGCATCCATACATCATCTGACTGATAGTCATAAACAAAACCTCTCAACTCAGTGAATAGGTCATAGAAGACACGAGTAGGAGAGGTTAAACCAAATAGATTGTATTTACCATATGACCAAGTAGGGTCTTGTCCCTCAAAGAAGGGCATGCAGTTTTCTAATATATTCACCATTACTCTGTGATTGTCGGAGACAACCTTAGATTTATATACGCGACCCTGTGGAGGCATTTTTATATTGGAAAATTTTTTATATATGAATAGAATAAAAGTCTCGCTTTGGGATACTTTTGTAGGTTAGGGAAGTAAGCGTTTTTAATATCGGGGTCAGTAAGCATAAACAAATACACGAAATCACTGTTTTGAAAACGATAACCATTTTCATTCTCAATAACACTGCTACATGAGAATACACCCACATGAAAACGATAATCATTTTCATTCTCAATAGTGGTGCTTATTGCTAATGAGAATCACTCTCAATAGGTGTGTGAGATGCTCCACTGCTGTGTGTCTCTGTGTGTGGTGTGTGTCACTCTCTCCCCTCTGTGTGTGCTGCTGCTCTGCTGCTAGAGTGGTGTCTGTGTGCTGTGTGTCCTCGCATCTAATAGTGCTGACGTATAACTCTTAAATGACCCATACGTTATACACCCCTCATAGTTATACCTCCAATAGAATTTCCTCCCTTTACTGTATATTATAACATCTATTGGTGGGTGTGTCAACAGTTGTATTTTGGTGTGCATAGTGCTGTATAATAGAGTGTGCGGAGTTCCTGGAACTGTGTGCGGTATTCTCTCTTATAACTGTCTCTACTGTGTGGTCTCTCCCTTACAGTATTATTCGGTCTGCTGTATGTCTTATTACTCTGTTAACTGTGTTTACTGTCATAATGAAGCAAAGCAAGTAAGGGCAAATAAGAGGCAAATAGAGGGCAAAGCAAGGCATAGCAAGGGTTGTGTGAGAATCCTGTCATATGCTTGACAAAAAAATGTCCCTGTGTTACGCTCTAAGACAACAACAAGTGCGAGACTTATACGACTCACACCTATATTTATTTTAACATTTATTTATCCTACCTCATAACATAAACCTTCCAGTATAAACCTATCGCATAGTTGCTGATACTGTGTAAATACCTCGCTTAAATCGGTGTCTATTAGATACTGACACATTTCAATTTCGAGGTCTGCGGGTAACCTTCCGCTATCATACAAATCTAAGAGACTTGCGAGTTTTTGGGGAAGTTGGTTTGCTGTTTCCATGCTGTTTAAATGGTTGAATAATGGGCGGTAAGTTGGTGGTGATGTTACGTTACTTACCTTTAATAACATTAATTGCGTAATGCTTCGCTGACCTAGTTAACCCATGTTTGATAGGTCTTACTTACTCTATCCTAACCCCTTTGCGTGGTATAATTAAGAGTAATGCCTATATAAAAAATTTGGCGTCTGTCTGCGAGGATAGGGGAATTAGTCTATCGCTAATTCCATGCCTGAGACGAAATCCTCCTTAACGTTTTTGTAGGATACAAACCACTCGTAATTCTTTTGAAAAACTCTCATACCATAAGAGAATTCATCAAGTAGAGCGTTTAAGCGTGATTTGGTTGTATTGGATTGCCAACCGCCATCTTTGATGATGATTGAATTGCTTTTAACTGTAGCAATGTGGTTACCATGTAGATAAACGTCCGCTTCGTTTTCAAAACCATGTCTAACAGTTGTATTAGATGATGAGAAGTTTTTACCGCTTCTGATTGCCTGATTCATTTGTCTTTCGATTTTACGCATTTTGGAAAACTCCTTTGTTTGTTTGTTACTCTTATTATAGTGTAGTTTTGATGCTACTGGTGGACGATTGTGACACTAATCTAAGTGTCACATTCTGAGTTGATTTCGTCCTCGTCCTCTGCTACATCTAGACCTATCTTGAGTTTATCATTTTTGATTAACTCTTTATACTCTTCAATAGTCATTGTTTTATGCCCCTTGATAAACTTGGTTTGCTATCTCTCTGTATTGAGACCATGCAATTTGAGTTGCTCGTATGTTACACACATCTAGAGCATTTTGGTTGATTTCAAATCCTGCTTCCTTGAGTTGGGAAACTAAATCTTCAAAAATGATTTCGTATTCTTGCATTGTCTTAAACTCCCCTTACTGTGTTTGAGAGATAAGTCTCTTTAGCATTGCAAACATTATCAACAAGATTATCGAATGTTTGCATATCCCACCCCTTTTGCTCTGGGACGTCTAACTCATATGCCATCATTACGAGGTCATATAAGAATTCGTATTGTCCTGATGTGACCTCAATGTTTAAACCTTTTTTCATGATGTTTGTTTGTTGCTTATGATAATATTATAGTCCAGTTTTAATGCTACTGGGGAAATGGTGTGACAGTAATTAAACTGTCACATATCTCTCCTGTGTGCATCTGATTCCCCTCTCGATATAGTGCTTCATAATGAAATTTCTGTATCTTACTGCATTAGTGCCTAATACTCTTGCGATTGCTCTCTCATTGAATACAATTTCATCTATTGCCCAGTTATCGTTTTCTATTGCCTTAATGTAGTCTCCATTAAGATGGTCAAAATCGTTGTATGTCAATGTGCCACCATAACAGTTAAAATTCAAATCGTTGATAGAGTGACGATAGTAAACTGTTGCAATATGCTCGCCACCAACAAAAAGGTTAGAAGTGAAATCGTTTTCTGTGTGGTATGAATTCCACACCATTGTGTCATTCTTTAGACCGCAATTTTCTCTCTTGTCGATTGCTCTGATGATTCTCTGTTGAAATCTGTCCATGTGTGTAACCTGATTGATTTATATTATTATAATACACCAGATTTCATGCTACTGGTCAAAGTGTGTGACACTATTATAACTGTCATACACCCTAATGCTTAATTCTGCATCTTGTGTTAATGTAATTCCCTCATCATCAAGTGCTTCCCAAATTAGGTTAGCAAGTTTAGAGTGTTTATCCTCTGGGATTACTTCCCATAGGTTAATGTAACCGTCTAATTCTATTAACTGTTGCCACTTCATTAATCTAGTCTCCTTAATAGTTTGTAATTGTGACACGTTACTCTTTTGCCTGTCTCATCAATGAGAATCGTGCGATTGAATAGAGGTGTGTATCCTGTCTTATCTGTCTCGCCTGATATGTAGTTTATCAAAACTTGATATATTGAGTTTTGATATTCTACAGTATCGGATACACCAATATGTGTTACTGTGTGGTATTGTCTAGTTTTCATTTAACCACACTTAAATTAGTTTTCTGTTTATCGAAAGATGGATAAAAGACTTTATCAAGAATTTTCTCGCTTAAGACTTCTTGCTCATCACTCATGTAAACTCTATAATTTTTAAATGAGTCATATAAGAGTTGATACTCTTCTCTAGTGAATTCTTCAATAATTTTGTTTGACATTACTTTACCTCGAATGTAGTTGTTAGATTTTCATAGTCAATAGTAACTTTATAGTCACTATCTTCGATTACTTCAAATTTCTTTGAATGCTTCATTAAGTCATTATACTCTGTGAAGCGTGATTTATCCCAAGGTCTACACATTATGCCCAATTCCCCTTATTGAATGATGTTAAAACAGAATAAGAGTAATTAAACTTATCTGTCAAAATATCCCTTACTCTCTCTCTGTCTAGAGAATCTCCGTCTCCCCATGTGCAATTTTCAAAATCTTCTGATTGACACCTGTCGAGATATACTATTGAAGCGTGTCTAATATCTTCCTTAGTTAGTGGTTGACCCTCGTAGTATAGTGGGTATAGTGGGTCATTCTGACCATAAAATGAGTCAACATAATCAACGAAATCGTCAAGTTGTCTGTGTGCTGTGAGAATTGAAAGAGGTGTCATAATTCCTTGATTGCTATATTAATAGTATAGTGGTAAATTTATGCTATGTGTGAAAGTGTGTGCCACTAATACAACTGTCACAAGAGTGGTTGCAATTTTGCTCATAGATACTCAATTTCTCCATTTTCAACTGCTTCCATGTATTCGCACATATCAGAATGTGCTTTGTCTTTATTATCCTGATTCTCTTGCCAAGTCAAATCTCTATAAATTCCAAATAACTCACTTAGATTAACCCCTTCCATATCTGTCCAGTTGCTGACGTAATCAAGTTGCGACTCATCATAACCACCAGATTTGAGACTAGGGGCGGATATAAACTCAAATGCAATGTCTATAAAAAAGTGCCTACCAAATTCTTCGCTCTCTATTGTCTGAAGTGGTAAAAACTTGCCATGCTTATCGTTTAGATAATCTTTAAAAATGTAAGTCCTCATAATACAAAACCTCGTAAATCGTAATCAAAGTTGTTTACATCATAACCTTTTGATGCTATTGTTTCAAGTATGATTTCATTAATCGTTGCTCTATCTCTTCTAGATAGCAATTCATAGATGTCAAATGAATTATCCTTGACTTCTAGAATTTTTACTTTAGGGTTATTCTGCATTTTGGACTTTCTCCCATAGATTTGAAAAATTTGTAATCCACTCGCCTTGCTCAACTGTCATTGCTGATAAATCTTGCTCATCAGCACTCAATTTAGGAAGTGAGTTTTCTGTTAGATAGACTTCGTAAATGTCACATAAGAAATCTAGTGAATCGCTGTAAATCATTTTAGTGTGAGTGATTTATATTATTATAATAGCAATGATTTTACGCTATGTGTGGCATTATGTGGCACTATTTAAACTGTCACATATCTCGTTGACTTCTTCCAGAATTATGTCATAATCATCTTCCCAGTAGTCTTTACAATCTTTGATAAATGCTTCATCAGATTGACTCTCAACGTATTGGGTCATATCATTATATACATATTCAACTAAGTCTTTAGTTGACATATTGTCAATATACCTATCAACAAATAATTCTCTTAATTCACTTAGTTGTTGACTTGTTAATGAATTCTGCTCTTGCTTCATGATAATCTTTGAGTTGTTTTGTTAGTTTGTGATAAGCGTTAATTAAGTCTTTATTATTCTCTTGCACTTCTTTATCTGTATCTTCTGCTATCCATTGAATTGAATCAGTAATTTCAATGATTTCATCAGTTGTTAACCATACTGCTAGTTGCTCCATAGTTACCACTCCATAGTTGGTTGCTTACTTTGTGCCTTCTTTATCTTTTCTTCTTTTGCTACTTCTTTATCAATTAAATCGTGCAATATAGAGCATATGCGGGCATTTTTGGATAATTCTGCTCGTTGCAACTCTAAATCTTCAATGTCTTTAATGTTGTAATAGTCTTGGTCAAGACAATCAACAATGTAAAATAACTCTTCTTTAGTAAACATAGTAATTAATCCATTAATTTTTCAAAGAATGTTTCGATTTCCTTAGGTAGGTCATCTATCATACCAGTATCTCTTAGTAAATCATATAATTTAATAAGATGGTATTGCTCATCCCATGTGATTTCATACTTATTCATACTGCTAACTCCCTAGTAATTGATAACTCTTCTACAATAGAGTTAACTGCTTCAATATATTCTGAGTCAGCATACTTGCATGAATTGTCAAGTGCTAATAGAATTATATCGATTTGATTTCTTGATAACGTCATTTAGATAGACTCCTCTAGTAATTGAATTGCATTTTCTAGGACTTCATCAATAGTAAATGATGTGCCTTCGTTATCTTTAGGTAACTTACCAAAACCGCATAGTTTACCCATTTCTCTAATATCATAGAGGTCACATAATAAATCTGAAGTATTCATTGACATAACTCCTCAAATCTTCTTGTTGCTTCCTCTGCAATTACTGGTAGGTAACCATACTGAGAGTTTTGCTCGAGTGCATATAATTGGTCATCAGTTAGATTATGCTCTTTACGATAATCTTCCCATGACTCATCATAACAAGTTTCGAGTAATGCTTCGTGATGTAGTGATGACATAAAATCCTCGTTTGTTTATATTATTATTATAGTGTAGTTTTGATGCTACTGGTAAAATGATGTGACACTAATTCAACTGTCATATAGTGGGTATCTGACTTCCTTTTCAACTGCATCCTTCATTACATCATACATAGCAAATTCTGGGTCAGATAGTTGACAAGTTGAAAGAATGTTGATAACCTCTTCCATGAGATTGATTATCATTTTTTCTTTTGGTGTTGTTTTCATGCTTTTACCTCGTAGTCAATAAACTCTACATGATAACCTATGAAATCAAAAATTCTTTCTTTTAAGTGT
>ENA-OSEY01002493-OSEY01002493.1-marine-metagenome-genome-assembly--contig:-NODE-2493-length-11878-cov-3.995255_pt1 | contig 11878 bp, 10 predicted proteins | sample MGYA00248465_ERZ534230 | MGnify/ENA primary metagenome ERZ534230 (study PRJEB26409, sample SAMN06344110) | marine metagenome | isolation source: Sea water from surface | place: Atlantic Ocean:Southern... | reverse complement strand
CAGCCTTCCATGAGGATGGTTATTTGCATCCCATCAGGAATTACAGAAGTAGAAAAAAGAGCGGTCCAAGATTCTGCTGAACATGCCGGAGGAAAGGAAGTTTACTTAATTCATGAGCCTATGGCTGCAGCTATTGGAATCGGAGTAGATGTAGAAGAGCCAATGGGAAATATGATTATTGACATTGGCGGTGGGACTTCTGAAATTGCAGTAATTGCTTTAGGAGGAATTGTGTGCGATAAGTCCATTAGAGTTGCTGGTGATGATTTTACAAGTGATATTGAAGAGTACATGAGAAGACAGCACAATATTTTGATTGGTGAAAGAACAGCTGAACAAATCAAAATAGAGGTTGGTGCAGCCATAGACACCCTTGAAAATCCTCCTCAAGACTATGCTGTTAGAGGAAGAGATTTAATGACAGGTATTCCTAAAGAGATATACGTGTCTTTTAAAGAAATTGCGCATGCACTTGATAAATCCATTTCTAAAATTGAAGAAGCTATTTTAAGTGCATTAGAGATGACACCACCTGAGCTTTCTGCTGATATTTATAAAACTGGCATTTATTTAGCTGGTGGGGGTTCCATGCTACGCGGATTAGATAAAAGGATTTCTAAAAAGACTAAATTGCCAGTACACATAGCTGAAGATCCGTTAAGAGCAGTGGCTAGAGGAACTGGGATAGCTCTAAAAAATATCGATAAATTTCAATTTCTGATTAAGGGATAAACTTGATTTTATATGAGGAATCTAATTCTATTAATTCAGAAATATAGAAATCTTCTGTTCTTTCTGTTTTTAGAATTTATTGCCATCAGTTTTCTGTTTAGCTGGAAAAACACCTACCATCACAGTACCTACATAAGTTCTAGTAATTTTATCACTTCCACGGTGTGGAATTGGAAAAACAAAATTGACTCTTATTTCAATTTGTCCGAAATAAACAAGCAATTAGCAGATGAAAATGCATTTTTAAAAGAAATGCTACTGAATAAGGAGATTTTATTAGGAAAAAACTTTGTCAAGTCTGGTGATAGCCTGTTTGTAAAAGCCTTTAAATTTCAAGAAGCCACCATTATTCAATCACAATTCAAATTTTCTGAAAATCACATTTTAATTAACAAGGGCAGCATAAATGGCATTGAAACTGAGATGGGGTTTAAAGGGACAAAAGGAATAATTGGAAGGGTTGTAAATGTATCTGCGCATTACGCAAACGTACTTCCTGTAATTAATGCTGATTTTAAATTATCAGTTATTCATAACGCATCAAACTCTTGGGGGGATTTAAGCTGGGAAAAGGGCATTAATGACTACAGAACAGCCACCATAAATAATATTCCTATATACGCAAAAGTAAATTTAAATGATTTGTTTACTACAACAGGTTCTGATGGTATTTTTCCTAGCCAAATTCCAGTTGGTAAGGTAGTGAAAATTGAGAAAGATCAAGAAGCTCAAAAAAAGGTAATAACCATAGAACTTATAGAAGATTTTTCAAATATTCATGTGGGTTTTGTGGTTAAAAATAACCTTAGGTCTGAAATGATTGAAATTCAAAAAAATGAGTAATTCTTTTCAACATATTTACTGGGTAATAGGGTTACTTTTTTTTCAGTTATTTGTAATAGATGTAATTGATCTAGGAACTTATTCATCTTTCTTTACACCTCTTATTTTTTCATATGTTATTTTTAAAAGAAAACTAGAAACTACAGTAACTGAACTATTAATTTTTGCATTTATCGTAGGGTTTTTAGTTGATGTGTTTAGAAATACAATTGGTCTAAATATAAGTGTGTTGCTTTTAGTTACGTTTTTAAGGTCTCGAATTTTAAATTTAATTTCTGCTAGAGAAGATTTCGATGATAATATTGAGTTGAATCTTTTCAATATTGGTATACTAAGGTATTTGTTTTATTATGGTGTTGTACTTTTTTTTCACCATGCTTTATTTTACTTAGTTGAGCAGTTTTCGTTTGTTCATTTATTCTCTTTATTAAGCAAAGCCCTTGTTAATTCCATATTTGCTTTAGCCATATTGATTTTGTTTGAATTTATTTTTAATTCTAATAAATAGATGGATCCGTATCAAAATAGAAGGTGGGTGATCATCTTAGTAATCATCGCTATCAGCTTGATTTTTTCATTAAGGTTACTCTATATTCAAGTTATTGACAAAGAGTGGTCCAAAAGAGCTGAGCAAATTAGCTTCATAAAAGAAAACTTGCAGCCTCCTAGAGGATTTATATATGATCGGAATAAAGAGTTATTAGTAGGGGCGGAAAATGTCTATGACATTTATATACTTCCTGTTAAGGTCAAAGAAAAAGATTCAAGTATAATTTGTGATATCTTTCAAATTTCAAAAGAAGAATTAAGAGAAAAAATTCAATTAGCGTCTACAGGATATAACGTGCCATACAAATCTTCTGTAATGTTTGAATCTCTAAGCAAAGAAGATTTTGCTAAAATTGCTCCTTTATTGTCAAAGGTGGAGGCTGTTCAAGGTAAGTCAAAAACGGACAGGGGATATCCATTAAAAACAGGAGCTCACTTATTAGGCTACATTAGAAGAATTAGTCAAATTCAATTAGATAAGTTAAAGACTCAAGGAGATTTATTTTATTCAAAAAATGATTTTATTGGAATTACAGGAATTGAAAATGTATATGAAAAAGAATTAAGAGGCGAAAGAGGTGATGCAAATTACTTAAGAGATTACGCAGGGAATAAAGTGGAAACCATAGATAAGAATCCTGCAACACCAGGGAAAGATATTTATACCACAATTGATGCGAGCTTGCAAAAATTGGGGGAAGAGTTAATGATAAATAAAATCGGATCTATAGTAGCAATTGAGCCTAATACAGGTGAGATTCTTTGTATGGTGTCTTCTCCAAGTTATGATCCATCTATTTTAACTGGCAAAAAATTTGTCGAATCTTATACCAAATTAAAATCCAACGATAGCTTAAAGCCTCTCATTAATAGGCCTGTTTACAATGATAATTACAGGCCCGGATCTATTTTTAAATTGGTTCAAAGCCTAATTGCATTACAAACGGGTGTAATCCATAAAAATACTTCAATTGTATGTAATAAAAATAAAATTGGTTGTCACTACCACGAAGAACCAACTTCACTTAAGAAAGCCATAAAGCATAGTTGTAACCCTTATTTTTTGGAAGTTTATAAAAGATTGATTTTATCCAAAAGATTTGATAATTACTTTGAAGAAAGTAGAAAAGGGCTACAAAAATGGGAGGAAATGGTGAAAACATTTGGTTTTGGAAAACCTTTGGGAGTTGATGTACCTGAAGAAAAAGGAGGCTTTGTGCCCAATGTTGAATTTTATGATAAATGGTATGGAAAAAAGAGATGGGCTTTTAGTACTATTTATTCTAACAGCATTGGAGAAGGTGAAATAGGGGTCTCACCTATTCAAATGGCTAATCTTGCCGCTATTATTGCCAACAAAGGCTATTATTATGTGCCACATTTGGTCAAAAAAATTGGTAGAGAAAATATCCAAAATAATTTTTCATTTAAGCAAAAAACCTGTGTAGATTCATCACATTTTCAAACAGTAATTGATGCTATGCAACTTGTTGTTGAAAGCGGTACTGGAAGAAGTGCACAAATAGACAGTATTAGTGTTTGTGGTAAAACAGGAACAGTGGAAAATAAAACATTTAATGATCACTCTGTTTTTATTGCTTTTGCACCAAAAGCAGACCCTAAAATTGCGATTTCAGTATATGTGGAATACGGTACCTGGGGTAGCAAGTGGGCTGCTCCAATTTCAAGTGTAATGATGGAATACTATTTAAAAGGATATCTAAGTAAAAATGGTGTTAAAAAAATGAATAATATTAAAGAAGCCACAATACTTCACTCTAATACAGATTTCACGTTTTGATATATAGAAACTTATCCATATGGAAGAATATTGATAAATACCTGTTGGTTTTATGTATTAGCTTAATAGCATTTGGTTATTTCACTATTTATTCTAGTAGTTTTTTAGGCTATGAACAAGATAATTCCTTCTGGTCTCATAGTTATGGAAAGCAAATGATTTGGATAATAATTTCGGTATTATTAGGAACTTTAATTTTATTAATTGAGGGAAATTTTATTCAAAACAGCTCCTATATCATATACTCTGTAGTTATTGTGTTGTTGATTATAGTAATGTTCATGCCAGCCATTAAAGGGGCAAAATCCTGGTTTCAATTTGGTGGATTTTCCATTCAACCCTCAGAGTTTGCAAAGCTAGGGTGTAGTCTAGCTTTTGCTAGGTATTTAAGTCTAATAAATGTGAGGACACAAAATATTAAAAATAGAATTATAGCTGCATCGCTGGTGGTGATTCCGGCTTTGCTAATAATGATTCAACCCGATCCTGGGACTATGCTGGTATTCATTGGCTTTGTTTTTGTTTTATATCGAGAGGGACTTTCTGGTAATATTTTGTTAATTGGTCTTTTTGCAGTTTTAATTGCAGTTACAGGTGTGTTTTTCAAAGCTTCAGCATTATACATAACTATTTTTGGAATAGAAATTTCTGGAAATCTATTTTTTGGTTTCATTTTACTTCTCGGTTTTACTGCGGCATTCTTTATTATTAGATATTTTATTTTACCAAGATATAGGAGAGAAAAATTCGTGCGCCTTGCTGTAGTTAGCGTGGTGGGTATCTGTATCACTTTATCAGTAAGTTTTGTCTATGACAACATGTTCAAGGAACGGCACAGAAATAGATTCCAGATTATGTTTGGTATTAAAGAAGACAGAAAAGGTGATGGGTATAACATCTACCAGGCCTTATCGGCAATTGGTTCTGGAGAAACTTTCGGCAAAGGATATCTTAGAGGGACATTAAGTAATGATAAGTTTAAACATGTTCCTGAGCAAAACACAGACTTCATCTTTTGTGTTTTGGCAGAAGAATGGGGCTTTATGGGTTGCTTTGTATTTATCCTTTTATACGCAGCCATACTTATCAGGATGATTATGATTGCTGAACGACAAAGAAGTAGGTTTACTAGAATTTATGGCTACTGCGTTACCAGTATTTTATTTTTTCATTTCATGATTAATATAGGTATGGTTATCGGATTAGCTCCAGTAATTGGGATTCCATTGCCATTTTTTAGTAAAGGAGGATCAGCTGTTTTGGCTTTTACTCTGATGATTGCTATTCTATTGAGATTAGACGCAGAAAGAAAAGTAGTACTGAGGTAGTTTAAAAGTTACGTAGAAGAATAAAACAAATTATAGTAATTTTCTCTTTCTTTTTTTGCCATCCCAATGGTTTCCTGCATAAACTTATTTCTATCTTCCATGGATTTAAATACCCAAATACAAACAGTATCACTACTATGATAAATGGCTTTTAATTCATCATTAATTTTACAAATTTCATCCGGAATATCAGCTTTAATACAAATCATTACTGATTTTTTAGTTTTTATTTAATAGCCAACTTGAAGATTGAATTTTATCACCCAATCCATCAATTAGCATTACGCCAAGTTGCTCACAAATCGGTTTTTCTGGAATCGTATCGTTATTTTGATCTCCACCGTTAGCAAATGCGAATTGATATTGATCCCCAAAGTCCATTACTATCTTTTTAATCGTTTCGCAGACTGTTCTGTCTTTATCAATAGAAAGAACAGCTTTATCTACTCCTTTAATACTATTTACAATTATCATTCTTTCTTCTTCTTCTTGAAACGGCTTACTTCCTTTTAATTCACGTTGATAATCAGAATTAACAATCACAAATAAATAATCAGCATGTGTTTTTGCATTTTGAAAATATTCTAAATGTCCTTTGTGAATGGGGTTAAAATATCCACTAACTATGATGGCTTTTTTTCTCATTTAAATAATTTAAGTTTGGTATTTCAAAATAAGGGGACAACGCATTTAATTGGCTGAACCCTGGGCAATCACATTTCTTCTTTTTCCTCTTTTGGTTAATGTTACAAGAATGTAAAGCGATAAACATTAAAATTATAGCAGATAAAGTATATATGATTTTATTGTTCATTAACTAAAATATGCTCAAAATTAATGATTACAGATGTGTAAAGACAATTATTATTGTTTATTTTGGATTATATCTATGATTCCCGCGTTTGGAAAATATATGACCATGCTTTACAGCATTTTTTTAAAACCAGAAAAATTTAGCATATACTGGAAGAGATTTGTGGACGAAGTTATACAGCTAGGACTAAAATCATTATTTATAGTCATTCTGATGTCTGGTTTTATGGGGGCAGTTTTAGTTATACAAACAGCTAGTGTAATAGAATCTGCATGGATTCCAGACTACACCGTAGGTTTTACAGTAAAGCAGTCCATGTTATTGGAGTTTTGTCCTACCATTATTTCCTTGATTTTAGCTGGAAAAGTCGGTTCAAATATTGCTTCTGAGTTAGGTACCATGAGAGTTACAGAACAAATTGATGCACTTGAAGTAATGGGGGTCAACTCAATAGGTTATTTAATTGGCCCCAAAATATTGGCTTCCTTGTTTATTTTTCCTGTAGTGATCATGTATAGCATGGTGTTTGGATTTCTTGGGGGTGGAATAGTGTGTTATGCCACTGAGATTATACCTGTTGAACAATATATTGAAGGTATTAGATCTTTTTCTGAAGATAATTTTGGATATGTTCGTTATGCTTTAATTAAAACCTCTGTATTTGCATTCCTTATCACCAGTATTTCCAGTTTTTTTGGATATTTTTTGAAGGGAGGAGCTTTGGAGGTAGGTAAAGCTAGTACTAAAGCTGTAGTCTACAGTAGTATTTTTATTCTAATTGCAAATTACATTTTAACTCAATTAATTTTAATTTGATTACGGTCAAACATATTTCCAAATCTTTTGCTGATGTTCAAATATTAAAAGATGTTTCCTTTGTATTTGAGACGGGTAAAACCAATTTAATCATTGGAAAAAGTGGTTCTGGAAAATCTGTACTCACAAAATGTATAGTTGGTCTTTTTGAGCCAGACGAGGGCGAGATTTTCTATGACGAACGAAAACTTTCTGATCTTAAACCAAAAGCAAGAAAAGAAATAAGAAAGGAAATAGGTATGCTATTTCAGGCGAGTGCATTATTTGATTCTTTAACTGTGGAAGAAAATGTAGCATTTCCGCTGAATATGTTTACTAAGATGACTAAAGAAGAAATTTCAGATAGAGTAAATTTTTGTCTAAATCGAGTAAATATTATCAATAAAAATCAACTCTTTCCTTCTGAACTAAGTGGAGGAATGCAAAAAAGGGTTGCCATTGCAAGAGCCATTGCTATGCAACCAAAATATTTATTTTGTGATGAACCTAATTCTGGTTTAGATCCAGTGACTGCGATAGTCATAGATGAATTAATAAAGGAAATTACAGATGAGTACAACATGACTACTATTGTGATTACGCATGATATGAACTCCGTACTAGAAATCGGTGAAAACATCATGTTTATTGATTCAGGTGAAAATAAGTGGACAGGAACAAAGAATGAGATTTTAGATGTGAAGGTGAAAGAGCTTCACGATTTCATATATGTTTCAAAGTTCCTTCAGCAAATGAAAAGAAAACGCTAAGAAAAAGAATTTTAGGATAACAAAAAAAGGGGCATATGCCCCTTTTTTATCTTGCTAAAAGATTAAATTATTTATTGATTACAACATTAAATCTAGAAGATTTACCATCTTCAATCATTAAATTAAACGTGTAAGTTCCATTAGAAAGTGCAGAAACATCTACTGTTAATGTGTTGTTCACATTGATGTTCATGGTGCTTACTAATTTCCCTGTTAAATCTAATATGTTTAATGTTCCATTACCAACTACTCCATTTAATGGAACATTGATAAACGTGGTTGCAGGGTTTGGATAAGCTTTTATGTTGTCAATTGCATTATCCTCTAAAGAAAGATTCGTAGATAATTCTACTGAAACCCCAGCGATAACATCATTTCCAAAACCAGTGGTATACCATGTACCGCTATTTTCAACTACACTGACTGGTTGTAGGTAAACATTATCTACATTTTGGGTATAATCTATGTTATCATCAAAACCAATGTACACATCCGTGTCAAATGTATTCACACAAAACAGATAACGTTGTCCATCGGTTAATTGAAATGGTTGTAAAAATGGTACATATACCTCTTGATATGCTGAGTCAGTAGGATATGTAAATTCTCCTTGTGCAACGGTGTTTACGCCTGTAATTCCTGCAAAGTTAGGATCACTCAAATCTGTAAATACGTCTGTTATTTCATGTGCATATACCGAAAAGTATCTTCCCGTTAAATCACCGCCACTTACCACCGCAGCAAAACTTACACCCATAGCAGCCATTCTACTAGCGTTAGGGTCCATCAAATGCGTACACATACTTACACTTCCAGTTGCATTTCCTGGTCTGTAAAATGGACTAAGTACTAAGCCTGCATTCGCATCTAATGTGGCATTTGAGTATTTTGTACTGCTGATATGAAAATCTTGGGTAAGGACATTATCTTGACCAAACTCTTCCAACGTGTCTCCTTCGTTAACAGTATAGGTTAGAGTATACATTCCTTCGCTGTATGAAGCTTGACTGAACGTTGGTAAGCTTACATACACACTATCACCTGACATAATAGGTGAAGAAGCTGAACTTTGATCATATAAAGTAGTACCACCTTCTGTTATAACTGCTTTCAGCGTAACATTATTCATTTGGCTTCCTGGATTAGTTACCCATGCACCAAGTTGAACTTCGTATTCAGCATTACTTTGTGCTAAAGCAGATGGAGTTGCCGCTGCTTCAGGTCTAATCACACCCGAATTGGCTATTGCAACGTTATAGCTGAATGATCTTGTTCCAATAAAGGCAACAACTGGACCATTGGCCATTTCATTAGTAATGATCGTACCAGTTGCATCTTCGATGAAAATAGCAGGTATAGTAACGTTAGCACCATCATCACCAGGTGCCATATTAACTAGTCCTGGTTCTCTGTTAATAATGATTGCAGCTACAGCACCAGCGTTCTCTGCATTTAAAATTTTCGTTCCAAACTGACATGTATTTCTGTAAATAACAGCAATTTTACCAGAAAGGTCATTAATAAGTGGGTTACATCCTTCAGCTGACATTGGATTTCCTTGTGGGTTAGTTCCCGCAGTACCATCATCAACGAACATTAGCGTATCCATAACAGCATTAGCTGTATCCAATAAATCTGGACTTCCCCAACCCGCTACATCATTAGTTGATGAGAAGCCGTAAGGACCAGCAATACCGGCAGGAGCTTCAACGGTAAACTCAATAGTTTGTGCATTGAAACTTATAATGGAAAAAACTAATAGAACTGTACTAAGTAGTGTTTTTTTCATAATTGATTTGATTAAAAGTTAAGTTAATTGAGGTAAAAATAAGAAAATAATAGGTTATACTAAAATAATTACTTCTGATTTATTGAAACAAAAAAAAGGGAGATCACTCTCCCTTTAAATTTTAAGTATAATTTTTTACTATTGAATTGTAATGGTTTCTTTATATACACCAGTTGAATTTCTTAATTCAATAATGTATGAACCTTTTTCCAATTCTGATAAGTCAATGCTTAAGTTTCCGTTTAGGATTGTTCTATGTACTATTTTTCCAGAGATATCAAAAACAGTAACGTCTAGTACATCTAAAGGAGACTTGACATTTATGATACCATTTGAAGGATTAGGATAAACGGTTACATTTTCAAGTACTGTTTCATTAACAGAAGTATTAGCACCAAGCATGAGTTGAATAGCAAATGCATTTCCGTTAGAATACACTTGATCATTTGGGTAATAAATTGAACTTTGCCATGCTGGTTGTCCTACAGTAGCGTCATCTTCAATTCTTATATCAAACGTATTACCTGCACTAAATAACTCCACTGCTGCATAGTAGTTGCCAGGCATTACATCCAAATGAGACCAAGTATTTTGGCCTGTATTAGGATCCCAACCATTTAAAGTAAGAACAGGGATATCAAAATAACCTTGGTTAACATCGTTTTGTGTTAATGTGTAGATATCTGAAGTATAGTAAGCTGCGCCTGAATTCCAAGATGCCATATCAATGGAATCTAAAATATACAGAATAACCTCTGCACCAGCAACGGAAGAAGAGGTGATGTGAGTTCTTACATTATTAATCACTTCATTTTGTAAAATTGGATACATGGTAGCACATACTAATCCGTCTGCTGCATCAGCCCATGTATTACTTCCAATTGACCCTATAGTTTCTGTACCAGAAGGGTGATTTCCAATACCGTCTAATGTATATAGGTCAGTGGTCACTTCGAAATTTCTTAGAAATACATTGTCAGCTGAGTTTGGTCCTGCAACTACATCTGAGTCAGATGAAACGGTGAATGTCCCATTATAAACTCCTACTGTTAATGCAATCGGCTCTAACGTTTCAACAACTCTTGTTGAATCTGATTCAATTACACTTATTGATGTATTTACTGAGAAAGATCCAAAATCTGCATTTAAGGCCACATTTGTTTGATCATTTACACCATCATTAGTAACTTGTGAACCAACATACCAATTTTGTGGTAAGTGAGTAACAGGAGTTCTTCCATACTCAGCACCACCACTGTTTTCACCAAACATCCATGACGAATTGTTTACAATGTTATTTTGATCTTTTCTTGAAATTTTTACATCATCTACTGCCCAATACCAGGCCCAAAAATCATTGTCCTCATAATAAAACTGAATTAAAACTTGTGAAGCATTTCCAGCTATTGATGAAATATCAATAGATGTAATTTCTGGATTACCAGAGTTTTGATCATTTGGATATCCAGCGTTATTCGTGATTTCATATTGATACCATGAAGATCCATTATCTGGGGACACTCTAACACCTCTTGTGTCTTGCCACCAACGGTAGTTGTGAGAGAAAGATAATACTACGCTCGGTTCACCTGTTAAATCAATAGGAGTTGCAATAGTTGCAGTTACAAAAATTTGTGTTCCATCACCATCACCACCACCAGTAGCATCGGAGTCGATAAATAAAAATCCATTAGCTGCTGAAGCTGAGGCAAAAGGAGAAAGTACACCAACCGGAATTACACTTGGGTTAGTTTCAAATACCCACTGAGCCGGCTGAGAAGTATTGGGATCGTTTGCAACAGTTCCACTTCCAGTACAATTTGAAAAGGCAGTAGTATTAACACCTGCTACATAATCATATCCACCCATTAGGTTATAACCAGTGTATGCACATGAGTTATCTAAAACCCAGTCAGCACTGTTGTCAAATTCATTTGACCAAAGCGTTAATCCCTTAGGGATGTGGTTAGAAATGGAGGGTTTAGCTTTTAATTCTTTAAATTCTTTTCTCTTTACCAATTCGCCTTTAGCGTTAGTGAATTGCGAGAATCCCGCTAATGCCGTAGATAAGGCCAGGGATAAAACGTATATTTTCTTCATGTTATGTTGTTTATTTGTTAGTGTAAAATTAAGAAAACTTAATCTATTTGTAAAATTGTTATTTATTAATAACGAAAGATTTTGTGATTTTAACGTAGTTATAATTAGATGTAGTTGGATATTAGGCGTGCAATTATAGTCCAATTTTTAAGAGTTTGCAACCTGCAACTCTTTTTCATACTCTTCAAGGGGTAGGCAGCTACAAATTAGATTTCGATCTCCATAAGCGTTATCAACTCTGCCTACAGGTGGCCAAAATTTGGTTTGATATTGATGAATGGTAGGAAATACAGCTTCTTTTCTTGAGTAAGGGTGTTCCCAAATCTCTTCTGCAAGTATGGCACAAGTGTGTGGAGC
>ENA-OSEY01002491-OSEY01002491.1-marine-metagenome-genome-assembly--contig:-NODE-2491-length-11879-cov-3.163447_pt1 | contig 11879 bp, 6 predicted proteins | sample MGYA00248465_ERZ534230 | MGnify/ENA primary metagenome ERZ534230 (study PRJEB26409, sample SAMN06344110) | marine metagenome | isolation source: Sea water from surface | place: Atlantic Ocean:Southern... | reverse complement strand
GTTTTCAAAAAAATGAGTCATATTCTGATGGCCAAATTGAATTTATAGAAAATTTTAATAGTAAATTATTTAATGTTTCCTCAGAATATTTTATACCAGATTCAGATGACAAATTAATCTCTGAAAAATTTAGGTTATTAATTAAATATGGAACAGGAAAAAAAATTCAGCTAAATAATGAAACCAATTTAAATAAATACAAATTGGAATTAATTAAAAAATTTAATTTTTCCTCAAGATTTAAATTACTATCCTCAATTGTTAAAGAAAAAATAAATTCAAAAAATTTAGTCAACAATGAATTGATAAGATTTGGGGGATCAAACTCAATTAGAGGTTTTGACGACAATAGTATATTTGCTGATGGATATACACTGTTAGCCACCAATCTCAATTTCTTTTTAAATGACACCATATATATATACAGCATTTTTGACCTGGCTAATTACACAAATAGTATTTTAAATTTAGATCAGGATATATACTCTGGTGGGATAGGATTTTCTACATTAACCGAAAATGGGGTCATATCTATAAACTATTCTAAAGGAAATAATTGGGGTAACTCGTTTAACCTTAAAAATGCTAAAATTAATGTCATTTTTACCACTTTTTTCTGATTGGTAACAGATTAAATCTTAAAAAAACCTTAAAATTTTACAATTTAATTTTGTTTTATTAACATTAATTTATGATTTTTGTCTTTGGACTAATTCAAATATAATTAAAATGAAAACAAAGTTTAGTGGAATTTTGACGCTATTATTGGCGTTCTGTTGTGCAGTAACATTTGCACAAGACAAAGCGGTTTCAGGAACAGTTTCTGATGAGTCAGGAATGCCTGTTGCCGGAGTAAACATTATTGTGCAAGGCACATCTTCTGGAACTCAGTCTGACTTTGATGGTAATTATAGCATCATGGTTGACGAGGGAGCAGTTTTGACATTTAGTTATGTTGGATATACAACTGAATCAAGAACAGTTGGATCCTCCGACACAATTAATGTTACAATGAGCGAAGACGTAGCACAATTAGAAGAAGTAGTAGTAACTGCACAAGGTATTACAAGAGAAAGAAAAGCTCTTGGTTATGCTGTAAGTGAGGTTGCTGGAGAAGAGTTGGAACAAAGAACTGAAGGTGATGTTGCCAGAGTACTTTCTGGAAAAGCATCAGGTGTAAATATTACTAGCCAGTCTGGTACTTCAGGATCTGCAACAAATGTTGTTATTAGAGGTTATACTTCTATTAACGGTAATAACCAAGCACTTTTTGTTGTTGATGGTGTTCCTTACAGTACAGAAACTAACTCTCAGGGTAATTTCCTTAGTGGTAACCTTGGTTCAAGTAGATTCTTAGATCTTGACCCTAACAACATTGAGAGTGTTAACGTACTTAAAGGTTTAGCTGCAGCTACATTATATGGTACTGCTGGTAAAAACGGTGTAATCGTAATTACTACAAAATCTGGTTCTCTTAAAGCTAAAGGACCTAAGAAAACTGAAATTACTGTTAACCAATCTTATTTTGTGAATGAGATGGCATCTATGCCTGACTATCAAGATAAGTACGGTGGTGGTTTTGACCAATCGTTTGGTTGGTTCTTCAGTAACTGGGGACCTGCTTTCGCAAGAGACGGTGTTGATGGATGGGCAAATGACCCAGCTGGAATCATCGTTGATACTGATGGAGTTGGTACAGTTGAGCACCCTTATGGATCTTCTGCATTCTTAAATGCATTCCTAGGTGGTAACAACGTACTAAATCAGCAGTATACTGGTGAGAGATATGTATGGCAACCATACAGAAGTGTTGAGAACTTCTTTAGATCTGGTAGTGTTTCTAATACATCTGTTAACATTAGAGGTGCATCTGAGGATGGTAAAATCTCTTACAATGTTAACTATGGTAACTTAGACGAAGAAGGATTTACACCTGGTAATGGATTAAGAAGAAACAATTTATCTGTTGGTGGACGTGCACAACTGTCTAACAAATTTACTGTTCAAGGTTCTATGAACTACAGTAACACATCTTTTGTTTCTCCTCCTGTTGCGGCATCTAGAGGTAATGGTACATTAGGATGGTCTACATTCGGTAATGTATTCTTTACGCCAAGAAACGTTGACTTAATGGGATTACCTTATACTATCCCTGAAAACGGTGGTAGTATTTACTATAGAAATGGTAATGACATTATCAACCCGAACTGGTCAGTTGCTAACGCACAAGGTGGTCAAACTGTAAACAGAATAAATTCTACTACTAGTTTAACATATGAATTTAATGATAACCTTTCTTTAACTTATCGTTACGGTCTTGACTGGTATAACGAAAGAAACAAAGAATACTCTAATAAAAACGGTGTTAACTTTAACCAAGCTATCTTTGGTTACTTAAATACGTGGGATAACAATGTTGCTATCCATAATCACTATGTAAGTTTAAATGGTAGCTATGATTTAAGTGACGATGTTGGATTAACTTTCAACGTAGGTGCTACTTCTAACAGAAGAACTTACGATCGTGAAGGTACTTCAAGTAGTGGTCAGATTGTATACGGAGTTATACAACACTTCAACTACGAAAATCAAACTCCAATATCTTTCCACAGTGCACAAAACACTTTAGGTGTATTTGGTAGTGCTGATATTGATTACAAAGACTATTTATTTGTAACATTACAAGCAAGAAACGATTGGGTTTCTAACCTACCAACTGAGAACAACAGTATGTTCTACCCAAGTGCTAGTGTATCTTTCTTACCTACATCTATGGATGAGAACTTTAAGTCTGAGAACTTATCGTACTTAAAGGTAAGAGCTGGTTATGGTACTTCTGCTGGTTTCCCTGGTGGATATCCAACAGTAAACACTGTAGGTCAGAGTACAAACGTAAATGGTGGTCTTAACGGTGGTATTATTACTAACTCTGTAAGTAACTTCCAAGCTAACCCAGACTTAAAGCCTGAGTTACTAGGTGAATTCGAATTAGGATTTGACGCTAGAGTTTGGAAAAACAGAATTGGTATTAATGCATCTTACTTCGAAAGAACAAGTAAGGACTTAATCGTATTTAAACCACTTCCAACTTCATCTGGATATACTTCAACACAAGATAACATTGGTAAGATTGAAGGTGATGGTATAGAAGTTGATGTTGATTTAGAAATGTTTGAAATTCTTCCTGTAAATGTTGACGGTCTTAGCTGGAATGCTAGAGTAAACTTTACAAAGAGTAAAGCTGTCGTAACTGAGCAGGCTGATGATCAAATTATATATGGTGGTTCTACAGCTACATGGCTTGGAGGTAACGCTGCAATTGAAGGCGAGCCTTTAGGTGTTATTGTAGGTACAAGAATCGAAAGAGACGATAACGGTAATTTTGTGGTTAATGCATCTGGTAACTATGGTGTTGAAAACGTCATGGCTATTGATGCTAACGGTAATGAAGTTCCATTAGGTACAGACGGATCAAGAACAATTACTCCGATAATTGGTAATCCTGAGCCTGACTACGTGATGAACTTTATCAACACCTTAAAGTATAAGAACTTTACTTTAGGATGGCAATTAAGTCATACTGCAGGTGGTGATATCGTAGCTAAAACAGTTGCTACATTACTTGGTCGTGGTGGTATCGTAGAAGACAGAAAGAATACATTTATTCTTCCTGGTGTTAAAAACGATGGTACTCCTAACAACTTACAGATCAATAACTCTACTTACTACTTTAGTAACGTATTATTTGGTCCACTTGAATTATCAGTTTATGATGGTTCAGTTGTTAGACTACAAGAATTATCTTTATCATACGCTTTCCCACAGAAGTTCTTAGATAAAACTCCTTTTGGTGCGTTATCTTTAACAGCGACAGGATTTAACTTATGGTATGATGCCTATAATGTTCCTGATGCAACTAACTTCGATCCGAATGTTGCCGGTACTGGTGTTGGTAATGCAAGAGGATGGGATTTCCTTAATGGACCTAGTTCAAAAAGGTATGGTATTAGTATAAAAGCATCATTTTAATAACATATAAATCAATTAATTATGAAAAGAATATTTAAATATTTAATGATGACAGTCATCGCAGCTGGTACGATGTTCTACTCGTGTGAAACCACTGAGTTAGAGGATCTTGTTAGCCCGAATGCACTGTCTCCAGATCTAGCTGATGCTGATCTGTTATTAAACTCAATCCAGGTTAGCTACCTCGGAGCAATGCAAGACATGCAATATAATGGTGCTGCATTAGGAAGAATTAGCTACATGGGTGGTAGAGATTATTACAACAACTTTGGTAGTGGTACTGTAAGTGGAGCTTGGGGTAGTTTATACTCTGGAATGCTTCCTGATATCGCTGCAATTGAAGCTCAAAATGGTGAAGATAATTTATTAGCTTTCCATTTAGGGATTTCAAAAGCTATGGCAGCTCATGTAATGATGGGTATTGTTGATTCTGTAGGTGATATTCCTTGGAGTCAAGCAAACAATCCATCAGAATTTCCAAATCCATCAGTAGATGATGATGCGGATGTATATGCTGCTGCTGTTGCAATGTTAGACGAAGCTGAGTCTTATTTGAATGCTGCTGGTGGTGGTGATGACTTATTCTACGGTGGAAATACTACAAACTGGATGAAGTTTGTAAACACTTTAAGAATGCGTGCAATGCTTACTACTGGTGATTACGCTGGAGCACTTGCTCAAGGTGGAATCATTGATACTGCTGATGCAGATATGCAATTCAATTATGGAACTCAAGAATTACAACCAGACACACGTCACCCATGGTACCAGTCAGATTATACAACTTCTGGTGCTAACATTTACCAATCAAACTGGTTAATGAACACAATGTTAGGTGATATGAATGAGTGGTACGGTGCACCTGTTGCGTATCCTGGTATTGGAAACGAAGAAGACGGAGCTGTTCAGAGAGCAGTTATGTCTGACGATCCAAGAAGAAGATACTATTTCTACAGACAGCAGTGGATTACTCCTGGTCAAACTGGTATGTTATATGCATTTGATGCAGGACCATATGTATGGCCTCTTTCATGGGGTGGTGGTCCTAGTGATACTGCAAATGGAGAAACTTTACAATGTTCATTACAACTTCAGCCTTTCCACTTAGACTTCACTGAAGAAGGTGAAGATGCTTACGGAATGGTAGGAAGATGGTGTGCTGCTAACCTAGGATACTGGGGAAGAACACACGGTAATGATGAAGGAACTCCTCCAGATAACTTTACAAGAACAGCTGTAGGTGTTTATCCTGCTGGTGGTAGTTTTGACAACCAACCTGACGTTCCAAACTATGATAACTATGGTTCATTAAGCGGTACAAACGCTGGAATCAAGGGTGCAGTTTGGCAAGGAAACGGTGGTGGTGGACAAGGTATTTGGCCTATCTACCTATCTTCTTACTCGCACTTCATGAAAGCTGAAGCTGCAATGTGGTTAGGAGATGTTTCAACTGCTAGAGCAATGATGGAAATCGGTATGCAACATTCATTTAATAAAGTATTAAGTATGGGTTCTGTTGATCCTGATGCTGATTCTAACTACTTTGCTACTGCAACTGAAGTTAGTGACTTTATCGCTATGAAATTAGCTGAATTTGATGCTGCTCCATTATCTAATGCTCACGATCCATTAGCTCCAAGTGCTAATAAAGATAAATTAGACGTACTTGGTGAGCAATATTTTGTTGCAATGTTTGGTGGTGCTAACGATGCTTGGAACTTCATAAGAAGAACTGGACATCCTAGACACATCGCATTAGGATTAATGGATAATGCTGAATCTGGACCGTTCCCAAGAACAGGAACATATCCTTCAGGTGAAATTAGTGCTAATCCAAGTATCTTACAGAGACAAGACAATTTAACGACTGTCTTCTGGGATGCTGGAGTGGTAAATCCACAGAATTAATAAAAATAGAAAACTATGAAAAATTTATTAAAATTATTATTTGCTTCTCTATTTATAGTTAACTTTTCATGTCATGACAGTGAAAACGTAATTGACGGAGTGTTAGACTATGAAACTGGAGCAATTCTTAGAACAATTTCTATTGATAATGCAGTATTAAACTCTTCTGACGCTAACAGTGCTTTTGTTGCAACTGTTGAAGAACAAGATGAGGCTGATGGTGGATTATTACAAGAAATTAGAGTTAACGCTATGTTCAGAGATTTCTCTCCTGAGGATGGAACAACTGAAGCTGAAGCTTTCGTTTATTCTATTCCTGCGAGTGAAACAACTGTTGGACCAGTAGGACTTCCAAGAGCTACTATTAATATGACTTTTGGTGCCGCTGTTGGTGCGATGGGACTGACTTCAGCAGATTATAACCCTGGTGATGTAATCGTAGTGAAATTAGAAGTTGTATTGACTGATGGAAGAGTATACGGAGCTGACTCCGCTGCTGGTATTATTACTGGTGGATTCTTCTCTTCTCCATTCCAATATAATGCATTACTAACATGTTCACCTCAACCAGGTGAGTACACAGTAGTTATGTTTGATTCATACGGAGACGGATGGCAAACTACTACAGGTGGTGACGGAGGTCAAGGACTAGAAATTGACATGGACGGTGTTGTTACATCTGTTGCTATGTGTTCTCAGTGGGGTACATTTGATTTTGAGTGTACACCAACTTCTGATGGTTACAATGCTGTTGCAACTGTAACTATCCCAGCTGGTACTCAAAGTGCTACGTGGACATGGCCTGGAGATTACTACGGGGAGATTGGTTTAGAGATTCTTGCTCCTGATGGATCAGTTGCATTCTCTGCTTTAGATCCTGGAACAGTTCCAGTTGGTCTACTTCCGGTAGCGGTTTGTGCAGAGTAATCACAACCAACTAAATAAAAAAAAGAGCTTTACGCAAGTAAGGCTCTTTTTTTTTTGATTTGATTACATTTGTAATATGAAAAATTTATACTATTTAAAATTATGCTTAACAGTGTTAGTACTGGTTAGTTGTAATCAAACAGAAAATAGTCTTCCCTTTGAAAAACTTTCCTCAGATTATACTGGCATAAATTTTTCTAATATTATCACTCCTAACCTAGAATCTTCAGAAAATCTTTTTGACTATGACTACTTTTATAATGGTTCTGGAGTAGGAATTGCTGATATTAATAATGATGGATTAAAAGATATAATCTTCACAGCAAATCAAGATAAAAATAAGCTATATCTAAATAAAGGAAACTTAATATTCGAAGATATTACTGACTCAAGTAATATTAACTCAGAAAATAAGAGATGGTCTAGTGGAGTAACTTTTGCAGATATAAATAATGATGGATGGCTAGATATATATATCTCTCAAGGCGGACCAAATCAACCTAATTTAAGAAAGAATTTACTATTGATCAATAACCAAGACCTAACCTTTACTGATATGGCCCTAGAATATGGGCTGGATGACGAAGGAATTAGCACTCAGTCAGCTTTTTTTGATTTTGACAAAGATGGAGATTTAGACTGTGTGGTTATGAATGAAAATGAGTTTTATGGTTATGACCCCATATCATTTTTTGAAAAATATAGAGATAAATCGGTTTTAATGGCTAATTCTTCTCATTTATATGAGCAAATTGATGGTAAGTTTACAAATATTACAGAGAAGGCTGGTTTACTAAGTCCAACATTTGGATTAGGATTATGCATAAGTGATATAAACAATGATAATTGGCCAGATATTTATATCGCGAACGATTACTATGTAAAGGATGCTATGTATATAAATAATCATGATGGAACGTTTACCAATCAGATTCAGGAATCAACCAAGCAAATATCCTTTTACGGTATGGGTGTTGATATTGAAGATATTAATAATGATAATCTTAGTGATATTTTTGTTTTGGATATGGCTTCAAGTGATCATGTGAGATCAAAAACCTTGATGGCATCAATGAATACCTCTAATTTTGATTTAATAACAAATAAATTAAATCAGCATTATCAATATATGTTCAATTCCCTTCAGTTAAATCTGGGAAACAACAAATATCATAATGTATCTCATCAACTTAATATGGCTAAAACTGATTGGAGTTGGGCAGGTCTAATATTTGATTATAACTTGGATGGGAACGAAGATATTTTTGTAACAAATGGCTACAGAAAATATGGTTCCGATAATGACTCAAGGATAAAAATTAATCAAACAAAAATAGAGTATAATAACAGAGTTCCTATAGAGATGAAAAAAAGACTCTATAATGAACTTCCTTCTGAAAAATTATCAAATTTACTTTACAAAAATGAGGGAAATTTGATATTTAACGAAGTTGGAGAACAATCCAATATATTAGAACCTAGCTTTTCAAATGGTGCAGCCTACGCAGATTTAGACAATGACGGAGATTTAGAAATCATCGTTAATAATATTGACGATAATGCATTTATTTATAAAAATCTTTCTGTAGAAAATAATCTTGGAAATTTTTTAAAAGTCGAATTAAAAGGGAATCTTTCAGAAAATTTTGCAAAGGGTACAATATATTTTGAAAATAGTTCTAAAATTAAGGAATCTAAGCGCGTTAGAGGGTATTTATCATCTGTAACTGACGAATTACATTTTGGTTTAGGAAAAGTATCTAAAATAGACTCTATAGTGGTTGAATGGAGCTCTGGAAAGAAAGAAGTATTATATGAAATTGACGTCAACCAAACAATTACGGTAAATGAAAAGAATTCTGAATTTATAGACGATAAAAAAGAAGAGTCAAAACAAATTTTTAGTAAAATAAATGATTTTATTGAATATGCTCACAAAGAAAATGTATTTGATGACTTTAGTACTGAAATTCTACTCCCCTACAAGCAGTCAACCCTTGGGCCTTTTATTTCAACTGGTGATTTAAATAACGATGGTAAAGAAGATATATTTATTGGAGGAGCTCATAGACAGGAGGCAAAAATATTTTTATCTAACGATAATGAACTTATCGAAAAAAGTAATGAGTCTTTTAAAATTGATTCAAAAAATGAAGATATGGAGTCTATTTTCATAGATATTGATAATGATAATGATCTCGATTTATATGTAGTTAGTGGAGGAAATGAATTTAACAACAGATCAATTGAATTAGCTGATCGAATTTATTTGAATGATGGAAAAGGAAATTTTAAAAGAGATACACAAGAAGATTTACAAAATTATACAATTAGCGGTAAGACGGTAACGGAAATTGATTATGATAATGATGGAGATAGTGATATAATCATAGGAAATAGAATTCAAACAAAAAAATATCCAATTCATGAACCTTCAATCATTTATGAAAATATTTCTGGAAAATTTTATAATAACACATATAATATTGCTCCTGAATTTGAAAATTTTGGTATTGTAAATAAGGTTATTAAAACAGACTTCAATAACGATGGATGGGATGATTTCATCGCAGTTGGAGAATGGACGAATATCGGTTTATTTTTAAATGAAAATGGAAAATTTAGAGATATTAGTAATGAGAGTAATCTTGAGAATACATATGGTCTGTGGTTTAATGTTATAGAAACAGATATCAATAATGATGGACTAAATGATTATTTAGTAGGTAACATTGGTGAAAATTCAAAATACAAGACAAGTATAGATAAACCACTAAAAATATTTGGAAATGATTTTGATGGTAATGGAACTCATGACTTGGTTTTAAGCTATAAATACGAAGGTAATTATGTTCCACTAAGGGGAAAGGAGTGTTCTACACAACAAATGCCATTTATCTCAGAAAAAATTCCAACATTTGAGGAATTCGCTAATGCTTCAATTGAAGATATCTATGGTGACGAAATTATTGATGCATATGAAAGAAAGGTAACTAGCTTTGAATCGATTGTATTAATTAATAGAGGCAATAATATATTTGATGTCCAAAAACTACCGCCATTGGCTCAATCCATACCTATTTTAACTAGTGATGTTTATGACATAAATAATGATGGGTATGAAGATATAATTGTCGCTGGTAATATTTACAATACTGAGGTTGAAACACCACGCATGGATAATCAATTTGCCTTGGTTTTGATTTCGGATAAAAACAGAAATTACAATGTGATTGGACCTGATAAAAGTGGCCTGTATTTATCTGGTAATACAAAATCAATTAAAATAATTGGAGATGAAAGCCCAAAATTATTGGTTGCAAACAATAACTCTGACTTAGAAGTATTTGAATTGAATAAATAATGGAAAAAAATACAGAAATTTACGGCATAAGGGCTGTAATTGAAGCAATTAATTCATCTAAGGATATCGATAAGGTTTTTATTCAAACCGGGCTTAAAGGAAAGCTTATTGGACAATTAGAATCACTTATAAGAAAAAATAAAATCAACTTTTCTTATGTTCCAACACAAAAACTTGATAGACTTTCAAAAAAGAATCATCAAGGGGTTATTGCTAGGATTGCTCCAATTAAGTTTTATACTATTGATAGCTTTAGCGAAGTAATAGAAAAATCTAAAAATCCATTTATATTAATACTAGATCAAATAAATGATGTTAGGAATTTTGGTGCAATCATCAGAACAGCAGAAATTAGTGGTGTAGATGGGATAATAATTCAAAACAGTTCATCAGCCCCTGTTAATTCAGATACAATAAAGACAAGTGCTGGAGCAATTTTCAATATTCCAATCTGTAAAGTAAATCATATTAAAGACGCCATTTATCATTTACAATCCATGAATATTTCTATAATTTCCGCGTCAGAAAAATCAGAAAAAAACATATATGATGTTGATTTAAAAGGTCCTCTAGCTATAATCATGGGTTCTGAACAAAAAGGAATTAATAAATCAGTTATTAATCTTTCGAATGAATCCGTTAAACTTCCTATGTATGGAAAAATTGAATCACTTAATGTTTCTGTTGCATGTGGAATTTTTCTCTATGAAGTAGTTAGGCAAAGAATCTAAAGTAAAATCGGAATAATTTCTTTAAGACTCTTTACAATAATCACATTTTCTCTTTCTTGCTCATTAGTTTTATGGAAGTCATAGTATATAGCTTTCATACCTACCCCTAAAGCACCGAGAATATCTGCATTAAAATTATCACCTATCATTATAGAGCTTTCGACATTTGCGTTTGCTGCTGTTAATGCGTGATTAAAAATTAATTTATGAGGTTTCTTTACTCCAACATCTTCAGAAATTGTAACGGTCTCAAAATATTGAATCAAGTCTGATTTTTGCAGTTTTCTTTTTTGAACTTCCTTAAAACCATTTGTTATAATATGCATTTTATACTTAGACTTTAATAATTCCAAAACGGTCAAGGTATCTGGTATTAAATGATTAAAATCTGAAAGATGTTCTATATAATCTATTGCAAGCTGATTTATAAGATTATCGTTAATATCATAATTTAACTTTTTAAACGTATCAGAAAGTCTGAAATATCTCAAGTCAGCTTTACTGACTTTGTTCACGCGATACATCTCCCAATATTTTCTGTTAATTGGATGATAACAATTTAAAAATTTAGATACATCAATACTTATATCATTTTTTTTTAGAATCTTAAAAAAGGTTAAATCAGAATTTTTATCAAAGTCCCAAAGGGTGTGATCTAAATCAAAAAATATGTTATCTATTAGTTTCATTTAAGATTTTTTAATCTTGTCAATATCTAAGCCTCCAAATTTACCAGAGCTCATCATCAATAAAACAGAATTTGACAAGTCAAGATCATATATTTTTTTATTCAGTTTTTCGTAATTATCAATTACAGTCAAACTGCTATGATTAAATGATCTTATAATTAATTCTGAATCGATAGGCTCAAGTCTTTTGATTCTCATATTTTTTTCAGAGTAGTAAATATAACATTCATC
>ENA-OSEY01002489-OSEY01002489.1-marine-metagenome-genome-assembly--contig:-NODE-2489-length-11881-cov-4.830735_pt1 | contig 11881 bp, 9 predicted proteins | sample MGYA00248465_ERZ534230 | MGnify/ENA primary metagenome ERZ534230 (study PRJEB26409, sample SAMN06344110) | marine metagenome | isolation source: Sea water from surface | place: Atlantic Ocean:Southern... | reverse complement strand
TCTAGAGCAGAAGTTACACTAATCGTTCCACCAGTTGAAGAGGACATTAAAACAACTTTTTCTCCAATTTTTGAACCGATTTCTAATGCCTCATGAAGATCTTTCATCCAACTTGAAATTGAACATAATTCCATTGCTTTTGAGTTTCTTCCATGTCCTGTTAATCTTGTAAAAAAAAGATTTGCATTTAAATCACTAGCAATTTTGTCAGGAAGAGGGCGAACCTCTTCTGAGGACGCTGTAAAACCATGGATATAAACTATTGCTATTGGAGTTTTTTTGTTGGTTCCATTAGCCCAAATTACTTTTTTTTCTACTCCTTCTTTAATGTCTAAAAATTGTTCTTCTGTTTTTTTTAAATATTCATTTATATTAGATCCGATAAAATTTGGATTAAAGTCGCTTGAAAATTTTACCTGATTTGTATTCATAGATATTATTAAAGTTAAACTAAAAAGTATTATAAAGGGTATAATATATTTAAAAATTATTTTGCAAACTCCTTAACTTTTAATATTACTATTAACCCATAATTTTATTAAAAAAAACAGTAAATATTAAAATAATAAATATTAATTTTTAGCTATTTGTGCTTATATAACATCATTATTATAATGGTTTAATTTATGAATAATTTACCACAGATTTTCTTTAACAATTCAGAATTATATGAAAATAAAACACTATTTGGTTTTAAAATAAATAGTAATTGGGAACACCTTTCTTGGAAAGACACAAAAGATTTAGTTCTAAATATAAGTTCTGCTTTACATGAAATAGGTGTTAAAAAAAATGACAAAATATCCATTATTGCTGATAATAGTTATAAGTGGTGTGCTGTAGATTTGGCTACAATATCATTGGGAGCAATAACTGTTCCTGGTTATACAACAAGTAATGAAGAAGAAATTTCTTATCTCTTATCTCATTCAGAAACCTCAATAGTTTTTGTTAATGGAAAACTTTTATCACTAATTTTAAAAATACTACCAAGTTTGAATAAAATTAAACATGTAATTTGTATTGACGATACAAATACATCAAAATTCAAAAAATTTAATATAGGTTTTTATACATTTAATGAGCTTTTAAATCTTGGTTCAAAAAGTGATGAGAAATCTAAAATTATAGAACGTTTTGTTTCTAAAATTAATGAAAATGATGTTGTTTCAATTATTTATACATCTGGAACTAGTAATAAGCCTAAAGGTGTAATGTTAACTCATAAATCAATTATATCTAATATAGTTGGAGCAAATGAGTTGGTTTCTGAAATCAAAATTAAAGATCATAAATTTTTATCTATCATTCCACTATCACACGCGTATGAACATACTGCTGGCTTTTTCTTGCCCATATATATTGGAGCAGAAATTTATTTTAATGAAAATCGTGATCAAATAGTTAATGATTTATTAAGTGTTAAGCCAACATTAATGACCGCTGTGCCAAGACTTTATGAAGTTTTATATAAGAAAATAAATAATCAACTATTAACAAAAAGTAAATTTTCTCAAAAACTGTTTGAAAAAACAATTACATTAGGGACTAAAAAATATAAAAAAATAAAATTAAGTTTTTTAGAAGAACTCCAAAATATAGTTTTAGATAAATTAGTAAGAAAAAACTTTCAAAAAAAGTTTGGTGGTAATTTGCAAGCTTTTATTTCTGGAGGAGCCGCACTGAATGAACAAGTTGGTTTGTTTTTTCAATCCCTTGGAATTAATATTTTACAAGGATACGGTCAGACTGAATGTTCACCACTTATATCTTGTAATCCAATCAGTAAAATAAAAATAGACACTGTGGGCGTTGTTATAAAGGGGCTTCAGGTTAAAATTTCTAATGAAAATGAAATTCTCGTAAAGGGAAGTTCTTTAATGAAAGGATATTGGAAGGATAAAAAAAATACAGATAAAGTTTTGGTAAATGGTTGGTTGCATACAGGAGACCTGGGGTCAATTGATAATGATGGATACTTAAAAATTTCTGGAAGAGTAAATGAAATGATTGTTAATTCAGGTGGTGAAAATATAGCTCCTGTTCCAATTGAAAACCTTTTACTGTCATATGATGAAATTGAGCAAGTAATGATTTATGGTCATAACAGACCCTTTTTAATTGCTATAATTATTCCGAATGAAACGTTATTAAGTGATAATGATAATTTTTTAAAAGAAAATCTTCAAACTATATTAAACAATGTAAATAAAAATTTATCTCAAACAAAAAAAATTAGAAAATTTATTTCTTCAAATGAAGTTTTTAGTACTGATAATGGTCAATTAACTCCAACACTAAAAATAAGAAGGCATATAATTGCAAATCATTATAAAGATGAAATAAATAACTTATACAAGAAATCCTTTTTTTAATTCTACTTAGGTTTCAAAATAGTGAGATTTGATTTTTTTAATCCGCAAGTTAGAGATAATCCCTTTTCATCACTAATAATGTTGGTTTTAGGGGTAATAATTTTATCTTTGCAGGATAGTTTAATCAAACTAATGTCTAGTGAAACAAGTTTTTGGCAATTGCAATTTATAAGATCAATTGGAAATATATTTTTACTGTTTTTAATAGCTAAATTTACTAACAGTATTCATCTACTGTTTCCACTTAACTGGAAGCCCGTATATTTCAGAGCTCTGATGATGACAACTTGCATGTTTTGCTTCTTTGCAGCATCTCCAAAATTAAGTTTTGCGCAAATGGCGGCTGGTCTTTATACATTTCCAATTTTTGTATCTTTATTAGCAATTGTCTTTCTTAAAGAAAGAATTGGAATTTGGAGGGTTTTTGCTTTGATATTAGGGAGTTTAGGAGCTTTATTGATATTAGAGCCATGGTCTGAAAATTTTTTGCTATTACAAATATTACCTATAATGGCTGGTTTTTTCTTTGCTTGTAATATTATTCTTATTAGAAAATATTGTAGAGAAGAATCTGTAATGTCTCTTACATTGGCAGTAGGTGTAATGTTTTTCGTTTCTGCGTCTTTGGGAATATTATTTTTTGAGTATTTTTATATAGAAAACATTTACAGAGAAGAAAGTCCATTTGTTTTTATAGGATGGCCATTATTAACTTTTATCGTTTTTTCTTTTTGTTTATCATGTTCAATCTTAAATATTACAGGTAATATGCTTTTAGCTAAAGCTTATCAGACAGCTGAAAGTAGTTGGTTAGCTCCAATGGATTACTCATATTTAGTTTTTGCAACCATTTGGGGAAAACTGTTTTTTGGAGATTGGCCTAGTTATTCAAATATATTTGGAATGTTTTTAATTGCTTTTTCAGGTATTTTGATTGCTTTTCGTGAACAGATAAAAACAAAAAATCAACCAGAAAAATAATCTTCAATATTTTGATCAAAAACCACATCAGAAACATTTATCGCTCGAGTTAAAAAAAGACCATCTAAAGAAGTAACTCTACTTAATGCTACATATGTTTGACCGGGAGCAAACGAGCCTTTGTCTAAATCTATTATAGCTTTTTCAAATGTTTGTCCTTGGCTTTTATGTATTGTTACAGCCCAAGCTAGCTTGATAGGGTATTGAGTAAAAGTTGCTACAACTTCATGTATAACTTGACCATCTTTAATTAAATAATCAAATTTTTCCCAAGTATCTTGTGTAATTTTATAGATTTTATTTTTAATTTTTAAATGAATAGAATTTTCTGTTAACTGAGTAACTATACCAATTGATCCATTGACCCATCTTTTAGGAGATTTTAAATCATTTTTAATGAGCATTACTTGAGCTCCAACTTTTAACTCAAGAATTTCGTCAGCTGGCTTTTCTTTGAAGTCACCTGTTTCAGATGACTCATAGGAAAATGTTTCACTGTCTATATTTTGAAGGTTAACATTATTTATAGTATCAACTCTTTTATTTGTAGGTGACAATATAATTGTCTCTGACGGTATATCTAAGCTTTCATTAACGACCCTGTTGTTTAATATAAAAAGATCATTATCGTTTATGTTCCCAGATCTAATATTATTGAGTATATTAATAAAACCTTTATCTTTTTGTCTATAGACCTTTGTTAATTCATAGGTTTTAATATCACTTTCCTCAAAGCAATTCGCATTAAAAAAATAATGACCAAGTGGATAAAAATTATTAAAAATTTCTCTTTCATTTTCCCTTATTACTGGAGGAAGTTGATGCAAGTCTCCTAAAAGAATAATTTGAATACCGCCAAAGCTTTTGTCACTATTTCTATTTAATCTAAGTGATTGATCTATAGCATCGAGTACATCACATCTTATCATAGAGCATTCATCAATTAAAATAGTATCAATTTTGCTTATTATTTTGCTTCGTAATCTTTTGATTTTTTCATTTATTAATATTCTTGGTGGAAATAGAAAAAAAGAATGAATAGTTTTTCCTTTAGCTTTTATTGCAGATATTCCCGTTGAGGCTAATATTACAAAATTCTTTTTTGAATTAATTCTAAAATATTCTAATAGGGTAGTTTTTCCTGTGCCAGCTTTTCCAGTGATAAAAATATTTTGCTTAGAATACTCCATTAGATTAAAAATTTCTTTAAATTCAGAATCAAATTCAATTTTTTCAGGTATATCGCTGTAATTATTTATTTTATTTTCCATAATCAAACTTGTTTTTAAAAATAGAAGTTAAATGTGATGTCGCTTCTTCTGGTGTAAGAGTTTCTTCTAATGTTATGCAGACATCTGGTTCTTCCAAAATAGCGAATTGGCTATCAACTAGACTGTCAGGCATGAAATGATCTTTTCTATTTTTGATCCTTGTCTTTGCAGTCTTTTTAGTAATTTTTAAATAAACTAAATAATCTTCTTTAACGTGTAATGTTGACCTATATTTTTCTTTTAGAGCAGAGCATGCAACAACTAAATTTTGAAAACTTTTTCTTTTATCGATTTCTTCTTTAATTTTAATAAGCCAATCATACCTGTCGTCGTCATTCAGTGGAATTCCCGCACTCATCTTATCTATATTTTTTTTACTATGGTAATCATCTGCTTCAATTAAAAATGCATTTATTTTTTTTGATAACAACTTTGCAACCGTTGTTTTACCAGAACCAGCGACACCCATTATAAGTATAGTAACAAATTTTTCGCTCATAATTTAGTCCAATAAGGATTTATCTTATTTTTTCCTTTTTTGTCTTTAATTGGATGAAGGCCAAAAAAACTTCTTTGTAACTGTATTGTTTCACCAATTATATGATTTGAAAACATTTGGTCATAATATGCCAGATTAGAAGATAAAACAGGGCAAGTTATTCCCATATTTATTGCACTTGAATTGAATTCTCTAATTGATTTTAATTGATCTGGACAATTTCTTTTAATTAAATCATGTAAATATTGTGGATCAATTTTTTTTCGTTTGGTGAATTCTTTTGAGATAATATCTAGGTATCTACCTTGTAAAATACATCCAGCACTCCATGCTTTAAAGATATCTTCGATTTTAAAATTAAAAAAATCCCATTTATTTGATTCATTTATAAGGTTTAGACCTTGGTATATAGAGCAAGCAAAATTAAAAAAAATTATTTGTTCAATAGAGATTTCATTATATTTATCATTTGGATTATATTTTTTATTATTAAAATTTTGTTCAAAATTATATTTAAAATTTTTTGAGTTAGATCTTGCAGATACAGCCTCGTATATTGATGGAATTCCAACCCCTAAGTCTAGTGCAGCTTTTACAGTCCAAGCACCTGTTCCATTTTGTCCAATTACAGGGTCAACCTCATCTATAAAATATTGATCATTTTCATTTTTAGCATTTATTATTTCAGAAGTTATTCTTAATAAAAATGAAGAAGAGTTAGTTTCAAGTAAATCTTTAAATTTTTTTGCTATTTCATTATTATTTAGATTATAAACTTTATCTAAGATATTAGTTACCTCAGCTATTCCTTCCATAAGTGCATATTCAATTCCATTATGGACTAATTTCACAAAATGTCCTGAGCCAGCGCTACCAAAAAAACAACAAGCACTTTGATTGTGATTTTTCGCTGCAATATCCTCAAATATGTGTTTAGTTTTGTTCCATGCTTCTTTTGAGCCTCCAACCATTATTGCTGGACCATTTTTAGCTCCTCTAGGTCCACCTGAAACTCCAACGCCTAAAAAGTTTATCTTATGACTATTTAATAGAGTATTTCTTTCTATAGACTTCGAATAAAGTGAATTTCCAAGGTCAGCAACAATATCTTCAGGTTCTAAAAAATTAGTTAATTCATTAATTACCTCATCTACTTTATCAGCTGGTAAGCTGAGCATAATTATTCTAGGCGATATAACCTTGTTTAAGAGCTCATTTAAAGATTCTGTTAGAAATAAATCTTTAACTTTATTTTTTTTGAGGTCGTTATTTATTTCTGGATTTTCTTCATATGCATAAACTTTATATTTTTTTGATATGATATTCTTGGCTAAATTTAATCCCATTGAGCCAAGTCCAATTATTCCAATGTTCATGCGACGATTCACCTTTTTGATATGAATAACATTTTTATATCAAGTTAAAATATTTTTTCTATCAGATTGATTAATTTCTTTTAAATTTAAAAAAATTAGAAATTGGAGAATAAAAAATTTCTAATATTACAAATCCAGTTATTGCAAAAATTGCAATTAACTGATTAAGAGTAATTTCGTCTTCAAGAATAAAAAATGCTAATCCTAAAGCAATTACAGGTTTCAAGAAAAACAAATAATTTCCTCTTGCTACGTCAGGAATTTTAGATAGCCCCCACAACCAAAGTATGAATGCTATACAAGTATTCCAGACCCCAAGAGTTATTATGGACATATACTCAACATGTGTTCTATCAAAAAGATCAAATGGATTTACCCATATATTCCAAATAACACCTATGGATGGATATAAAGCTATAAAGCCTAGTACAAAAGTGTATGTAGTCATTCTTATAGGTCCATATACTTGAACATAAGGTTTAACCATAACAAGATAAATTGCTCCAACTAAAGCGCACCCAATAGATAAATAAATTCCCAAGATACTGTCACCAGTTCCACTGAGTTGTTCTATGTAGCCGTCAGTAAGTAAAAAAACACATCCTAGAAAGGCGCCAATCCCACTTATTATTTTGGGGGGTGTTATTTTAGTTCCTTCAATTATGCGAGCTACAAAAACAACTCCTATTGGCATTATTGTAACCATAGTGGCAACTTGTACAACAGAAGCAAAGTCTAAAGCCCAATGAAATAAAAACTGTCCAAATGCCATTCCAAAAACTGAAAGAATAACAATGGGGTAGGGGTCTTTTTTAAGTGGTGTTATTAAGTTTCTAGATGATGGGTTAATTAAGCACAATATTAATAAGGCAAACCCTCCTAAGCCAAATCTCCAAACAGAAACTTCAACCCCAGAAATCCCTGAAAGTTTAACAAAAAATTCAGAACTGGCATGACCACATACACCTAAAAATGCAGAAAAATATGCTAATATTATCAAAGTTTTATTATCTTGATTCATTTATCTAAATAATAAAACTTTGTTTTACAGTTAATTACCTTCGATAATCTTCAAAACTTTAGGTGGCGACATCGGAAGACTGTACGAACGTTTTCCGATTGCTTGATAAACTGCGTTTGATATAGCTGCCAAAGGTGGTACTAAGGGAACTTCACCTACACCTCTTACCCCTTGCGGATGTTTTGGGTTCGGAATTTCGATTAATACAGTGTCTAACATTGGTAAATCTGAACATACAGGCATTCTATAATCCAAAAAGCCAGTATTATCCAAATGACCATCTTTATTGTAGATATATTCTTCGCTTAAAGCCCAGCCAATACCTTGAACACAACCACCATGAAGCTGGCCCTCTACATAATCAGGATGAATGGCCTTACCAACGTCTTGTATAGATGTGTATCGTTTTACCCTTACTATACCAAGATCCATATCTACTTCAACATCACAAATATGAGTTGCAAAGCCACCTTCAGCACCTTCAGTGTTTACCTGGTATCCAGCTCCAATTGGACCACCGGTCGCGGTGGCTTTTTCTGCTAATTCAGCCAATGTAAGTGGAGCAAATTTTCCTGCATTATCACCGGCAGGTCTAGCTTCACCATTTTCCCACTCAATTGCTTCTTCATCAATACCCCAAATTTTAGCTGCTCTTTGTTTTAATTGTTTAATTACTATTTTAGCAGATTCAGTTACAACCATTGCAGAAGCAAATAATACTCTACTTCCACCAGTAAGGTTGCTGTATCCAATTGTTGCTGTGTCACCAATTAAAACCGATACTTTATCATGATGAATACCTAATAATTCAGCAGTAATATTGGCTATAGATGCTCTGGAACCTCCAATATCCGGATGTCCTGTGGTTACAACTACATTACCGTCTTCAGTGATGTTTAACTGTGCGCTTGATTCTCCACCAGCATTAAACCAAAAACCACTAGCTACGCCTCGACCTTGATGCTTGCCTAAAGGAGCTTTATAATGAGGATGGTTTATTGCTGCTTCAACTGTTTCCAAATATCCCATTTGGGGATAAGTAGGGCCGTGGACTGCTTGGGTTCCTTCTTTTGCAGCATTAATTTTTCTTAACTCCAAAGGACACATGTTAAGTTTTTCAGCAATTTCATCTAAAACACATTCGACTCCATATGCACCAATAGGAGCTCCAGGAGCTCTGTATGCAGCAACTTTACATCTGTTAGATACAACGTCATAACCAAAAGTATGGGCATTAGGGATATCATATGGTGCAAGAGAGCATCCTACTGCACCTCTAATAGGTGAACCGGGAAAAGCTCCTGCTTGTAAATAATATGTTCCTTGTGCCGCAACAATTTTTCCATCTTTAGTAGCACCAATTTTTATTTTACTTTTAGATCCAGATGTAGGCCCGGAAGCTCTCATTGTATCTTCTCTGTTCATAACTATTTTAACTGGACGACCTGTTTTTTGTGACAAGATAGTAGCTAATGGTTCTAAATAAACAATAGTTTTGCCTCCAAATCCTCCACCAATTTCAGCAGGTATTGCTCTGATGTTACTCTGTGGTATACCAGTTAAATATGAGGTCATTGCTCTAACCATAAATTGACCCTGGCTTGAGCTCCATATAGTAGCTCTACCATCTGCCGCAACACTTACTAAACATGAATGTGTCTCCAGGTAACCTTGATGAACTGCTTCAGTTTTAAATTCCCTTTCTATGATTACATCAGCTTCTGAAAAACCTTTATCAATATCACCTTTTTTATGCTCAAGCGTGCCAGCTATATTGGAGGGCTTTCCTTCAAATTGAATGTGATCATGTAGAATGGGGGCGTCAGGTTTTATTGCGTCGTCAATTTCAATGGCCCATGGTAAAACTTCGTATTCTACCTCTATTAATTCACATGCTTTTTCTGCTATTTCTTCAGTTGTTGCTGCAACTGCTGCAAGTGGATGGCCATGAAATAGAACTTTGTCTCTTGCCATAACGTTTCTACACATCCATCGCATATCTTGGATACCAAGTATAACTGGCGTATCAATAGGAAAGTCGACAACATCTTTGGATGTAATGACTGCCTTGACTCCTTCTAATTCCTCAGCCTTTTTTGTGTTAATAGATAAAATTCTAGCATGTGGATGAGGGCTTCTTAATACATGACCCCAAATCATACCTGGCATTGTTGTGTCTGATGAATATTGAGCTCGACCAGTCACTTTATCTGCGCCATCTGGTCTAATAGTATTTTTACCAATCCATTTGTTACTAATTTCATTCATTATGCACTCTCCTTCATTTCATCAGCGACTTCTAATACAGCTTTAACAATCTTATCATATCCAGTACATCTACATAAATTGCCAGCTAGCCAATATCTTACCTCAGTTTCTGTTGGTGAAGGGTTATGGTCTAATAATGCTTTAGAGGCCATTAAAAAACCAGGTGTACAAATACCACATTGAAGTGCAGCTTTTTCAAGAAACTTTTGTTGTAAAGCATGCAATTTACCACCTTCAGACATTCCTTCTATCGTTTCAATGCTGCTTCCTTCAGCTTCTGCAGCTAACATTAGGCAAGAACATACCAGTTCACCATCTAATATAACGCTACATGAGCCACAATCACCTGAACCGCAGCTTTCTTTAGAGCCAGTTAGGTTTAATTGATTTCTTAAAACATTTAACATAGTATCATGTGGTTCACATAAATACTCAACGTTTTCATTATTAATTTTTGTTGAAACTTGAATTTTTGCCATTTCCTTAATTTCCTCTAATTCTATCAGCTGCTAAAAGAGTTGCTCTTTTAAATAAAACTCCTGCAACTTTTGTTCTGTAATCAATGGTTCCTCTTTTGTCATCAATTGGATTGCATGAATCTCTACATATCTTTGATACTTTTTCTAAAGTCTCTTCATCAAGACTAGATCCCACCATTATATCTGTTGCCTCATTTATTAGTAACGGTTTTGGCGCAACAGCACCTAGTGAAACTCTTGCATTTGTGCAGACGCCATTTTCAATTGAAATATTTACACCACATCCCACTACAGCAATATCCATCTCAGTTCTAGGTGTCATTCTCAAATAAGCGTCAGCAGAGATATTATTTCTTTTAGGGAATTTAAGGGCAACTAGCATCTGTCCATTTTCCAAAATTGTTTTACCTGGTCCTAGATGAAAATTTTCAATCGGTATTTCTTTTCTCTCACCTGGCCCAGCTATCACGGCTTTACATCCAGCAGCAATTAATGCTGGCACACTATCACCAGCTGGTGAACCATTACATAGATTTCCTCCAAGAGAAGCTCTTCCTTGTATTTGTTCTGATCCAATAAGCCTAAATGCTTCTAAAACACCTGGCCAAAGTTTAGCAAATTTAGGATTTCTATTAAGATTAGCGCCAGAGACAGATGCGCCTATGACAAATTCATTTTCAGAAATTTCTTTAATAGAGTTTAATTCAACGATTTTTTTTATATCGATAACTAAATTAGGTTTTCTAATTCCACTTTTTATTTGTACTAATAAGTCTGTTCCACCAGCCAAAAAACGTGCTGATCCATTAGCCTTTGCATGAGCATCAACAGCCTCATCAATAGATTTTGCAGCTAGGTATTGTGTATCTGACATTTTATCTCCCGAAAATTAGATTTGAATATATAGAAAAAGAATTATACTTAATAAATAACAATTTATTTTTTCTTATTCAATACATTTAAATTTAAAAGCACAAAAATTTATGAAAATTTTAACAAATCCTCATTTTCTTCTAACACTAACGTCTATCTTTTGGGCATTTAACACTATTGCAGGAAGAGCTGCAGTTGGTGAGGTTTCCCCATTATTAATAGTAAGTGTTAGGTGGCTATTTGTTTCAATTATTTTAACATTTTTATGTAAAAACCAATTAAAAGAAATATGGAAAATTTTAAGTCAAAAAATTAAGTGGCTTATCCTAATGGGTTTATTTGGTTTTACAGGTTTTAATTCTGCTTATTACATTGCCGCTCATCATACTATTGCAATAAACCTTGGTTTAGTTCAAGGTACAATGCCAGCATTTATAATAATAATTGCATGGGTTTGGTTAAAAGATAAAATAAACTTAACCCAATTTTTAGGTGTGTTAATTACTTTTATAGCTGTATTAATAGTAGTAAGTTCTGGAAATCTAATCTTATTGCTTAACTTAGAATTAAACAATGGTGACATTGTAATGATTTTTGCCTGCTCTTTATATGCAGTGTATGCAGTAGGTCTAAGAAAAAAACCTGAAATTGGGGCGCTTCCTTTACTAACTTTTTTTGCATATGTAGCGTTTTTAGGTTCAATTCCTGGCTTAATTTATGAAACTTTTTCAAACCAGT